>OBLN01000168.1_pt1 | contig 24535 bp, 24 predicted proteins | sample 1519301 | NCBI WGS metagenome assembly OBLN01 (sample SAMEA2452533, study PRJEB22499) | sediment metagenome | reverse complement strand
CTGGCAGAAAGGATGGGCCCGGAAAACCTCTTCTTTATGTAACTACAAAGCACTTTCTGGAATATTTCGGGATGAATGACCTTTCCGAGATGCCCACCTTCCGTGAGTGGCAGGAACTTAAACAGGGCGGCGGATGACAGTAAGACTTAATAAATTTCTTTCCGCTAACTGCGGTGTCTCCCGCCGTGAGGCGGACAGGCTGATAGAAGAAGGGCGTGTGCGCATAAACGGCGCAGGTGTTACGGAGCTTGGCGTTCAGGTGGCAGAAACCGATTCTGTCGAACTGGACGGTAAGTCTGTTACGGCGACTGCCCTCGAATATTACAGGTTTTTCAAGCCCAGAGGGATGCTCACGGCATACGGCGACGGCAGAGGCAAGGACACCCTTGAGGAGATACCTCTTTTGAGGGAAAAGAAACTGGCTTACTCCGGCAGACTTGACTATGACAGCGAAGGTCTTATTATTTTTACCAACGACGGTGATCTGATCCTCCGGCTTCAGAAATCGGAATTTAAGGCTGAAAAAGAGTACCTTGTCTGGGTAAACGGTGATTTGGACGAAAGCGAGCTTGATGAGATACGCAGCGGACTGAAAACCGATGAGATGCACTATCTGCCATGCGGTGCAGAAAGGATAAAAGCCGGGCATTTCCGCCTTATACTTACCGAAGGTAAAAAACGTCAGGTGCGTGAGATTTTCCGCTTTTTCGGACTGCGTGTATCAAGGCTTTTAAGAGTGAGAATAGGAAACATAACCATAAACGGACTAAGAACGGGAGAGATAAAGAGTCTCTCGCCGAAAGAAATTACGGAGCTAAGAAAATGTATAGGGTAAGAGTTATAAAAAGTTTCGCATCCGCCCACAATTTAAGGGAATACGAAGGAGACTGCGAAAACCTCCACGGACATAACTGGAAGGTAGAGGCTTATCTCACTTCCGATAAGCTTGATAAAATAGGCATGCTTGTGGATTTCAAAGTTTTAAAGAAGCATCTTAACGAAATTCTGGACGGGCTTGACCACAAATACATAAATGAGCTGGAATATTTTAAAACAGTGAACCCTACCAGCGAAAATATGAGCAAATTTATCTACGATAAACTTAAAGAGCATTTTGGCTCCATGGTAGAAAGAGTTGTAGTGTGGGAGAGCGACAATGCCGCTGCGGAATACTGGGAATAAGGGGCAGATAAACGAGGTCTTTCATTCTGTTCAGGGTGAGGGGCTTTATGCCGGTGCGCGCCAGCTTTTTGTCCGCCTTGCCGGCTGCTCTGTAGGGTGCGAATACTGTGACACAGAATTTAGTGCGCCGGAAAGTTTTGATGTATATGGAAAAATAGTAAGCAATCCCGTCACTCCGGAGGAGTTCTTTGTTTCAGTATGCGCCGGAGCGGACTTAAGCCTGTTTCACTCTGTTTCTTTTACCGGAGGAGAGCCTACGGAGCAGCTTAAATTTCTTAAGGAAACTGCTATTCTGTTCAAACAGGCAGGCTGCATGCTTTTTCTGGAGACTTCCGGTTACAGACACTCCGAACTGAAGGAACTTAAGACTGTTTTTGATATATTCAGCGTGGATATCAAGCTCTGCCGTGCAGACTGGCGGGAAAATATTGCCAAGCTGCTGCCTGTATTGAAATTTCTCGGCAAGAATAAGTATTACCTCAAGGCTGTTTTTGACGATACTAACACGGAAGAGGAACTCGCAGAGGCCGCTTCGGTATTATACAAAGCAGGTGTTACTGAGGTTTTTGCTCAATCAGTGGATAATAAAGCGGATTTTAATAGAATAGATACCGTTCAGGTGATATTCTCAAAGGAAGGGGTCGAAATGTTCTACCGTCCTCAAATACATAGGTTTCTTGGGATAAGATGATGCTTTTTTTCGGGAGAAAAGAAAAAACCTTTCAGGACGCCATGTCCTTATACTCCAAAAAAAACTATAAACAGACTGTAAAAGCCTGCGGCGAAATTCTTATGACGCAGCCTGAAAACTTTGAGGCTATGAACCTTATGGGCGATGCCTACTGCCAGATGGGAGATAAGGAAAAGTGTCTTGAGGTTTATGATTCTCTCCTGAAAAAATTTGAAGGCGGAAACTATCTTGAAAAGTCAATAGCGCTGGTGAAAAAGGTAATACGCAACTACCCCGATAAAGAGTCATATCAGGAGAAGCTTGCAGACCTTTATGGACAGAAGGCTCTTGTGACAGAGCAGATAGCTATACTCAGCGGACTGCTGGAGGATAAATCCAGAAGGGGCTTTGTTCAGGAGACTGACCGTATAATGCGAAGACTCACCTCCGTGAGGTCTGCAAATTCGTCTGATATTGCATCTCTTATCGAAATTATGCGCCGCTTCGGCTCTTCAAACGAAGTGAGGATCATGGCCGAAAAAGGTCTGGGGCTTAAAAGTATCGCCCCTGCTGATCTTACTCTTTTCATTAACTGTGCCGTGGAAACCGGCGCAGACAGTGAGCTGTATATAAAGCATCTGCCTGATTACATCAGGAATAATCCTGACAGCACAGCATCCCTTACTGATGTTATAGCGGAGCATCTGGAAAAGAATTTTGACAAAGCCTATTTTGCTGAAATAGTTAAGAGCGCTGAACTGCCCTCCCTTGTACCTCTTTTTGTGCGCTTGAAAAGAAAATATCCCAAGCCTGAAATATACGCTTATCTCCTTGAAAACGCCGTTGCAGAAGGGCATGCGGACAGCTTTGAACATATTCTGGCTGAAATTGCGTCCGTTTCCGATGCGGTGCTTGACTACTCCTTTGCTAAAGCCTGTTTTAAGTTCATAGATGAAATGAAAACCATTGATGCGCTGGAAAGCATGCGGAGCATAGTTGAAAAAGCCCAGGCAATGGATATGAAGCATCAGGTTCTTGACCTTCTTCGTGAGGCATACGCAAGAGCTGGAGACGCAAAACAAGCACAGATGATAGATGATGAACTTCACGGCAGAAAGTCCGGTCTTATCGGCGGTGAAAAGGAAGCCGGAATCCTTGCTGTAGACTCTTTTGATCATACTGATGATCCGGAAGTAAACAGTCTTCTTGAATATTCACTTATGGATCCTATTCCTTCAAAGAAAAAGCCGGAACCTGTTATTGAGATCCCTGCCGAGCCTGAAATAGATGATTTTTCCATAGTAACCTCTGAATTTGACCTCGATTCTTTTGTTAATGAACCGGCAGCGGAAGAGGAAAGCGGGCTGGATCTTGATAAATTCGCCGCTTCTGAAAGCCATGCCGAGCCTGAAAATCTTATTGAAAGATACGGCGAAGCTGTCTTTGAAGAACCTGCAAAGGAAGAGGACGAGCCTTCACCTTTCGGACTGATAGAGGTTGATGATGACTTCGATGAGAGTGAAATTTTCGGTGACATTGAGATAAAACCGCAGACAAAAGACGATGAACCTTCTGTTACTCACGAGCAGTATAAGCCTGACAACGGGCTTGATGATCTCTTTGATGACCTTGAGATAGTTGTGGAAAAAGCAGAACCGGAAAAGCAGGAAGAGGAAGCCGGAGCGCTTTCTCTGGATGACCTCACTTTCGATTTTGACAGTAAAAAACCAGCCGGACCGGAGAAGAAAACCAAGGACAGCACTAACCCGTCCATTACCTCCGATGCTCTTGATGAACTCCTCGGCGGGGATGATAAATAGATTCAGAATGTTCGGACTCTCGGAACGCAAAAAGAAACTGATGCTGCTTAAGGGCAAATTCACCGTAAAACGCATAGGGCTTTACGCACTTCTCTTTGCCGCTCTTGTGGCAGTTAACCTCGCTGCGGGCTCAAATATTGTCAACACCGGCTTCCCGTGGTACTCCAACGTATCAATATTCCTGCTTATCAATATAAACATTATCCTTCTGCTTGTTGTTTTCATTCTTATTTTCCGCAATCTGGGCAAGATGCTGGCGGAGCGGCGGCGGAATATTTTCGGTGCAAGGCTTCAAAGCAAACTGGTTATATTCTCTGTTGTGCTGACGGTTATTCCCGTCTTTATTGTTTTCGCCTTTTCAAGCACCGTAATAAACAAAACCATTGATAAATGGTTTGACGCCCAGATAGAGCAGGCGCTCAAAAGCTCAATAGACCTGATGCAGAAATACCAGAACAGGCTTGAGCAGGATATTATCGAACACAGCAGCACTCTTTCAAAGGTTATATCCGAACGTGACTTTATGCAGACCAGATACAAAAAAGAGCTGGATGCGTATATAAAAGAATATTCCGCTAAAAACCAGATAGACGGCATAGCCATATACAATAATCAGGAAGCAAAGATAAGCTCAGAAGAAAAGGGAGGATTCTTCTTTTTCTCATTTGTTAACGGTGACGTGGTTAACGAGATACTGAGCAAGCAGAGAGTTGCCCGTTATGAGTTTTTCGGTTACGAGCAGATCTACTGGGTTGGGCATCCTGTTGTTTCCAAAAGCAATGAAAATCTGGTTCTCGGTGCTGTTTTTATTTACAGAAAAGTTCCCGCTAATGAAGCGGAGCAGGTTTCTAAAATACTCGATTCATATAATAACTACAGCCAGACACAGTTTTTTGCAGAACCTGTTAAAAACGCATACAAACTTCTGCTTGTGCTTATGACTCTTCTTGTGGTTTTCGCCGGAATATGGGGCAGCCTTATATTCTCAAAGGGTATAACACAGCCTCTGGAAAAACTGGCGGAAGCGTCTCTTAATGTTTCTAAAGGTAACCTTGATGTTAAGCTGGAATCCGTGGGCGAGGATGAGGTCGGAGTATTGACCGGAGCATTCAACGACATGGTTAAAAGGCTTAAGGAACATAATGAGGAGCTTAATCTGAAAAATGAAAAGCTCGCTGAAATGTTCATGCAGATAGCAAAGGATAACCAGTATATTGATACTGTTTTTAAAAATGTAAAATCGGCTATAGTTCTCTTTGATGAGTCCTTGCAGATCCTTAAATACAACGATCCTGCCGAGATGCTGCGGAACAATAACCCTGATTCTTTTGAAAATAATGTAATGGGAGAACTCCGTGAGTTCATGCTCAGTACCAAATCCTCAAAACATTCTCAGACAGAGCTTTCGGTAGGGGATGACCTGCGTACCTTCGCAGTTACAATCACCAAGCTTTTCGGTGCGGACGGCGATGTGGAAAATGTGGTTATGGTGCTTGATGATCTGACTGATATTATACAAAACCAGCGAATGAACATCTGGCGTGAGATAGCTACCAGAATAGCGCACGAGATAAAAAACCCTCTTACTCCCATAAAACTCACTGCGGAAAGGGTGAAAAAGCGTCTGGGCAAAAGCCTTGAAGGTGCTGACGGTGAACTTGTGAACAGCAGTATGGATACGATTATCACAGAGGTTAATGAGCTTCAGAATATGGTGAATGAGTTTAACTCTTTCTCCCGTCTGCCTGATCTCACCAAAGGTGTATTTAATCTGGGTGAGCTTCTCTTTGAGGTGACAGACTTTTACCGTCAGTCGCATCCTGATATTGAATTTGTTTATGAAAGCCGTGACTGTAAAATAAATGCCGACAGAAATCAGCTTAAACGTGTTTTTTATAATCTGCTGAACAACGCCATTCATGCCATGGAAAAAGGCGGGAGGATACTGATTAATGTCATATCTGAGAATGGCATGTGCCGTATCACAGTGGAGGACAACGGCGCAGGCATAGCACCGGAGGATATAGGCAGGGTTTTTGTTCCGTATTTCAGCAAAAAAGCTGAAGGAACAGGGCTTGGGCTTGCGATAGTTAAGAAAATTGTTGATGAACACAACGGAACTATCACGGTTGAAAGCAGGCAGAATGAATATACCAGATTCACTCTGGAGCTGCCCAAAGGGGTATGACATTGAAAACACTCATTATAGACGATGAAAAGAATATATGTACGACAATACAGGGAATCCTTGAGGATGAAGGCTACGAGGTTGATTATGCTCTTACTTTTTCCGAAGGGTATGAAAAGCTCAAAAGCCAGATGTATGACTTTCTTTTTCTGGACATTTGGCTGCCGGATAAGGACGGAATAGAAGGCTTAAAAGAGATTAAACGCTATTACCCCGAAATTGAAGTGGTAATGATAAGCGGACACGGCAATATCGAAAACGCAGTTGAGGCGATCCGCTTCGGGGCGTGGGATTTCCTTGAGAAGCCTCTTTCCCTTGAGCGTATTGTGCTTATTGTCAAGCACCTTGAAGACAAGCTCAAGCTGATACACGACCTGCGTGAATATAAATTTAACACCCTCAAAAAATATGACCTTATAGGCTCCTCCTCCCGCATGGCAGAGCTTAAAAGAAAAATAGAAAAAATAGCTCCGACTAATGCCTGGGTTCTCATCACCGGTGAAAACGGAACAGGAAAGGAGCATGTGGCACGCCTTGTTCATATGCTCAGCAAGCGGGACAAGAAAAACTTTGTGGAGATAAACTGCGCCGCCATACCCTCTGACCTGATTGAAAGTGAAATGTTCGGGCATGAAAAAGGCTCATACACCGGAGCCCACGCCACAACCAAGGGTAAGTTTGAGATGGCGGACGGCGGAACTGTTTTCCTTGATGAAATAGGTGATATGGAGCTTGCCGCACAGGCAAAGCTGCTCCGTGTGCTTGAAACAAGCCAGTTTACCAGAGTCGGCGGAAATGAGCTTATACAATCGGATTTCAGGCTTATATGCGCCACAAACAAAAATCTCGAAGAGGAGATCAAAGCGGGAAACTTCCGTGAGGATTTGTATTACAGGATCAATGTTGTTCCCTTTGTTGTACCCCCTCTGAGAGAGCGCAGCGAGGATATTCCGCCTCTTGTCAATTTCTTTGTGAGAGAAGCATGTTCCATGAACGGGATGCCCCTTCGCAGGATAGATGATGATCTTATGGATGCGTTTACCCGTTTTGAATGGCCGGGCAACGTGCGTCAGCTTAAAAATATAGTTGAGCGGATGGTTGTTCTTGCGGATGAAGACACTCTCACGGTGGAGGATGCTCCTTCTTTTCTGCTAGGCGCACCGGAAAAACCTGTTAAGTATGATATAGAATTCAGCTACACTCTGAAGCACGCCAAAGAAAATTTTGAGAAATATTACATTCTGAATGTTCTAAAGAGTAACTCATGGAACATAAGCAGATCGGCAAAGACTCTTGATATTGAGAGGACATACCTGCACCGCAAAATTAAGCAGTACGATCTGGACAAAGATAAAAACGGCGGCTGAGTGAAAAAACTTATAAATATTTTCTTTGAGGCTGTTCAGGGAGTCATTTCCTACAGGCTCAGAACATTTCTTTCTGTTTTTGCTATAGGTCTGGGTATTGCGGCTGTAACTCTTGTGGTTGCAGTAGTCAACGGAGCCTATAAATCTGTTACCGAGCTGATAAACACCTTCGGTCCTGATACTGTCATGATTTTCGGCGGGCAAAGGAATGTGGGCGGGCACGGTTTCAGGTCGATGACTCTTACAGTTGAGGATGTCCAGGCTATTAAAGATGCATTCCCCACTGCATACAGCGTCCATCCCTTTCTGCCGAACGGCAGCACAAGGATCTCATACCGTGACAAGCACCATGTGGCTTTTGCTATTGGAACTCCTGTTGCATATACGGGGATGGAGTCATGGGAACTGGCTTCGGGAAGAGACATCCTGCCTGTTGATCAGGAATCCGCCGCTAATGTATGTGTTTTGGGGGATACGGTTAAGCGTACCCTGTTTGATGAATCAGAGGATCCTATAGGCAAATATGTTAAGGTTAACAGCTTTTACTGTCAGGTAATCGGTGTCCTTAAGCCTGCGTCTCTCATGGGGATGAGGGGTGATATGAATGACAGGTTTATAATGCCTCTTTCGTCTGTGATGAAGCGTATCTCCGGTCAGTACAAGCATATTATGATGCTCCGTGTGAGCTTCGAGGATATAAAAAATATCAGTCAGCGGGTTGACGAGCTTGAAAGCTTTCTCCGCATGCGTCACAATCTGGCTGATGATCAGGACAGCGACTTTATGATAATAAGTCCCGATATGATAATGAAATTCTTTTTTGCTGTCAGCGGCGCAATAATGGTTTTCATCGGGATAATGACCCTGCTCACTGTTTCTGTGGGCGGATTTGTTATGGCAAACATGTTTCTTATCTCTGTTCAGGAACGCACTAAGGAGATAGGTATAAGGCGTGCCTTCGGCGCAACAAAGTCTGATATATTTACGCAGTTTATACTGGAGTTCGGCATAATAACTCTTCTGGGGGCTCTTTTAGGGTTTCTCTTAGGTTCAATAGGTGCAAAAGCGGTTTCAGGCTTCGGAATATTTATTGCGCAGGTCTCCCCTGTAGTGTTCTTTGCTGCTCTTTTTGTGTCAATGCTCATTGCGGCTGTTTTCGGAACCGCTCCGGCGGGCAGGGCGGCTTCGGTTAACCCCATAGACGCCATACGGAGCAGATGAAATGAAGTATCTCCTTACTTTTAAGATAATCATAGATGTTCTCAGGGCTTACAAGGTGCGCACGGCTCTTGCGGTGATCGGTGTGCTTTTGGGAACATATGCGGTTATTCTGGTCACAAGCCTTACTGCCTCTTTGGAGAAAAAGGTACGGCTGGAGATTGATAAATTCGGCGAAAATATCCTTACCGTGGTGTCGGGCAAAGTTCGCCGCAGAGCATCGGCACAGGTTATATACCAGTCAACGATGCTTAAGCCTGTTGACCTTCAGGATATAAGCGATGAAGTCAGCGGTGTAAAGGCTGCAGAAGCTTTCACTATGCGTACGGCACTTGTAACCTATGATGGCATAACTGTAAGTACCAGTGCCACAGGTGTGACTCCGGAAGGTTTTAAACTGAAAAATCTAGCTCTGGAGAGCGGGAGTATGTTCAGTGACAGGGATGATGCGGGCATGTCGAGAATCTGCATTATCGGTTCGGAAGTCAAGCAAAAGCTTTTCGGCAATGAAAACCCCGTGGGCAGAACTGTTCTGATCTACCGTGTGCCTTTTATCGTTTCCGGCGTGCTGGAGCCAATGGGTACGGATCTTACAGGAGCAAGCCTTGATGATATCCTTGTCATGCCCCTGAATACCCATATGAAGCGCATCAGAAATGTTGACTATGTGGACGGTATCATGGTGCAGATGCAGAAATATGATTATGAGCCCCAGATAATAACAGGAATACAGAACATATTGAGACGAAACCATAAAATAGGCGCAGGTCAGGAGGATGACTTTGACATTATCTCACCTTCTGATATGATGGAAATGCGTACGGAAGTTCTCGGAATAGTCAGTTTTCTCGGTAATATCACTGCTGCCGTGAGCTATCTGATAGGCGGACTGGGCATATTTTCCATCATGCTGCTTATTGTCGGTCAGCGCAGTCAGGAGATAGGAATACGCCGGGCGGTGGGCGCACGCAGGCGTGATATTATGCGTCAATTCCTCGGTGAATCAGCAATTATAGGCTTGTGCGGCGGAATATTCGGTGGTTTCTTAGGGCTTCTCACATGTTACGGAGTCTTTGCCAGCGGCAAGCTTCCATTTGCTTTCAGCACTGCCGGAGGTGTCGCCGCATTTGTCTCCTCTCTTCTGATTGGTGTGGTTGCCGGTGCGTATCCTGCTTCTCTGGCAACCAAAGTAAAGCCTGTTGAAGCATTGAAAAGCTGAGAGAACTTGAGTAATGTGAGCGTGTATGCAGAAAACTACTGGATGCAGGTTTTTTGCATTATTAATTGAGAGGTATCAGATTTATGAAATCAGTAAGATATATGATAATGTCCATCACGCTGTTTATAGTGGCGTTCGGAATGATCTACTACACAAGCAAATTTATGGGAACCGATTCTGACTTTGACTCCTTCCAGCAGGCAGCGGGGAAGGGGAGCTTTGCTTCAATTGAAAAAAGCAAGGATGGTGACATAAACACTATTCTCTTTACGGATGTTAAACTGTTTACCAACGGCAGCGGGCTTCCCTTTGTATGCACCGGAACCATAAGCGTAACAACTTCAGATGATGAATCTGCAAAGATGCTAATGAAGTACAGATATGATCTTCTGAATTATGCCCCGCAGGCGTTAAGCCCTGTAAAAGAGTTTACTTCCGAATCCCTCAAAAAAGCCGCCTCTGAAACAGCAAGGCTCTATAAGGAAAAAAGGCAGATTACCGCTGATATGCAATTTGTTTTTGATAAACTCACCTGCGTTCCTGCTCAGTAAATAACGTAGCTTTTTTTGTTTATACTTTTTATTTCAATGGGGATCTTGTAGGCGCTGCTGAGGTGCGCCTCGTCCATTTCGCATTTGTTTCCGTAGTACAGTGTTGAGCCGTTATCAAGGAGAAGTATTTTATCCGCATAACGCACAGCGAGATTAAGATCATGAAGTACGATCAGCGTTGTGAGATTCCTGCGTTCAGTTATGCTTTTCGCAGTCTCCATTATTTCCACCTGGTTTTTAACATCCAGATGGTTTATGGGCTCATCAAGCATAAGCACTTCCGCATTCTGAACTAACGCCCTTGCGATAAGTGTTTTCTGAAACTCTCCGCCGCTAAGTTCTGTTACGCATTTGTCCTTCATATGGGCTATGCCCAGTTCGTCCATTACATCTTCCGCCATGCTGCGGTCTTCCTGTTTCGGGTGCCAAGTCATATAAGGCTTTCTGCCTATCAGAACCGAGTCATAAACACTGCACGGTACGGCGTGGGTTGTCTGGGGCAGATAGGCGATTTTCCGTGCGGTTTCCCTGCGCTTCATCTGGTTTATAAGACACCCGTCAACTTTTACACTGCCGCCGGAGGGTTTGAGAATCCCCGCTACAATCTTCATCAGTGTGGTTTTTCCTGCCCCGTTTGGACCGATAATTCCGCATATTTCCCCTTTTTGAAGCTGAAAGGAGACATCATCAAGTATTTTCCTGCCGTTTTTAAGTGTACAGCAGATATTTTCAGCCCTGAGCATTTTTGATTGACCTCTTCATCAGCAGAAACAGAAACATCGGAACTCCTGCAAAAGCTGTTATTACGCCCACTGGAAGCGCCAATGGATAAAATATAATCTGCGCCAGCAGATCCGCTCCCAAAAGAAAAACTCCGCCTAAAAGAGCAGATGCCGGTATGAGAAAACCGTGCCCTGTGTGCTTGAACATCAGCCGTACCATGTGCGGAGCTATGAGCCCCACAAAGCCTATGACACCGTAAAATGCCGTGGCAAAAGCCGCCATTACGGATGTTATTATGAGAGAGTATATGCGTATTTTTCTGACTTCTACCCCAAGCCCTGCCGCATGCAGCTCTCCCCATTGGATTGCGTTGTAATCCCAGCTGAAACGGAAACTGAACAGCATACCGAAGAGCATTACAGCAAGAACTGTCAGAGCTTCGTGCCAGCCACCTTTGCTTAAGTCACCGAATGTCCAGAAAACTGTTGCTGCAAGCTGGTTGTCGGTTGAAAAATATTGCAGAAGCATGGTACATGCGCTGAAAAAAGCGGACATTGCCACACCCGCAAGTATAAGCCCCTGTGCGGACATTCCTTTTACAAATGAGAACATCAGAATCACAAAAGAGGCAAGCATAGTGCCGCAGAAGGCTCCTGCGGCTATCATGCCCATATTGCCGAAAACGAGCCCGCTGCCTGTGTGCATGAGAGAACCGGCGCCGAGGATTATTATGGAAAAAGCTGCTCCGAAAGCTGCTCCCTGCGAGAGACCCAGTGTGAATGAAGACGCCAGCGGGTTGTTCAGGATGTTCTGCAATATCACTCCGCTCACGGAAAGCGCACCGCCAACAGCAAGAGCTGCAAGGATTTTAGGCATACGGAGATGCCATATGAAATATTCCAGATCCTCATGCTCACCGCTCATGACGAGGGCTGACAAAGTATCTCTCCACGTATTCTGAACTGCGCCGTGCTTGAGCCCGAAAAGAACAAACAGAATAAGCAGGCAGACAAGGGACAGCCAGAAAAAAATTCTGCCCCTCATACTGTTATGCCCTTTATGATTTGTGATATAAAAATTTTTGTGTTACACATGCTAGAATTTATAACACAAAATTTAATTTTGTCCCGTAAAAAAAATAATTATTTTGTTTCCCAGATTACCAGCTCCATTCTGAAGTGGGTTGTGTCCGATGCCATTCCTTCTGAGTCTGTCCTTGCGGAGACAGCTTTATCCACTGCGGATAAGGCATCCTCTGTTGCATTCTCCATAAGAAAATCCATGCAGTGTTCCTTCATTTTTGCTGCAGGGATTCTTTTCTCCCACTTATCTTCGATGAGGGTTGAGCTGTATGATAAATTCCTGCTGTCAAGCCATGCTTTGAGCATTGGTATATCGTTGAATCTTTTCGGAGTTATGTTCAGAGCCTTGTAGATCTCCATCATTACTTCTGAGTCCTTTTTACCTGCAAAACCAAGATAAACGACAAATTTTCCTGCAATTCCGGTTACTTTTGCAAAATCTGCCTCATTTCTTACCGCAGGAGTGGTAGCACAGAATACAATGTCGAACTCTGCCTCTTCCGGGTTAAAGTCCGACCAGTCAGCATGCACTGCGGTGATATTTGTTATTCCTTCCTTTGCGGCGTCTTCCTTAAGTATGCGGAGCATTTCGCCGGAGATATCCGTTGCTGTTACCGAAGCAGCCTTTTTAGCAAGGCGCAGGGTATATTTCCCGCTTCCGCAGCCAACGTCAAGAACACGCAGACCTGTGGGGTCTGCGCCTTTCTCTTCCATAAGCCTCATCACTTTGGCTTCCAGTGTATCTTCGGAATCTCTGTATCTGGGATAGTTCGCTGCGCGCCTGTCCCACATTTTTTCCGCATTTTTCGGGTCTGCATTTCTCTGAATGTCCATTAGAACCGCCTTTGTAGTTTATTTTAATATGCCCATCTGACACTTGCGCCGGCGTTGAATCCCATTGCTTCGTAACCGGATGTTTCTTCGTATTTTTTATCAAAGATATTATCCGCATAAACTTCAAGGATCGTATTTTTAGCCACTTCATAAGCTATACTGGCATCGGCAAGAGTGTATGATGAGAGTGTTTTCTGTTTTCCATCCTCATATTTTGGGCGTTCGCCTATGTAGTTAAGCCCCATGTCGAAAGTGAGTTTATCGGTTATTTTCCAGACGAATCCGGCGTTTCCTTTATATTCAGGTATGTTGTCAACTTCGTCTGATGATGAGCTGAAATCCTTGTCTGTGGGGTCGCCGCTTTTTTCGGATTTCTGATAAGATACGCCTGCGTTTACCGTAAGGTTTTTAAACACTTTGTATTCACCGCCCAGCGAGATTCCTATAAATTCTGCGTTGTCAATATTGTATTGTGCGTTTACGGTTGTTGAAGGATCTGCTGTGGTGGGTACGGTTCTCCTGAGTGAGTAGTTGTCTATGTCATAGTACCATGCGGAGAATTTTATGAACCCTTTGCCTCTGAAGTCGTGTCTGTAAACAAAGTCAATGGCGTTGACCTCTTCGGGCTTTATTCCTCTGTCTCTGAGTTCAGCAACATCTTCACCGTTGGAGTAATGAACCGTATCAGGCATTGTGGGGGTTCTGTAACTCTGGTAGACGTACACAGCCGCTTTGTCCTGCGGTGTTATGGTGTATGTGAGCCCTGCTCTGGGGGTGAGCTTGCTGTCATCGTGGTCGTATGTGAAGTTTTCTGTTTTATATGTGTCGTATCTCATGCCGAGGTCAACCGTGAACATATCATTCAGCTTCCATGAATCTGCGAGGAAAAAACCGTTGGTTATGATTTTCTGCCTGCTGTCTGTTGAGCCGAGGGGACGCTGGTTGTTTCCGTTATTGGGGTTTACACTGACCTTTATATCTGTTTCACCGCCCTGAAGATTTTTACGTTCGGCACCGAAAAGTATAGTGTGGTCGCTGATTTTTACTTCTGATTTGCCTTTGAAGCCGTAGCTTCTGTCCATTTCCAGCTCTCTTTCATAAATAGTGTCGCCTTCTTTTACCAGTCCGTTATTGCTGTCTTTTGCGGCGAAGTTTTTATCTGTACGGTCTTCATATACCTTGTAAGCGCTGAGTTCAAAGAATGCGTTGTCATTAATATGCTGGGTATATGCAGTGTTGTACATTACTCTTTCTTTTTCCTGATATGAGCCCTCGTTGGGCGTCATGTCTGGTCCGCCGCCCCCTGCGAATCCGTCAGAGGTTTCAACTGTGGGGAAATCGGAATCATAACCTGCTGTTCCGGGGACGTTGGCTATTATCATCCCTCTGCGTGATTTTGTATAGTCTATTCCTGCGGTGAGTTCTGCCTTCCACGGAAGTCTGAGGAAAAACTTGGGTGCTATGTGGGTTACTTTGTAATCGCTGTTTTTGAAGTATTCATCGGCTTCCTGACGGCTCATACCGAGGCTTACGCCGAAGTTACCGAACATTTGAGAGTAGCTGCCTCTTATGTTGTAGAAATCGTCAGCCTCGTCCCATCCGCCCATTGTGGCATATATATTTGCTTTAGGCTTAGAGGTGGGGTGTGCGGTATATGCGTTTATGACACCGCCGATTACGTTGCCGTATTCAACGGAGCTTCCGCCTTTTATAACTTCTATTCTGTCTATGTTGTCCAGCGGAAGCATATTAAAATCAATGTATCCTGCGCCTATGTTTCCTGTTGAGTTCATATTCACGCCATCAATATTAACCTGTATCCTCTCGCTTCCCTGTCCTCTTATGGTCAGGGTGTTTGCTCCGTCACCCACTGCGCTTTTTCTGGTAAGGTTAATTTCAGGGTCTTTTGCCAGAAAATCTGCTATGTTGTTGCTTCTTTTCTTTTCGACCACTTTTGCCTCCGATGACTTCAGATCCTCATCAACAGAACCGGACACTGTTACCTCTTCAAGATAAATTGTGTCCTGCATCATTGTTTCAGACATGGCGGGTGTGTTTATAAGAAATAAACATATTGCCGCCGCAAACGGTATTTTTCTCATGACTCTCTCCTTAAAACAAATATCGTTTATATTTTATAATTTTTGGAAATATAAAATTTCTATTTTTATTTCAATACTTTGTAAGGGTGAATAGCTATGCACTTTTCATAGATGTGTCTAACAATTTTAAAAGAAACTGTCAATTATTTTAGAGTCGGTTAAAAGTGTTTTAAGCCTATGCTTAAAGTTATCTTCTTCTAACCTAAAGGATTACGTTACTGTTTTTTTATTATGTGTTACTGAACGATGCCGATTTTTTTTTGACTTTTTTAAGAAACAGATCTATTATCAGAATAAAGCGAACATTTGTTTGCTTTATTCGCCTGTGTTGATAAGTTTTGTTTTGCAGAGTGCGGATGCGTAAGTTAATCAGGAAGTATGTACGGGTCAAAGTTATTAAGCAGGAGGTTGTTGCATGTCTGAACCCACTAAAAGACAAAAGCAGTTTCTGGATTTTATCGAAGAATTTACTGAAGCGAACGGATATTCGCCTTCTATACGTGATATAGGCGAGGGGCTGAAGCTTTCATCCACAGCCAGTGTCAAAAAAATGCTGGACAGGCTGTCTGAAGGCGGATTCATAAGAAGAGCCTCATCCTCCGCCAGAGGTATAGAACTCACCAGAAAGCGTTCCATTCCTGTTATCGGGCGAATAAAGGCGGGTATGCCTGTTATGTCTGAGGAAAATCTTGAAGGATACATTTCCGTGAAAGACCTTGTGCGTTCAGATTCATTTTTTCTCCGTGTGGAAGGGGACAGTATGAAAAATAAAGGGATTATGGACGGCGATTTTGCTTTGCTGCGTCCCAGTCCCGTTATCGATAACGGAAAGATAGGCGCATTCCGTCTTAACGGTGAGGTTACCCTGAAAACTTTCCGCAGGAACAGGGAAGGAATGTTTCTTGTGCCTGAAAATGAGGATTATCCGGTTATTCCGGTTCATGAAGGTGATGAGTTTGAGGTAATCGGTATTCTGGATATGGTTCTCCGCTTCTTCAAGGGGCAGTATGATATTAAATATTCATGAAAAAATCCGTGTGGGTGCTGTGTTTGACGGCGGATTTCCGAAGCCTGTGTGGTTTGGTCTGCACGGGGAGAAGGTGCTTATAAAAGAAGTCTGCTACAAATGGAAAGAGCGTGAAGGCACGGATGTTATATATAAATTTACAGTGACCGACGGCTTTAACATCTTTGAGATCATGTTCAGCAGTATGGAAGTATGCTGGTATCTGGTGGCTATGGATGAGGCGTCATGATCCTCTGCATGGATATGGATGCCTTCTTTGCGTCTGTTGAGCAGGCGTCAAACCCTTCTTTACGGGGTAAGCCTATTGCTGTTGTCGGGGCGAAGGAGCGTACTGTTGTTGTAACTTCATCCTACGAAGCACGCAGATACGGTGTTAAAACCGGAATGAGCAAATATGAAGCTCTGAAAGTCTGCCCGTTTTTGACTATTGTGAACGCCCGAAACAGGAAATATACTTACGTATCAAAAGAGATCTCCTCTTTTCTGCATAAGATCACGCCTCATGTCGAGCCTTACTCCATTGATGAATCATTCCTTGATATAAGCGGAACAGGCATAGCTCCGCAGGATGCCGCATATATGATAAAAAGCTTTGTTAAGAAGAATTTCGGTATCACATGCTCTATCGGTGCAGGACCCAACAAGTTTATAGCCAAAATGGCGAGCGGAATTAAAAAGCCGGACGGATATTACTGTGTTGAAAAGGATAAGGTAATTGAGTTTGTGGATATGTTCCGGCTTAAAGACTTTTGGGGAATAGGGCGCCGGCTCACGAAACGTTTTGCCGATATGGGGGTTTTTACTCCGGCAGATTTGAGGGCAATGGGAAGGGACAGACTTGTGGAGATCTTCGGTGTAAACGGCGACCATCTTTACGGACTTGCCTGCGGTGAATATATATCAGGAGTGAAAACAGAAGAGGAGCCCATGAAGTCCATAGGGCACAGCCTCACTCTGCCTGAGAATATTTCAACAAGGGAAGAGGCGGAAGGTTATCTGCTTCAACTTTCCGATATGGTGTCCTCCAGAGCAAGGCGTCTGCGTTATTCCGGTAAAACAATTACTGTAACCATACGTTATCCGGACATGGGCACATTTTCACAGGCTCATACAATACCTTTTTTTACATCGGCAACTCACCATATTTATGCCGAGGCACTGACAGTTTTTGACAAGCTCTGGACCGGAAACAGTATAAGGCTTCTGGGTGTGTGCATTTCAAACCTTGTGCCGGAATGCGTCACTCTTTACAATATAGAGGACAGCGGCAAAAACTGGGAAGGGCTGTATTCTGCAATGGATGAAATCAACACAAAATACGGCGAGCGCACTTTGCAGTTTGGTTCGGTTCTAAACTGCCGCCGCAAAGGCTCAAGCGTTATCTCTCCTGCGTGGCGCCCGTCCGGTGACAGGCATGTCAACATTATTGACGGAAACTGATTGTTAGAAATATCCGGCTCATCCACTTGCATTCCGCAGAATTGATATTATAATAATCACCGTACCGGGCCCCTCTGGCATTTTGTCCCCGAAATGCGATGTCGGTATGTTCCGTCCGGAACCGTAATCATGGGGCAGAGATGTTCAATGAATACCTTTCATGCAATCCTTTTTTCGGATTTTCTTCACAAACCTGTCTGGATGTGGCTTGTTTTTCTTGCCGTGGTGCTGTTTCTCCTTGTTCTTGATTTGGGTGTCTTCAACCGCAAAGATCATGAAATAGGAGTAAAGGAAAGCCTCCTCATGTCTGTTTTTTACATAGGCATCGGTTTGCTTTTCAGCCTCTGGGTGGGCAAAATACTGGGCAGTGAAAAAGCCTTTGAGTACCTCACCGGGTTTGTGGTGGAAAAAACACTGGCTATGGACAATATCTTTGTCATAGCAATGATCTTTTCGTATTTTTGCGTACCCAGAATATATCAGCACAGGGTTCTTTTCTGGGGTATTCTGGGTGTCATTATTCTTCGTGGGATAATGATAGGTGTGGGCGCCAAGCTGGTCAGTGAGTTTGAATGGGTGCTTTATATCTTTGCTGCTTTCCTCATTTATTCCGGCATTAAAATGCTGTTTAAGGATGATGATGAAGGTGATTTAGACTCAAACCCAGTGCTTAAATTTATCCGCAAAAAGATAAGGGTAACAAGAGATTTCCACGGTCACAGTTTTCTTGTTTACCGCACGAATCCTAAAACCGGGCATAGGTTTTTGTATGCCACACCGCTTTTGCTTGCCCTTGTATTCATAGAGATTGCGGATGTTATATTTGCCGTGGATTCCGTACCTGCGGTTTTCAGTATTACTACAGATGCTTATGTGGTTTATACCAGTAATATTTTTGCGATTCTAGGTTTGAGGTCACTTTATTTTGCTCTGGCGGCTGTGATATCAAAATTTTACTATCTCAAGTATGCTCTTTCGGTTGTTCTGATATTTATAGGTGCCAAAATTTTTGTATCAGAGATGTTTCATCTGGTTAAAATACCTCCGGCGGTGAGCCTTGGTGTGACTTTGGCGATACTTGCGGCGGGAATTATAGTTTCTTTGCTTAAGGCAGAGAAAAAAGACTAAGAATCTTCTTCTGTAGAAGCTTTGGCGGGTCTTTCAAACAGGGTGGCGGTGAATGTATTGCCGCCCCTGCTGTTTTTTTCCAATGTGATTGAGCCGTCATAAAGCCCGGTAATATGTTTGACTATGGATAATCCTAGTCCTGTGCCTGTCTGGTTTCTGTTTTTGGATTTGTTTACGGTATAGAAGCGCTCAAATATCCTCTCTCTGTCTTCATCCGGTATGGCTGGTCCTTCATCAGCCACATGGATAACTATTTCATCATCCTTTCTGCTGATGCTGATTTCGATTACTTTTCCGGTGCTGTATTTATGTGCGTTATCCGTGAGGTTGGTTACCAGTGTCATGAAATGCTCACGCAGTATGGGGATTTCGGTACAATCCGCCTTGATTAAGGTTTTTACTTCAAAACCTTCATAGCGTTCCTCCAGCTCACTGACGGCGGAGTCAAGCTGTAATGGTTCGTCCACGCTGAATCCGTCTGCTATGTGTTCAAGCCTGTGAAGCTCAAGGATATCGTTTATGATGTTATTAAGTCTCTTTGAGTTGCTGTGGATGATAGTGAGAAATTTTTCAAGATTTTTCCTGTCAACAGCCGTGTTGCCGAGCAGAGTTTCCGCATAGCCCATTATCATGGCAAGGGGTGTTTTCAGCTCATGGGTTATATTGCCGATCAGCTCAGTTTTGAAATCCTCATACTGGGTGCGTTCAGTTATGTTGTATAAAACTATAAGGATTTCATTGTCCAGGTGGCGGACGTGGGCGTCAAAAATCTTCTGACGGAGTTCAAGGTGGTGTATTCCGTCCTCATTCCACTCCAAAATCCTGCTGACAAAGTTGATTGTGTCCATATTGTTCAGAGAATCTACAATATTTTTGCCAAGGGTAAGCTCCGTACCCAGATCTTTTACGGCTTTACTGTTGAAGTGCTTTATTTTGTGCGATGTATCCAGAAGGATTATTCCTTCATTTAGTATTGAGAAAACATGCTGAAGCTTGTGGCGCTCATTCTCAAGCTCATTCTGTTTTTTGGTCATGGAGCTGTACATGCGGTGGAAAATGTCCGCAACTTTGGACATTGTTTTATCACCGAATACAGGGAAACTTATGTTTTTGTCTCCGGCTTCGATTCTATCTGCTATGTCAGCGAGTTTCCGCATTGGTATTGATATTCTGCCCGCAAGAAGGAATGAGATAAGACCGGATACCGCAACAGAAATAAGGAGGATGCGAAAGTTTGAGTTGATGGCATCACGGCTGTGTTCTTCCGCCTGCGTGTTGGTTATATTTTCAGACAGTATTTCGCTTTTTCCACGCACTTCGTGAATTTTGAGCCCTGCCTCCGGTTCTGCCTGCCTCCCTGCGGAGTAGTGCAGGGTAAGCATCAGAACAAGGGTTACGGGAACAAATATTGTAAGAAAAATGCCTGCAAATAGTCTCATGTATCGGCGCGGTAGCCAATCTTAGGAACAGATTTGATTATTTTCCCTTTGTCTCCGAGCTTCTTTCTAAGTGATGAAATATGTGTATCCACTGTTCTGGAGTAGACATCAGTATCATAACCCCAGACAGCGTTAAGAAGCTGGTTTCTGGTGAAAACCCTTTTGGGATTGCGGAGGAAAGTCACAAGAAGTTCATACTCCTTGTTTGTGAGAACAACCTCGTCACCATCTGCCTTAACAGTGTAGTTTACCGTGTCTATTGTGATGCCTGATTCGGAGATTATTTTATTTTCCATCGCAGGGGTACGACGGAGAATAGCTTTAACCTTTGCTGCGAGAATGTTCATGCTGAAAGGCTTGGTGAGGTAATCATCAGCTCCGTTTTCCAGCCCCTTGATGATGTCGTTTTCGGTATTTTTGGCAGATATAATAATTACAGGAATGTGGGCGTATTTCTGGTTATGGCGTACGATGCTTAAAAAATCCATGCCCTTCAGTCCGGGCAGCATGAGATCCAGCAGGATCACGTCAGGGCTGAAGTTTTCGAGGTGGATAAGACCGTCATTTGCATCAGCGGAGCATATTACTTCATAGTTTTTCTGCTCCATATTGAATTTGATGAGATCGCTCATCTCCTCGTGGTCTTCAATTACCAGTATTTTTATCATATTGACTCCTTCAGTCCAGCCTCTGATGGCGGACTATTTTACCTTCCACCATAAAATAAACAAGCTCTGCTATGTTTGTGGCGTGGTCGGCAATTCGCTCAATACATCTTGTTATCTGCATGAGAGATATTACTCCCGCAGTTTTTTTGATGTCTTCTGCTATGTAGGTGAGCAGCTCACGGATTATCTGTGAGTACAGACCGTCTATTATGTCATCCCTTTTAATTACATGGTATGCGGCGCCGGTATCTTTGTTGAAATAGGCGTTTACGGCGTCATTAAGCATAGCGGCTGATGCTTCGCCCATCTTCGGAAGGTCTATGTAGGGCTTTATCTGGGGAATTTCATTAAGCTTTAGCACTTCTTTAGCTATATCAACACTGTAATCGCCTATCCGCTCAAGATCCACGATAATTCTGGAAGCCGTGAGAACAAAGCGCAGGTCAACAGCCTTGGGTTCATAGAGGGCAATTATTCTGCGGCAGAGGGCATCAACCTCTATATCAAGGTTATCCACCTTATCGTCCCATGCTATTATTTCACGGGCGAGGTCGCTGTTGCGTTCCACCAGACTTTTTACAGAACCTTCTATCATGGTTTCACATTCTTTCGCCATTTCGGCTATCAGTGCCTTAAGCCTGATATAATCAGTTTCATGCTGCTGTGACATATAACACCCCTTTATCAAACATAAATGTTATATCCACCCGCATATGCAGGGTTTGAAGTCTGTACATATTGCCTGTGGAGAATATTTTATTTATTATATCAGATAGGCGGATTTATTTAAGCCTGTGCCTGAATAACAATTTAACATATTTGAATTCTGTGACGTCAATGTGAGAGAAATGTCAAATAGATGTTAATTAATTTATTTTTCGTTCCAGTTAAACTTTTTTGAACCTATTTACATAATTTGCCTTTCAATTCTTTTTAGACTGTATTAAACTTTGTTAGACAAAAGCGGACAGGAGTGTTTATGAGAGAAAGAGAGCTTTCCGGAAGCATGGAGGATTATCTTGAGACTATTCTTCTGCTCCAAAAAGAAAATCCGGTTGCCAGAGCTAAAGAAATTTCAGAAAAGCTCGGCGTCAAAATGTCATCCGTAACAAATGCACTCAAGCACCTTTCCGAGAAGGGATTTATTAATTACGACCGCTACAGCTTCATCACTCTCACTAAAGAAGGTGAGAAGTATGCGGAAAATATTTTTCTCCGCCACGAGGTACTGAAAAAATTCCTCAAAACCGTTGTTGGTCTGAGCGAAGATCAGGCAGAGGAAAATGCGTGTCGTATGGAACATGTCATGGACATGGATGTTATCAACAAAATCAACAAACTTGTTGATTTCCTTGAGAGGGAAAATGTTTCTCAGGAATTTAAAAAATATCTTGAAGATAACTGACAGGGAGAAGGAAGGGGCGGTTTTTTGAAAGCCGCCTTTATTTTTTCAGTGCTTTTATTTCCCGCAGCAGCTTTCCCGTCACCGAGGTAAGCAGGTTCATTTCCCGTTCCGACCATTCTTTTGAGTCAAACATCATTGAAACTTCCATCAGCTTAACATCATTATTTTGCCCGTTCAGATACCCTGACAGCTCAAGCAGTTCGGAGAATTTTTCTTTGAATATCTGTTTCTGTGAAACTGACGCAAAATCAGGTTCGGCAGTTTCAGCGGCAATATCTTTGAGAGCAAGTCTAAGTTCCCAAAGAACAACCAGAACAGCGTGGGAAAGGTTCATACTTGGACATTCAGCTTCTGTGGGCAGCGCAACTCTGTAACGGCAGACTGCAAGCTGTTCATTGCTCAGTCCGTTTGCTTCATTACCGAATAACAGTCCTATGGTTTTTCCTGAGGATATTTCTGACTTAACTGTTTCCGCCAGCTTCTCATAAGGCAAAGAAAGTCCGTTATCCCAAGGGTTTCTGGGGCTGAAGCCTATTACCACATCTGCTTTTGAGGTGAGTTCCTGAAAGGATAAATTCTTAACAGCAGTGTCAAGAATGCGGGAAGCATGCACCGCATATATTGACGCTGTTTGTTCTCTGCCTGAAAGAATACCGGTAAGCTCAAGCCTGCTGAATCCGGTATTTGCCATTATTCTGGCAATATACCCAAGGTTGGCTGCGCCTTCCGGTTCACTTAGGAGTACAGTTATTTTATCTTTAAAATCGGGCATCTAAGCTTTGTTGCTCAGACTCAGCATGAGACGGTAGTTTTTCATTACCTTGCTGTAGTAAACCTGAGGAAGTCCGCTCCCGCTCTGAAGTTTTTTGCGTAAGTTGCCGGGTCCGAGGTTGTAGGCTATGATTGCGTGTTTCTGGTTATCGTATTTATTCATGAGGTAGGAGAGGTAGCCTATGCCTAGTTTGATATTTGTGACCGGATCGAAAAGCTCTTCTGTTTTGCGTATATTTACGTCAGGCTTCTGGTCTGATATGTAGCGTGCTGTTCCCGGAAGAAGCTGCATCAGCCCGACGGCTCCTTTGTTTGACACTGAATTTCTGTTGAAAGAGCTTTCAGTTTTTATTACCGCAAGCACCAGATAAGGGTCTATGCTGTGTTTGCGTGACTCGCTTACTATAAGGTAAGCCATATCCATTGCGGTTAATCCGCCCGGAGGACGATTAAAGGTCGAAAGTATATCCCTGACATCAAGCACCTGGGTGGCGAATGTCATTTTTTCCCTTTCAGCGTTCAGTTTCTCTGATACGCTGATCATTTTGTCATGCTGCATCTGCGCTTTTTCTTCCATACCGCCGAGATTGTAGTTTACGATGTTAAGGAAGAAGAAGTTCACGGCAAGCAGGAAGAATATAAACACTGACAGCATCAGCGCTATAGGTCTAGCCTGCATTTCGATAGCTTTCATTCTCTGAGTAACGCTCCTTGCGTAAATTAGGTTCGTAAAGTAGGACAAATCATTCTCTGAAAAATTCAGAGTACAAAACCTTAGTTTTTTTGTTATCATGCTTCTTGTTGCGAAAAATAGTCTATGCGGCATGAAGTGTAAAGTGAAAAAATCACACTTCACCCAAAAACACTGACAGGATAAAGGAAAAAAGTTGATATTTTATGTTTGAATTTCCAGCGCTTTTTAAAGCAGAGTTTGTAAAAAGATATAAAAGGTTTTTCACCGACGTGATAAAAGACGGTGAAACAATTACTGTACATAACCCGAACACAGGCTCAATGAAAAACCTGCTTACAGAAGGTAATCCTGTGCTTTGTTCTGTTTCAGACAATCCCGCCCGTAAGCTGTCCTGCACCCTTGAGGCTATGTGTGTGAACGGTGAGTGGCTGGTGGTGAATACCATGGTTGTAAACCGCATAGCTGAAAGCGCCATAAATGACGGTGAAATAGAGGAGCTGGGCAGTGTTTCCCTGTGCCGCAGAGAATACTCATATGACGAGGCGAGGCTTGATTTTTATGTGGAGTCAGATAAGGGAAAGTTTCTGATCGAAGTAAAAAACTGCACTCTTTATGATGAGCATACCGTGATGTTTCCCGATGCGGTTACAACAAGGGGTAAAAAGCACCTTGAGGTTTTGCAGAGAGCTGTCAGGGAAGGGTATAACGCCTGTATGCTGTATATGTGTCAGGTGAAGCGCAGTGCTTTCAGACCCGCTCATGAGATAGATCCTGCATACGCAGCGGAATTTGAGAAGGCGAAGTCCTCCGGAGTTCAGATTCTGGTTTATTATACGGATTTCGACCCTGAAAAGGGGACTGTCAGCCTGAAAAGGATGGTCTAAGCATTACATATGACCAATCAGTGTGTACACAGCATCTGTGTCACGTATCTGTCCGGTTTTGATTTTATAGTCAAGTTCGGCAAACTGCCCCGCAAGGACGGCAAGCTCTGACGGCTTCCATTT
>OBLN01000167.1_pt1 | contig 24548 bp, 23 predicted proteins | sample 1519301 | NCBI WGS metagenome assembly OBLN01 (sample SAMEA2452533, study PRJEB22499) | sediment metagenome | reverse complement strand
TTTTGAGATCGCCGGCAAGCGTCTTTCCGCCGACACCATCAACATCACGGCTTCCAGCTCATCGGTGGTCAAGGGGGAAACTCTTGAAGACACCGCGCGCAATATCGAGGCAATGCATCCCGACATCATCGTCATGCGCCACAGCGCCTCGGGCGCTCCCCATTATCTTGCCGACAGGCTTGACTGCTCCATTATCAACGCCGGCGATGGCGCTCACGAACATCCGACCCAGGCATTGCTCGACATGCTGACCATCCGTCAGCACAAGGGGCGCCTTGAGGGACTCAAGGTGGCGATCATCGGCGACATTACCCACAGCCGCGTGGCCCGCTCCGATATCTACGGCCTGACCCGCATGGGCGCCGAGGTGCGCCTGGCCGGACCCGGCACCATGATCCCTCCCGGGATCGAACGCCTGGGCGCCAGGGTTTATAACGATATGCGTGAAGCCATCGAAGGTGCCGACGTTGTCATGATGCTGCGCATTCAACTGGAACGGCAGGGGAAAACGCTCCTTCCGACGCTGCGTGAATACGCCAAGTTTTACGGCCTCAACCCGCAGAACCTGACTCTGGCGGCACCTGACGCGCTGGTGATGCACCCGGGTCCGGTCAATCGCGGGGTGGAGCTTTCGAGCTATGTCGCAGACGGAGGGCAGAGCGTCATTCTCGATCAGGTGGAAAACGGAGTGGCTGTTCGCATGGCGGCTCTCTACCTGGTTCTGGGCGGCGAGCAGGGCGAAAACGCTTAAGTCGATTTCCGAGGAGATAAAAATACCATGAAGATACTGATTAAAGGTGGAAGAGTTCTGGATCCGGCGCACAATATCGACGACACCCGCGATCTGTTGATTGAGGACGGCACGATCAGTCGAATCGACAAGGATATCCAGGAGCAGGGCGTCGGCGAAATGATCGATGCCAAAGGTCGACTGGTGGTTCCCGGACTGATCGACATCCACGTCCACCTGCGTGATCCCGGCTTTGAATACAAGGAAGATATCGCCAGCGGGACACGGGCCGCGGTGGCGGGGGGATTTACGGCGGTTGCCTGCATGCCCAACACCAAGCCGGTCAACGACAATCACACCGTTACAACCTATATTAAAACCCGCGCGGCGGAGCAGGGTGTCTGTCGGGTCTACCCGGTCGGCGCCATCACCAAGGGTTCCAAGGGCGAATCCCTGACGGAGATGGGCGATATGCGCGACGCGGGCTGCGTGGCTTTCTCCGACGATGGGCACCCGGTCGGCAGCGGCGAGCTGATGCGGCGGGCGCTGGAATATGCCAAACCGTTCAATCTGCCTATCATTTCCCACTCGGAAGATCTCGACCTGGTGGGGCAGGGGGTCATGAATGAAGGTTTTGTCGCGACGGAGCTTGGACTCAAGGGGATTCCCTGGGTGGCTGAAGCGGCGGCCGTGGCCCGCGAGGTGATGCTGGCTGAATTCACGGGAGCGCATCTGCATGTAGCTCATGTGTCGACCCGGGCGGCCATCGATATCGTACGGCAGGCGAAAAAACGCGGCGTGCGGGTGACCTGCGAGGCGACGCCGCATCATTTCACCCTCACCGAGGAAGCGGTGCGCGGTTACGACACCAACGCCAAGATGAATCCGCCGCTGCGCGATGCGGATGACCTGGAGGCGGTGCGTGAAGGTCTGGCGGACGGAACCATCGACACCATTGCCACGGATCATGCCCCCCATCACATCGATGAAAAAAACGTTGAATTCAATATCGCTCTCTACGGTGTCGTCGGGCTTGAAACGGCCCTGCCTTTGACTCTGCGGCTGGTGGAGGACGGGGTGCTTTCCCTTAGAGGTGCCATCGCCAAGCTGACCATCAATCCTGCACGGGCGTTGAATCTCCCCGGGGGCACTCTGGAGGTCGGACGACCGGCCGACGTGACCGTGATTGATCCCAACCACAACTGGACGGTTTCCGCCGTGAACCTGGTTTCCAAAAGCAAGAACACCCCGTTCGACGGGTGGAAACTCAAGGGGGTCGCCACCCATACGATTGTTGACGGAAAGATCGCTTATCGCAAAGGTTGATGATTATAAACAACGCCGGGTGCCGCCGAAGGGGCGGAAGGTTCATGCCAAGGGACGCATGAACCCATCCCTGGGGCTTGATTGTCGCCATCCCTGGCGACAAACACCCTTGGCACAAACCTTCCGCCCCTTCGGCTATCTGTGAACTCTTGTTATCAAACAACACGTTAAATGGGTTTTTCTTGAAACGACTTGAAGGAGTATAGCAGCTTATGAAAGCCATTCTGGCTCTGGCCGACGGCCGGGTGTTCCATGGCACCGCGCTTGGCGCGACGGGAGAGACGACCGGCGAGGTCGTTTTCAATACCAGCATGACGGGGTATCAGGAGATCCTGACCGACCCGTCCTACTGCGGTGAGATCGTCACCATGACCTATCCCCAGATCGGCAATTACGGCATCAATCTCGAGGACGTTGAATCCCGACAGCCGTTTCTGTCAGGCTTTGTCGTTAAAGAGGCGTGCGATTTTCCCAGCAACTGGCGCTCGTCCTTGAGTCTGGATGCTTATCTCAAGGAAAACGGCATCGTCGGCATTCAGGGGATCGACACCCGCGCCCTCGTGCGTCACATCCGCGACAAAGGAGCGCAGAACGGGATCATCAGCTCTCTTGATCTCGACCCTGAAAGCGTTGTCGCCAAGGCACGCAAGGCGCCGCCGCTGGTGGGACGCGACCTGGTCAGGGAGGTGACCTGCGACAAACCCTACCATTGGGATGAAGGTCTCTGGAACCTGGGAGAGGGGTACCTGAAAAACGTCAAGCCTTCTCGATTCCGTGTTGTAGCCTATGATTTCGGCATCAAGCGCAACATTCTGCGCAACCTGGTCGCAGCCGGCTGCGATGTCACGGTCGTTCCGGCCACTACGCCTGCAGAGGATGTGCTGGCCATGAACCCCGACGGCGTCTTTCTCAGCAACGGGCCGGGCGACCCTGAACCGATTGTGTATGCCCAGGAGAACATCCGTGAGCTTCTCGGCAAGGTCCCTCTGTTCGGCATCTGCCTCGGCCACCAGCTGCTGGCTCTGGCGTTGGGCGGGAAAACATTCAAGCTCAAGTTCGGTCACCGTGGCGGCAATCAGCCGGTTCAGCGCAGCGACGACCGACGCGTGGAAATTACCGCACAGAATCACGGATTTGCCGTCGATGCCGAGTCCCTCAGCGATGGCGTCATCCAGACACACACCAACCTCAACGACAACACGGTGGAGGGTTTGACCTGCCGCGACATCCCGGCATTCTCGGTGCAGTATCATCCGGAAGCCTCCCCCGGTCCTCATGATGCAGCCTATCTTTTCGAGCGTTTTATCGCCATGATGGAAAAAGAGAAAAAACATGCCTAAACGTACTGATATCAAAAAGATTCTGATTATCGGCGCTGGTCCTATCGTCATCGGTCAGGCGTGCGAGTTCGACTACTCCGGCACCCAGGCCTGCAAGGCGCTTAAAGAAGAAGGGTTCGAGGTGGTGCTGCTCAATTCCAACCCGGCAACCATTATGACCGACCCCGATTTTGCCGACCGCACCTATGTCGAACCGGTGACTCCGGAAACGCTCGCCAAGATCATTGAAAAAGAGCGCCCGGACGCGGTTCTGCCCACCCTTGGCGGCCAGACCGCTTTGAATACGGCTGTGGCGGTAGCGCGCAGCGGCGTGCTTGAGAAGTTCGGGGTGGAACTGATCGGAGCGCGCCTGCCGGCCATTGAGATGGCCGAAGACCGCACCCTGTTCAAGGCGGCGATGGAGCGCATCAGCGTCGGTCTGCCGCGGTCGGCCTTCGCGCACAATTATCAGGAAGCGATGGAGGTGATCGACGGGATCGGTTTTCCTGCCATTATCCGTCCGTCCTATACTTTGGGAGGCAGCGGAGGCGGCATCGCGTACAACCGCGAGGAGTATGAAGAGATGGCGATGGCGGGGATCGATGCCTCCCCGACCAATGAAATTCTGGTCGAAGAATCGGTGCTTGGCTGGAAGGAATACGAACTCGAAGTCATGCGCGATACGGCGGATAACGTCGTCATCATCTGCTCCATCGAGAACTTCGATCCGATGGGGGTCCACACCGGCGATTCGATCACCGTGGCGCCGGCACAGACACTGACCGACAAGGAGTTTCAACTCCTGCGCAATGCATCGATCCGCATCATCCGCGAGATCGGGGTGGATACCGGCGGCTCCAATATCCAGTTCGGCATCAACCCGCAGGACGGCCGCATGGTGGTGATCGAGATGAACCCGCGTGTTTCGCGTTCCTCTGCGCTCGCCTCCAAGGCGACGGGCTTTCCCATCGCCAAAATCGCGGCCAAACTCGCCGTCGGCTACACTCTCGACGAAATTCCCAACGACATCACGCGGGAGACGTTTGCGTCCTTCGAACCCACCATCGATTATGTGGTCACTAAAATCCCGCGCTTTACCTTCGAGAAGTTTCCCCAGGCCGATGCGACTCTGACCACCCAGATGAAATCGGTCGGCGAGATCATGTCCATCGGGCGGACCTTCAAGGAGAGCCTGCAGAAGGGCCTGCGCTCGCTCGAAATCGGTTCATCCGGGTTCGAGAGCCGCTTCTTCCAGGGACCGGAAGATGAGCGGCGCGCACTGTCCGAATCGGAACTTGACCTGCTGCGACAGAAGCTGCGCATCCCCAACTGGGAGCGCATGTGGTACCTGGGCGATGCCCTGCGTGCCGGTTTTTCTGTTGAAGAGATTTATGATCTGACATGGATCGACCCCTGGTTCCTGCGCAATATCGAGCAGATCATCCGCTTTGAATCGACGCTCTGGGAAAATCGTCAACTGGTGGCCCGCGGCGGAGAAGACCTGAGCTCGATGCTGCTCCAGGCCAAGCAATACGGGTTTTCCGACCAGAGACTGGCGATCCTGTGGGGCGTCACTGAAGGAGATATCAGGCAGCTGCGTCACAAGTATCATGTGCGGCCGGTCTACAAGCGGGTCGACACCTGTGGTGCAGAGTTTGAAGCCTACACGCCCTACCTGTACTCCACCTATGAGCAGGAGTGCGAAGCCGCCCCCACCGACCGGCGCAAGATCATGATCCTCGGCGGTGGCCCGAACCGCATCGGTCAGGGCATCGAATTCGATTACTGCTGCGTTCACGGTGTGTTCGCCGCCGCCATGGATGATTTCGAAACGATCATGGTGAACTGCAACCCCGAAACGGTCTCCACCGACTACGACACGGCCGACCGTCTGTATTTTGAGCCGCTGACTCTTGAAGACGTCCTTGAAATCGTCGAGAAGGAAAAGCCCGAAGGCGTCATCGTGCAGTTCGGCGGACAGACCCCCCTGAAGCTTGCGGTCGCGTTGGAAAAAGCCGGGGTTCCCATTATCGGCACCACGCCCGATGCCATCGACCGCGCCGAGGATCGCGAACGCTTTCAGGCGCTGCTGCACAAGCTCGACCTCAAGCAGCCTGCCAACGGCCTGGCCCGGTCTTTCGAAGAAGCCGAGAAAGTTGCGGAGAGGATCGGCTACCCCGTTGTCGTGCGCCCCTCCTACGTCCTGGGCGGTCGGGCCATGGAAATCGTCTACGACGTGAATCAGCTGCGCAATTATATGAAGTTTGCCGTTGAGGCCTCGCCGGAACATCCCATCCTGGTCGACAAGTTTCTCGAGGACGCCATCGAAGTCGACGTCGATGCGCTGTGTGATGGACAGGATGTGGTCATCGGCGGAATCATGGAGCATATCGAGGAGGCTGGTATTCATTCAGGCGACTCAGCCTGCGCTCTGCCGCCGTATTCTCTCAACGAAGAGCTGGTTGAAGAGATCAAGCGCCAGACGGTGGCTCTTGCGCTTGAGTTGCACGTCGTCGGCCTGATGAATATCCAGTTTGCGGTCAAACAGGGCACCATCTATCTGATTGAAGTCAACCCCCGCGCCAGCCGTACCGTGCCGTTCGTCTCCAAGGCGACCGGCCGCCCCCTGGCCCAGATCGCGGCTCGCCTGATGGCCGGCAAGACCCTGAAAGAACTCAACGTCAGCGGGTATGTGGTGCCGCCCCATGTCTCGGTCAAGGAAGCGGTCTTTCCCTTTGTCAAATTCCCGGGAGTGGACACTCTTCTCGGTCCGGAGATGAAATCGACCGGCGAGGTGATGGGGATCGATGCGGATTTCGGTCACGCCTTCGCCAAGGCCCAGTTGGGCGCCAACGTCAGGCTGCCGACCCAGGGCACGGTCTTCATCAGCGTGAAGGACTCGGATAAAAAACACATCCTCGATCCGGCGCGTAAAATCGCCGAGGCCGGTTTCAGGATCGTCGCGACACGCGGGACGGCTGCCTTTCTAAGGGAAAAGGGCGTTTCCTGCGAGGATATCAATAAGGTCAAAGAGGGCAGGCCGCACATTGTCGATGCGATCAAGAGCCATGAAATCGATATGGTTTTCAACACCACTTTCGGTGCCCAGTCGGTGGCGGACTCCTATTCCATCCGGCGCAGCGCCCTGATGTACAACGTGGCTTACTACACCACGATGGCCGGAACCAGGGCGGCGGTCGACGGAATTGTCGCAGTGCAGCGAGAAAGTCTTGACGTCAAACCGCTGCAGGAGTATTATTTTAGCCAATGAACAGCCGATAAGGCCCCTGGGCCGGAATAATCGTTAACAAACATACGGGCGGGGAATCCCCGCCCGTAATTTTTATTATCCAGTGAGGAATTACCGTACCATGAGGCAGACCATCCCCATGACGCGTGAAGGCCAGATTCGTCTAAAAGAGGAGCTTAAGAACCTCATTCGCGTGGAGCGTCCCAAAGTCGTTCAGGATATCGCTGAAGCCCGCAGCCACGGCGACCTCTCCGAAAATGCGGAGTACGATGCCGCAAAAGAACGCCAGGCATGGGTTGAAGGGCGCATTCAGGAGATCAACGATAAGCTGGCCCGTGCCCAGGTGATTGATCCTGCAGAGCTTGATACCGACAAAGTGGTTTTTGGTGCAAAAGTCACTTTGTTCGATGTCGATTCAGGCAATGAGGTCACCTACATGATTGTGGGCGAGGATGAAGCGGATCTGAAGCACGGCAAGATCTCCATCAATTCTCCCGTGGCCAAGGCTCTCATCGGGCATCGTCTTGATGAGGAGGTCACCATCAAGATCCCTTCGGGGCTCAAGACCTACGAAATCATCGATATCAAATATGAATAGGTTGCGTCTCCCGGCTGAATAAAATACGATACGAAGGCCCGTTCTGCGGGCCTTTTTCCGTAGAACATCGGGAGCAGATTTGCTACAACGACAGAGGAACACATCGATATGACCCCCAGAATCAATGAAGAGATGACCTTTCAGGAAATCCTTAAAATGGATCCGGCCGTGGCCGAGGTTCTCGCCGGGTACAACATGGGCTGCGCCGGCTGCGGCGGCGCCCGTCATGAACGTCTCCGGCAGGGTGCCCTGGCACATGGCCTGGATATCAAGGAATTGCTGCGGGATCTCAACGCGATTTTCGAGCCGCGGAAATAATCTTCTGACCAAGGGCAGGACAGATGCCCCCGAAACCGAACTACGCCCGCAGCCGGGAATTGCTGGCGACCTCTCTTGCCGGCATCAGGGGTGTGGGGCCAAAACTTGAGAAAACCCTGGCGAAGGCCGGACTTGAAACAGTCGAGGATGTCCTTTACACGCTGCCGCTTCGCTATGAAGACCGCCGCCAGGTGCGCCGCATCGCCCAGCTTCGCGACGGGCAGCGGGAGGTGTTTGTCGGTGAGGTTCTCGCTGCCGCTGAAACCACGACACCCCGGGCACGCAAGCGCCTTTTCGAAGTCATTGTCGGGGACGGCACGGGGCAGGTCAGCCTTAAATGGTTCCACTACCACAAAGCCTGGCTGAGCAAAAGGTTCGCGGTTGGAACCCGGGCGGTATTTACCGGTGAAGTCAAGCGGTTCGGTGCGGTACGCGAGGTTCATCATCCCGACGCCGAACTTCTCGGCAGCCGAACTCTTGAAGAGATAATGGCTGCCGATCCGTTGAGTTTCGGACGTGTTCTGCCTGTCTATCCCCTGACCGAGGGGCTGTCACAGAAAGTCGCCCGTAAAATCTTCAAGCAGGTGGTCGAAGCCTACGCTCCTCTGACGGTCTCACCTGTCCCTCCTGAAATTCTTCAAAAAAACAATCTGCTCCCCCTCGATATCGCGCTGCGGCAATGCCATTGGCCTGAGGTCGGTGAAAACGAATCTTTCGATGAAGAACGAGGTCCGCAGCAGGCTCGATCATCCCTGGTGTTCGATGAGTTTTTCTTTCTCGAACTGGGGCTTGCGCTCAAGCGCCGCGGCATTGTTCTCGAGCGCGGCATCGCATTTAACGTCAATCATGTTTATACCAAGCCTCTGGCTGCCATGCTGCCGTTTCGGCTGACGGAAGCCCAGCGCAGGGTATTGGGAGAGATCAAGCACGACATGATGTCGATCCATCCCATGCACCGCCTCGTACAGGGAGATGTCGGCTGCGGAAAGACCATCGTTGCGCTCATGGCCGCACTGGTCGCCATTGAAAACGATACCCAGGTTGCATTGATCGCGCCGACCGAAATTCTGGCCGAGCAGCACTACATTCAGTTTCATCAATGGCTCGACAAGCTCGGCCTGAAAGCGGTTCTGCTGTCCGGATCGCTGCCGGCCAGGGAAAAACAGGCCGTTTATGAAGAAATCAGGGAAGGGCGGGCTCATCTGGTTGTCGGTACTCATGCCGTGCTTCAGGAAGGTGTGGATTTCAAGCGTCTCGGTCTCGGCATTATCGATGAGCAGCATCGCTTCGGGGTCGTCCAGAGGGGCATTTTGCGCCATAAAGGGAACAACCCCGACATCCTCGTCATGACCGCCACGCCGATCCCACGGACCCTGTCCCTGACTCTGTACGGCGATCTTTCCGTTTCAATCATCGACCAGATGCCGCCCGGCCGGTCTCCCGTCAAAACACGCGTGGTTTCTGAAACAAAACGCGAAGATGCTTATGCCTTCATTAGAAAGCAGATAGAAGAGGGCAGGCAGGCTTATATCGTCTATCCGTTGGTGGAAGAGTCCGAAAAAAGTGACCTTCTGGCCGCAACCCAGGCTGCGGAGCAACTGGCAGAAGAGGTTTTCCACGGCTTCCGCACCGGTTTGCTGCATGGACGCATGAAGCCGGCGGAGAAAGAAGGCGTGATGGCGGCATTCAAGGCGGGCGAAATCCATGCGCTGGTCTCCACGACCGTCATAGAGGTTGGGGTCGACGTGCCGAACGCAACGGTTATGATGGTCGAACACGCCGAACGATTCGGCCTGGCTCAGCTGCATCAGCTTCGAGGGCGGGTCGGCCGAGGCAGCGCTCAGAGCTATTGTCTGCTGGTTCGCTCAAAGAATTGCAGCGAGGATGGCGCCAGGCGTCTCAGGGTCATGTCGGAGACCACTGATGGTTTCAGGATCGCCGAAGCAGATCTGGAAATCCGCGGACCGGGAGAATTTCTCGGAACACGCCAGGCAGGTCTGCCGGATTTCCGCGTCGCAAATCTTTTGAGAGACGGCCGCATTCTGGAGCAGTCCCGCCGGGAAGCGTTTGCTTTGGCCGCAGATCCCGAATTCGATTCCCATCCCAAATACGCCGGCACCCGCCAGGCACTCCTCGATCGCTGGGGCAGCCGCCTCGAACTCGCCAGTATCGGATAGAGAGCAGAATTTTTCCCAGCCGCTTATTGCAGAATAAATCGATATCAAAGTTTACATAATATATCTTATGCGACTCAACATAATAATATCAAATAGCTGGGCAAAGAATGGCCGGTTATTCTTTATCATTCTCCCCCCATCATCCACTCGACCAGAAGTCCGACCGGGACAGCGAAAAGCAGCGTCAACAGAGTTCGCGCCAGCGAGAATCGCCAGCCGAGATAGCCGGCTTCAAGCGGCAGCATCTGGATTTTGACGGCATAGCTGAAAAGAACCGTGGCAATCACTGCCCAGCGCGCTCCCTGGCGATGAATGGTCATCAGGAGCGGAAATATCAGGTAAGCAGGCCCGATCAAAACCATGCCGCTTATCGCGGCCAGGAACAGAGCTTTTGTCCCCCCTTCCCGACCCAGCACCCGCGCGATGAAATCGCGACTGAGCCACCCCTGAATCAGGCCGACCAGGCCCATAATGGCTGTAATCAGCGGCAATACCTGGAGAAAAGAACGTACGGAGACTTCCAGCGCCTCAAAGGCTTTTGAGGGAGCCACGCTGAAAACCCACCCCAGTAGAAACAGCGCCAGAACCAGCAGCCACTGATGTCGCACAAATCGTGCCAGCGCCCTCACAGCATTCCTCCGGCAAGCAGGCCGATCAGCATGGCTGAAAGAAAAACCAGAATATTTCGCGTCACAGCAAAACGCGGCCCGAAGACCGAGGCCTCAAACGGCAGTGTGATCAAACCGACGGAGATCCAGGACACGATAAAGGCGGCGATGGCCGGCGGCCAGGCACCACCCTGCAGTAGTGACCCGGCTAGCGGGAAAGCCGTCAATGGTGGTCCAATCGCCACCGCTCCCGCGACTGTCGCAATCAGGAGCGAAGCCGGCCCTGAAGCTTCCCCCAGCCACCGTTCGATCAACTCGGCAGGCAGAAACACTTGGAACAGCCCAACTAAAAGAAAAACTGCAAACAACAGCGGTAGGACTTTGATAAAGGATTTTCTGGCAATATCGAGGGAATCTCGGGTTTTTGTTTTATCCAGGCGGATAGCGATCATATAAGCGATCAGGATCACGGCCAGATAGACAAAGCCGACGGCCGTCATCAAATAGGCCTCCTTTCATGAATGGAACAGAGAGATATAAAGCCAACGAAGTTCTTCTACTTGAGATTAAGGATTCCGCGATGTGATCAGATACGTTTTTTATAAGTTTTCATTTAAGTTGTTTTCAGCAAACAAACACCCTGTCGTTATTCGGCAGGGTGTTTGTTTGTGTCAGTGCGAAAATGTATTATGCGAATTATTTTTTATCAAAAATTACTGCAGGTTTGGTGGTATCGCCCGTGGCATTGGGGAAATCTTCATATACGTGGGCTTTTTCTCCAGTATCAATCAGGCGGCGAGCTTCGGTCATGAAACTGTTGTAGCGATGCTTGCACTCATAGAAACCATGCCACCATGAATAATCTGGAGCCATCATTGCCGCGCCCATGCGTGAACGACGGCCTTCGTGATGCCAGAGTTCGTAAAATTCAACCTCCAGATGCTCATCGAAGAACCTGGTGTTATCCAGCAGCCCCTGGCTGTAGAGGTCGTCCAGCATTGCCTTGGCTGGCTTATAGTAAACTTCGTTGTATTCCTCAACAACTTTATCCAATTTTAAATAGTGATCTTCAACCCAGTTCTTTGCATGACATTGTTTGCAGATATTTTTCATTTTGTCACGTTCAACGTTCCAATTGCTTCCGGACGGGAACGGTCCAAAATCCTGCGGTCTTACGGTCAGGGGAGCCTGTAATTCCCAGCTCAATCGCTCTGTAACATCATGAGTCGTCGGTTGGTCGCCGGCGCCGCTCATGTGGCAGGATGCGCATGTAGGGCCGCGGTAATCTACGCCGGCGGTCCATGTACCGGGAGCTGCGTCCCAATTGTATTCATCACCGAAATTGTCGTAAATATCACCATGTTTGGATTCGGTGTATATCTCGATCTGCGGGTGGTCGGGCCCGAGATGGCACTGGCCGCAGGCCTCCGGCCGGCGTGCTTCAGCCAATGAGAAACGATGTCGTGTATGGCAGCTGGTACAACTTCCTAAACTTCCATCAAGGTTTACACGGCCAACGCCAACATTGGGCCAGGTATCAGAAGACAGACGCCCCTGATCATCCATCTCGAGAACAGTTCCGTGGCAATAATAGCAGCCCGCCTGACGTTCGACGTCTGAATTCATTCCCTTGTTCAACCACGGATCGATTTTCCACATGATTTCGATGGTATTGGCATGTTTGCTCCGGCTATATTCCTTTACTTCGTCCGGATGGCAGCGTGAACAATCTTTGGGTGTCACGACTTCCGTAATGGGAACGCGGTATTTCGAACGTCCCCAGGGAGAGTCGGTCCGCTCATATTGTTTATAGTGAGTTTTGCTGACGTCCGGATCAGAGCTTTCAGCCAGATGGCAATCAAGGCAGGTAATGTTTGCATTGGCATGGCGGCTCTCTGCCCAGTCGGTAAAGATCCCGGGGTGTTCCTGTTTATGGCATTCCAGACATGCCTGGGCTTGCGGTGATATGCTGCGTTCAAGCCGAAAATCTACCAACTTGGGGTTGTTTTTATTTGTTTGCGCCAGTGCCGTTCCGCATAACAACAGTGTCAGTGCCGTGCATAGAGCAGTCAGCAAAATCCCCCTGTTCATATCCCTCTCTCCTTTCTGCTTTTGTATTGTGCCTCCATAAAACCATCAGTTGTCGGTCGCGGGTTCCCGCATCCGAATTTTTAAAGTTCCTGTGAATGGCTGTAATAGGGTTTAGGAAAATGCACAAGTTCTCGGTGGCAGTCAGTGCATTTTTTTTCATAGCCTTCTCTGGCGTAAATCAAGGAGCGATGAGCCAGCATCGCGCCTCTTTGGTATGGCAGGTAAAGCAGATTGCGGTGACACTTCATGCATTGTGCGTTCTCGATGTCTCTATAGGCGTGTTGACGATTCGTTTCACGATCGTATTCATCAAGAAAAATATGTGCCACGACGTCCTTGAGTCCGTGGTAGGCCTTGGCGTAGAAGAACTCGAAAGTATCATGAGGTGCTGGAAGGTGACAATCCATACAGTCGGCAACGACCCCGTATTCATTGAATCCATGACTGGATGTTTTCCATGCTCGGTAAGCGAATTGGATTTCATGACACATGGCACAGAACTGAGGCGTTGATGTTCGGACCATGGTATAATAACCCATGCTCATCAACGGAACGCAAAGAACAATGCCGAGTGCGATGAGAAGCCCGGATTTAAGCCACCGTTTCATAATGATCACCTCCTTCATGGCCTGTAAAAAGGGTGATGACCTTTCTCTCAGAGCAACTATTCACCTCGCGGGGGTGAAGCAGTTGCCTCTCAAAAAGATTAGCAGGTATCGAGTAAGGCGCAAGAAATGCGAATCTTTTTGGATAACTACGGCTGTTCAGGAACGACTTCGACCAGGGTAATCTCCGGTGGTGACAGCACCCTCATGGGCGGGCCCCAAGTGCCTGTGCCGCGGCTAACATATAGCTGGCCGCCGCCAGGCAGGGAATAGAGGCCGTCCTGTTGGGGATATTCGAGAGCGGTGACATAGTTGAAGGGAAAGATCTGCCCGCGATGAGCATGTCCGGAGAGCTGCAAGTCAAAAAGGCCAGCAGCTTTTTCATTGACGCGTGGTCGGTGCTTAAGCAAAAGAGTGAAAAGATCGCTTTGATGTCGAGTGAGAAGGTTCGCTTCGTCCTGATTTTTGCCGACAGGATCGTCGATGCCCACCACTGTGATGGTTTCGGCGGCAGTGACCACTTCGCCGCGCAACACGGTGAAGCCGCTGCGTTCCAGGAACCGCAATGCCTGCCCGAGCCCAGCGTAAAACTCATGGTTTCCGGTAACCGCAAACTTGCCCAGAGGTGGCTGCAGGCGCTGCCAGAGTTCGCTCATTCCGTCAAGGTGATCAATTTGGGCGTCGACGATGTCGCCGGTGGCCACCACTAAGTCGGGCTGAAGTTCCTGCAGCTGGGAGATAATAGAGGCAAGGGCCTCCTCGCGATGGAGCAGTCCCAGGTGGATGTCGCTTACTTGGGCGATGCGCAGTCGCTCGACGCCGGCGGGCAACTTGGCCGTTTTCAAGAGGACCCGCTCCACCCTGAGATTGTGCGCCTCGTAAATACCGTACAGTCCCACCCCCAGAGCCAAAAGCAGCACGACAAGGCCGCACACCGGTCCATGGAGGGTCAGGTTGGGGGCCCCAAGGTGGGCGAGGAAAAGGGCTGCAAGGTGCCAAAGCCCGACAAAGGTGAAAAAGCTGAAGGCGAGAAAGACAAACCCCATCCAGCTATAACCGACCCAGGCTATGGCCCGGGCGATCAGATCATGTCCTGCTTTATCAATCGCGCGCACTGTCAGTGGCGCCAGAATCATTAGTGCCATCCACACCCACGTTAGGGTCGGTAGTGCCCGATGGCCGGAAAGCAGCGGGTGCATGCCCCAGAAGACCAGGGCGTGCATGCCGATGTAGACGGCGAAAAAACTGACGAGAAAAAAAATCATGTGCAGTTCCTGCGGCGAATCGATTCGCCGGATGTAAAGTAAGAGCCGAACAGATTCTTCACAACCTCAGGTGGCGACCTGCAGATCGAGACGGCGATCGAAGGCGCTGGCGAGAAGATCAGACTTGACCTGGCCTCCATGGACTTCAACGCTGAAATCGCCCTCCCCGTATAAGAACACGGTCAGCTGGTCCGACTGCACCCTGCACTCCAGGCGCTGTACCGCTCCGCCGCGACGGCGGTCCAGCCCATCGGCCAGACGCAGCATGCCAGCCAGCTGTCTGGTCCGGTCCCGATCCTCCGGGAGCAGCCGCTTGAAATTGTCATGGGCTTTTTTCGGCAGAGACTTGCGGTGGTAGCGAGCCAGATTGGCAATAATTTCCCGCTCTCGCGGCGTGAAGCCGAACAGCTCTGCATGACGGATGAGATGATAGGAGTGTTTGTGATGCTGGGCGTAGCTGATGAAATAGCCGATGTCATGGAGCAGTGCAGCGGCTTCGAGCAGCTCCCGGTCCCGCGGCAGCAGGGTCGTCTCCTGAGCCAGACCGTCAAAAAGATTCAGGGCCAGGCGGGCGACGGTCTCGCCGTGAGCCCCTTCCTGGTGACAGGACCGCGCCAGTGACTGAACCGATCCGCGCCAGTCGCGGTAGGGCTCCGGCGAGTCAAGCAGGCCATGCTTGACCAGGCATTTGAGAATCAGGCCCTCGCGGATGCCGCGGTCGTTGATGCGCAGGACGTTGGCTCCGAAACGGCGCATCAGCTCATCGACCAGCACCACCCCTGCGACGATGATATCGGCGCGATCAGAGCCCAGGCCTGCCAGCTGGCTTCGTTCCGCGATGCTCTTGCGCCGCAGCATGGTCAGCAGATGAACGACTTCCGAGCGCAGAACCTCGTAGCCCTTGAGCGAATCATACTGCTCGTTACGCATGGCCATCACCATGCCGCCCACCGTCGTCACCGTCCCCCCCGAGCCGACAATCACCCAGGAGGAGGCGGCCTGCCCGCCGAACACTTTTTTGAGTTCGGAGCGCACATGCCGGCGCAGGGCCTTGAACTCACTGTCGGGGATGGGGTCTTCGCTGAAAAATCTCTCCGTCATCACGACAGCGCCAAGCTCCAGTGAGGCGGTCTCCTCCACATGCTGGCCTGCGGCACAGACGATCTCCACGCTGCCGCCGCCGATATCAAAAACGATATTGCGGCCGCTCTCCAGGGAAAACTGGTGCAGAGCGCTCTCCAGCGCAAGCTCTCCTTCCTCCTCGCCGCTGATGACGCGGATATCGAGCCCGCAGTCCTCGCGGATGGCCTCAATAAACGCCTTCCCGTTGCCCGCTCTTCGTATGGCGCTGGTGGCGATGGTCTCCACCACCTCCACGCCGAGACCTTCGGTGATCTTTTTCATTCGCAGCAGCGCGTCCCGGGCGCGCTGCTGCGCCTGCACCGAGATGCGGCCGGTGCTTGAAAGCCCCTCCCCCAGCCTCACCGTGGCCTTCTCATCGTCGAGAATCCTGAACGCTGAAGACGGACCGGTTTCCACGACGATGCACCGGATCGAGTTGCTCCCTATGTCGATGGCGGCGAGGCGCCGCCCCCCTGCCCCCTTTACCGGTTTGGTCATCGGCTGTTGTTTCATAAAGACATGATCCTCTGTAATCTGTTCAACATGGGTTCTCAGTTCCCAGGACAAGGAACAAACACCCGGCGTCTCCCCCTGCCCGGCGTCATCCCTGATGGAGGTTGCGCCCCCGCACTGATGAATGACCTTTCCTTTTGCCACTTTCTTGTTAGCTTTTTATTCAGGGCTAGATCATCTTTCAGAAGAGTATACCTATCACGCCGGCGGGCTGACAGCGGAAAGGGTTGAAATATGAGCAAATGCCTAAAAGGAATTTCGGAGACCGGAAAAAAAGACGCCTCTTTCAAGTGCCAGAAGTGCGGCGCCTTTACCGACAAAAAAAAGCATGTGTGCGATCCGGAAAAAGCCCAAAAAAAGAAAAAGTCCGGGAAGAAGGATAAAAGCTAACGCGCCGCTAACAAAAAGCGCGTCCAATGGTGGAGAATGCCGCAATCACCCTGGAATCCGAGGAATATTGATTATGCCTTCAGCCGTACCCCACGACGACGGGAGAAATCCCGAGCAACCCGAGCCTTTCAAAGCGGCAGAGGCGGCAGAGGCGGCGGCGCCCGAATCCCCCGCGGCGGCTGTTCTCGCTGATCCGGCGCTGTTTTTGAACCGGGAGCTGAGCTGGCTGGAATTCAACTGGAGGCTCATCGCCGAAGCGGAGGATCGCCGCATCCCGCTGCTGGAGAGGGTCAAATTCGCCGCCATCGCCAGCAGCAACCTGGATGAGTTTTTCATGAAGCGTATCGGCGGTCTAAAACAGCAGCTTGGAGCCGGGATCACCGAGCGCACGGTGGACGGGCGTACCCCACGTGAGCAGATTGAGCAATGTCACGAGGTCATCCACACAATGCAGAGCCGTAAACAGCGCCTGCTTCACTCGCTCAAGGATGAGCTGAGAGAGGCCGGAATTGCCCTGTGTCGCTATGACGACCTCACCTGCCAGCAGAAAGCCGGCATTCGCGAGGATTATCTGCAGAACTATTTCCCCCTGATGACGCCCCAGGCCATCGACCCGGCCCATCCGTTCCCCTTTATTTCCAATCTGTCGCTGAATCTGCTGGTGAGCCTGCGCTATCCGAGGGAGACCCAGCACTCTCTGGCGCGGGTCAAAGTGCCTGTCGCCGCCGGCTGCCCCCGCTTCATCCGTGTGGACCGGCAGCACAGCTATGTGCTGCTCGAGGAGGTGATGGCTCACAACCTCGACCTCCTTTTCCCTGACATGGAGATCGTCTCCTGTCATCTGTTCCGGGTCACCCGCAATGCCAACACGGAAAAGAGCGAAGAGCAGGCCGACGACCTGCTGGCCATGATCCAGTCCGAGCTTCAGGAGCGCAAATTCGCCCCCATCGTCCGCCTGGAGATCATGCCGGAGATGCCCGCTCTCCACCGCGGCCGACTGGCCGCCGAGCTTGGTCTCGATGAGCAGAGCGATGTGTTCGAGGTGACGGACATGATGGCCATGCGCGATCTCATGGAGCTGACAACCCTCGACCTTCCCCAGCTCAAGGATCCCCCCCACTACCCCATCGATCATCCGGCGCTGCAGAGCAGCCGCAACATCTTTCATATTATTCGCGACAGCGGTTCACTGCTTCTGCAGCATCCCTACGAAAACTTCAACACATCGGTGGAGCGCTTTCTGCACGAGGCGGCCCACGACCCCAAGGTGCGGGCCATCAAGATGACCCTTTACCGCACCAGCAACAAAAGCCGCGTCATCGACACCCTGATTACCGCCGCCCAGAACGGCAAGCAGGTCGCGGTGGTCGTCGAGCTCAAGGCCCGCTTCGATGAAGCCGCCAACATCCGTTTCGCCAACCGGCTGGAGGAGGGGGGGATCCACGTCACCTATGGCGTGGTCGGCCTCAAGACTCACTGCAAGATTATCCTGGTGCTCCGCCAGGACTACAACGGCCTCAAACGCTACATGCACATCGGCACCGGCAACTACAACGCCGACACCGCGCGCATCTACAGCGACCTGGGGCTGCTGACCAACGACGCCCGGATCGGCGCCGACGCTACGGAGCTGTTCAACTATCTCACCACCGGGTTTACGCCCCGGCGCAACTACCAGAAGCTGCTGCCAGCCCCTAAAATGCTCAAAAACGCGCTTCTCTCCCGCATCGAGCGCGAAATCGAGCTGCACAGCGAAACCTCCCCGGGACTGATCCAGATCAAGGTCAACGCCCTGGAAGACGCCGACATCGTCGTCGCTCTCTACCGCGCCTCAATGGCCGGCGTCTCCATCGACCTGCTGGTGCGGGACAGCTGCCGCCTGCGCCCCGGCATCACCGGACTTTCGGAGACCATCCGGGTGATCTCAATCGTCGGCCGTTTTCTGGAACACGCCCGCATTTACTATTTCCGCAACGGCGGGCAGGAGGAATACTTCATCGGGTCGGCGGACGCCATGTCACGCAACCTCGAGCACCGGGTGGAAGTGCTGGTCCCGGTGGAGGATCCCCGGGTCCAGCAGGATCTGCGCACATTCCTCGACATGCAGACCAATGATCGCTTCAGCGCTTGGGAGATGAGGTCCGACGGCAGCTACCAGCACCTGCGCCCGGAAAAAGAAGGGACGGCAAAAGGCGTGCATCAGCTCTTGATCGAATGGGCGGAAAAACGCAACAAGGATGTCACCCGTCTCAAGAAGCGCAAAACCAAGGGCTTTGGCGGCAAAAACACATGGCTGTAATGGCCAGCCATTTTCGGACCCGTATCGCCGGTCGGCAGCCTTCAGGGGAGCAGATCGTCAAATAACTCGGGACGGCACCGCCGTGCAAAATCTTTGTAGGCCTCATCAAACTTTGCCAGCGCGACCTCCCGGCGCCGGCTCAGCTCAGCGAAAAGCACTCCTAATGCCAGACAGGTGCGCGGATTGACCGTCTCAGCACAGTCGCTGCTTTGACAGTAGTCCAGGATCACTTTTTGCTGGACATCCACATCCTGCACCCTTCCCAGAACGTTCTGCAGACGCTTTAGACTGTCGATAACAGCAGACTGTTTTTTCCGGGGGCAAAATTCCTGGCATAACTCGAAAAGATAACGGAACTTCTTGCCTGTCTTGCGTAATTGATGAAACTGATCTGCAGGCGACTCGAGAGTGATGCCGTCACCTTGCCGCAGCAGTTTTTTTCTCAGTCGCCGCAGGCTCCGTCCCATTCCCCTGGACAAATTCGGGGCTGCTCCACTCCCCTCAAGCTTGGGGTCAGCAGTACAGAAAAGATTAAAATCGCGCTGCAAATTCTGGAGGCGTTCACTGTCCAGGGCCTGAAAGAGTTCTTCTCGAACCTGCAGTCTCTTCTTTTCCAGAAAAGCAAAAAATGGATTGAGATCATCACGCAGAAGAGGTTCCAGCGAAGGGCGTAAATCGCGGGTCGCTTCAAGAAGCACATCCAGGTCGCGCAGGGCCGAAGTCTCTGCCGCCAACCACCCGAATTCCTCTCTGAAATGTGTCAGATCTTCTACGGAGGCAATTTCCGGGATAAACTGCAGAACGGCACGTATGCGGCGCAGAGCCACGCGGTAATCATGAAGCGCTTCGGGATCTTCATCAGCTCGGACAGAGGATTGCAGTACCGCCATCCGCCCTGCCTGCAGCTCAAGAAACTCCTTCACTGCCGCCTGGCCGAAATCGGCAGAAGATCTATGCTGTCTTTTCTTTGTCAACGAGCCCTCCCTGCCATCCCAAATCAGCGCAGGCACAGCTTGTCGCGCTTCGGTCCGCAGCCGGGGCAATATGTCGGCCAACGGGCCGGTGCCGCTCGGATATCAGGGATTACACGACCTGGTAGATGCGCACGTCGGGTGCGGCATCCAACAGCGGCTTGAGACCGCCGACCACATCGGTCGTGAACAGCTCGCTTTGCAGGTAAGCATTCGCGTTCTCCTTGCTGTCGAAACCATGCAGCACCTGGACGTCTTCGTCGCGCACCAGCAGTTCCTTCGACTTCGCACCGGTGATGGTGTTAAGAAACGGCGCCCTGTACTTCTGATAGATTCCGGCGGCTGCAGCCCGGTTGGCGTCGGCGATTTTGAGGGTGATTTGCAGATAGACCATGTCGTTTCTCCTGGCTGGATCCAGTCCCATACACCGAAAAACGCAGATAAAAAAGCTCTGTTGATTTAATCCGAATCAATCTCAAGAGAATGTTCTATCCGGATGCAGCCAGTTACGCTCATGGCTGCGGGGCACTTTTCGATGTAATTCTCCATTGCCCAATAAGCATCGTTTTCTTCTTCGTGGCTCAGTTTCAGGACATAGTGAACACGAATCACAGTAATTTTGAGTACACCATCGACGTTTTCAATATCGCCTTCGACATCAGCTCGAAAACGGTCGGTATGGGTTCTTATCTTTTTGGTCGCCAGCACGCTGGCGAAAGTGCCCATCATTCACGCAGAAACTGCGCCGACGATGTGGTCTAAGGTCGCTGCATGCTCTTCGATAGGATCCACTTTGTAAAATTTCTGTATCCCTCCGTGGACGCCATAGAAGACCGGTTCGGAAAAACCTTCGATTTGAGCTATCCTGACCGGCCCCCGGTCCCTAGTGATCGTGATTCGTGATGTATGAATAATCTCCGCCATAGCAATGCCCCCTTTCAGTCTATAAATGTCCACACGTAAAATTCTACCACATCTCAGCGACCGTGCTCAAAGGTTGCAGCCGCAATCTGTTCCTAACCCTGATCTGATGGTGCGGGATGGTGCGGGGAAGGGGATGGTGCGGGGTCGGACCTGCCCAAGTGCCTGAATCTATTCCGAAAAAACTTGATTTTATGTACCGATTCAGGCCTTAAACCGCCCATTTCAGCTATAAAATTGGACGGTTAAAGAAAACTTGGGGTGGAACGTGCCAAATGATTGCTGCGGGGGTCATCGCCTTTCGCCTCCGATGGACATAAGGTGTTTTTGTATAGTTGTCAGGTGCCTGGGGTGTTTCCTTCCATCGGTTGGCCAAACCCCGGGAACATCGGCCTGACAGGGACCGTCTTTTTTTGTTTTCTCACCTTGTAAAGCTTCTTTTTTCCCTGCTTTGATCGAAGCGGCTCCTCCACGCGAACCTTATTCAAGGCTACCGTATAAATACCCCAGCCACTAGCCGAAATCTGTCGAAAGAAATACTCTTTAATGGTCAAAGTGGTGCCCGTTCCCTTGAGTTCCTGCACCACGCGACCTTTTCCTTTTTTATGGTTCAGCTTATTTTTCAGGGTGCGACGGACGGCCCGTTTGAACCCGTCCGCCCCATCCGCACCATCACAAACCAGAAGAGTGCTAACGAACTTTCGCGAAGTTTTCTGCTTCTCGAAATTGAAACCCAGATCTCCGGATTCGTCGAGAAAGATGATCAAGGCTTGCTCTCCTTCATCCCGTTCGCTGAATTCACCTTGTAGGGGCAATTCATGAATTGCCCTTACGGATTCGGTCGATCGCAGCGTTTGCCGGCAGATGCCCACCCGCCTTCAGGTGACCGTTTCCGGGCGACCCGACGGGTCGCCCCTGCACCATCGGCATTTGCCCCTATCCGCTCCACCAACACGCTGTCCGGTTCGTCGTCTGGATCCTGGGGGACGAGTTGACCGGAGAAGGCTTGTTTGAGGATTGATTGGCGCAGGCGGTCGGCGCGGTGGAGGTTGGCGTCGACCTGGGCCTCGGCATCGGCGATGATGGAGAGGCGGCTTTCGATTTCGGTGACGATTTGGTATTGTTCGGCAGCAGGGGACAGTGGGACTGGAAACTCAGTAACTATCCCCCGGCAAAGCCGGGGGGTTTCCTGTGGTACTAAAAAGTTTTTTTAAACTCTACCTGCTCCTTTTCGTAAGCCTCTTTAAATTCCGGTAGGGACGTTACGTCGACTATAAAACGTTTAACGTTTTTCCCCATCTCAATTTTCGTATCAGCAAAACCAGCATTCCAACTGGAATAGACAGCGGCCATATAATCGACATGGGTCGGCTGGTCTCCGAGAATAAACCTTCTGGATTCAAGCCGGTTATCCAGAATCTTCCACAAGCTGGAAACGGTGTCTGCAAGCTGTTGCAGTATTTCTGCCTTGACCTCATCACTGATTTTGACTTTGTAGGCAATTGCGAACATTCTCCCGTAAGCCGGGTGCATGGTTGAATAATCAAAATTCAACCACTGATAGAACTCGGCTCTTTCCTCAATATCTTCCGGCAGCATTGTATTAGCGTGCTTTTCAAGCAGATAGAGAGCAATAGCAGCCCCCTCAGTGAGTATCCTTCCCTCTGGCGTCTTTAAAGCTGGGACCTGGTTTGTCGGGACGATCTTTTGATAGTCAACGACATCATTGCGCTTGATCAGTTGATAGGGAACACCGAGCTTTTCCAGCAATACAACAATTCCGGTCGAGCAACTTCCTGGGAGCGTGTAAAGCGTGTACATAATTGTTTATCCTTTCAGAAAAGAATGACCATGAAAAAAAATACTATTTCAGTATACCCTTAAATCCAATGTAAAAAACAACCCTGACAGGAAAATGTCTGGAAAATTTACACAAGACCGCGCACAGGAAGTTATCCTCGGGACATTGATAGGCGATGCACTGGCACTGGGGCCATACTGATTTTACGATCTTAAAGAAATGCGGTGTTGGTGCGGGTGGTGCGGGGTCGGACCTGCCCAAGTGCCTGAATCTATATCGAAAAAACTTGATTTTATGTACCGATTCAGGCCTTAAACCGCCCATTTCAGCTATAAAATTGGAGGGTTTAAGGAAACTTGGTTTGGGGTGGAACCTGTCAAATGGCGAGCTTAAATGCGTCATTTTGCCATCAAAATGCGTGCCCTAAGGTTTTCTGACGAGCATTATTTTTAAAGATAAAGGCGTAGAAACAATATGTTGCGCAGGTCCGACCCGGCTTGGGCCCGACAAATTTCACCAGGCGCTGAACTACTATCTGAGCCTGGCCCCGCATTTTGAAAATTATCTCAATCATCCCGATGCCCGGCTGGACAACAACGTTGCCGAGCGCGCCATCCGCCCGCTGACCATCGGGCGCAAGAACTGGATGTTCGTCGGCAGCGAAAACGGCGGTCGGGCCAGTGCGGTCCTGCTCTCCCTGGTACAAGACCTGCCGAAACCTGGGGATCAACCCGCAAACCTACCTTGAAGATGTCTTGCGCCGCATCATGAGCCATCCCGCACGGCGTATCCGTGAACTTCTCCCGGATCGATGGTTGGCAGCCAAGCAGGAGGATGCCGCAAAACAGTCCGCCGATCAAGATGGGGTCAGTTGACGCTTACGCATGTGCAACCGGCTTCACTTCGTGTCATCTGTGACTGCTTGCGAAGCTACTTCCGCTATAGAGCCCTGCAGGGTGATCTGACCATGTCTCTATTGGCAGCGCTGCCGAGAATTGCAAACTGGCGTCGCGCAACATTACCCAAAACACTTTCGAGCTCAGAACTAGAAACATTCCTGCAGTCCTTCGATTGCACTGACCCTGTCGGATTACGCGATTATGCCATCGCTCGCTGCCTGGTCGATTGAAGAGCAACTTTTAAGAAAGGCCCTGCCTGAAAAAACAGGTTGGGCCTTTGTGTGTTTTGGATGTGGTGACTTATGGGAAATAGGAAAGTGTCCCTTATTTCCCTGAAAAGTTGAGATACCGAAACCGCCGGCAAAATGCCCAGCCGGCTGATCAATATTCATGGGGCGCGTTCTTGCTTACGCCCGCTCTTCTTTTCTGGCTCTGGTCACGTCGTTGTCTGCGGCTTGGACCCGTCCGGAGCGGGTGAGGATCTGGAGCAGACCGCCAGGGTCCTCGTCCGCGGCGTTGAGCAGCACCAGGGCTGGGCCCTGAGGCTGCCGGTCTCCGTGTTCCCAATGGCGCAGAGTGTTGACAGAAATGCCGAATGTGGCGGCGAAGCGGCGCTGGGAAAGGCCAGTCTTCCGGCGGACCTCCTTAACATCAACCGCTCGAGGCCGAAATTCCAACACCTCCGTTTTCTCGCCTTTGCTGTGTGCAATCGCCTCTTCCAGGCCGCGCTTGATACTCTCAAAAATCTCACTCATTGGACGCCTCGTGTTTTCTTGAGTTCTCCTACTAGAACCTTGAGGATTGCTTTCTCCTCGGCGGTCAGATTGTCCTTTTGGCCCTTGCCGTAGAGCGTGAGCAGGTAGAGTGGCATCGCCTCACTGTGATAGTAGTAGATCACCCGGGCACCGCCTCTCCTACCCATCCCCGGCCGCGCCCAGCGAAGCTTGCGCACGCCGCCGGTACCTTCGATTAGGTCACCGGCGGTTGGATGCTCGGCCAAGTGGGCGACTAGGGCCTCTTTTTCTTTTTCACCGATTAGCTTCTCAGCTTGCCGGGAAAACTCGCCAGTCTCCGCAACGGTTTGCACATCTTCTCCGCATAAAATTAACAGCATTTGCCTGCATTGTAATCCAATGGACCACCTATGTCAAGGCTGTCCTACAGGTTAAAGAAGTTCGCCATGGCAATATCCCGAAGGGACCGATCCGAGTCTGATATCTTATATCGACGTTTCTCATTATCCATTCAGGCGTACAGATTTCAAGTTCTCGAAACCCCTAAAATTATAAGACATCCAACTGATGCCACTGCGGCACTGACGCTGCGCCCCCCTAAATTGCTCGAT
>OBLN01000166.1_pt1 | contig 24623 bp, 22 predicted proteins | sample 1519301 | NCBI WGS metagenome assembly OBLN01 (sample SAMEA2452533, study PRJEB22499) | sediment metagenome | reverse complement strand
ATGCAGAAAGAAACAGACCCGTCTGGATGATTTCAGTAAGGCTGAAAGTTCCTCCCAGGCAGTCTCTTCGGACAGCCTTTAAGAACTTTCCTCTTTAATTTTCTTTTTTTACTTTCCTTTCTTTACTTTCCTTCTTTACTTTTTGCTCTATTGTTTTGTTTTTACTTCTTCCTCTTACTTTCTCTTTCTGCCTGTATTACCCTCATACTCTATTTCGGATCCTTCCGGGTTCTTTGCCCTTATTCTATCTTTAGAATTGTCAGATTAACTGTCCTGTGCCTCGGGCCGTCCATTTCCGCAAAAAAGATACTTTGCCAGGTGCCAAGCTCGAGCTGTCCCTGTATAACCGGCAGGGCTTCACTTGATCCGAGCAGCACGGCTTTGAGGTGAGAACCGGCATTATTGTCTATAATATCATGCCTGTACCCTGCTCCAGGGGGCACAAGCCTGTCCAGCAGGTTCAGGATATCTTCCCTAAGCCCGCTTTCATTCTCATTGACTATAATGCCCGCAGTCGTATGCCTAGTGCTGATGATGCATACGCCTTCCTGTACTCCACTTATTCTGACCTCTTCCTTTACTTCTGAAGTGATATCTATAAGCTCTGTGTGCCTGGAAGTTTCAATATTAAGCTTCAAGTCTTTCCCTCGGGGCTTTGTAAGATTCGCTCTACTTTTTACCTGAAAACTTCGTGACTGAATCATCTCTTCGTTTCAAGGCCTCTGTTTCAAGGTCCCTATCTCTATCATCTCATTTTGTCTATCTATTTTTGCTTGAAAGCCGGCAGGTTATAAACAGGCTTTCCTGCCGCTTCAGAATGATTTTTTAATCCAGATGTTTACATATTTTAATTATTTCATATTTGATTTATATTCAACTTGCAGCTTTGTCCCTCCAAGTTTGTCTGGAACCATTTAAAAAGAAGCCAGGTGTGAAGTATCAAAAGGTAATTTTAATAGATATCTCTCAAGTACATTTCTTGCTAAAAGAGACCCAGAAAATAAGTGAAGGCAAAATTAGTCAGTAATTTTACCATTATAGTAAAAAAATAATTTATGATCTGATTTGCGAAGTATCAGAAATATTGATGAATATCGGGGAATGTTGATAAGTACCGGAGAGTGTTGTTGAATTGTGACAAATTAAGAAAATCGAGAAATATTGTTGAATTCAAAAAGCATAGAAAAATATTGAAATTTAGAAATAATTCTATTTTATTAAAAACAGTTCTATTTTTGTTAAACATAATTTATTCTATTAAAAACTATTCTCTTTTATTAAAAAATTCTATTCTAAATCTTATTCTAAATCTTATTCTAAATCTTATTCTAAATCCTATCCTGTAGTAATTACGTTTTTAGGAAAGAACTGGAAAAGGCTTCCCGTTCTTTCCTTTTATTCCCAGGTGGTTGCCTGTTTTTCAGGGAAGATCTGTATTTTTGTACCGCCGTTTTTTCTCTTTTGATTACTCCAGGGATGGAGCTGCTGGTGTCTTGATATTCTTCAAATTGCTCTGGCTTCTTTCTGTCTGTTTGTCCTGGATATTGGGTATCCTATCTTGCTGGGTGTCGCTTTTAATACGTTTTTTGAAGACAGATTTGAAGACATTTCTGGAAAGACTGTTTATCTTAAATATTCTCGAAGATATTTTTTATTTTCTTCATTGCCGTTTTTTTCTTTGAAGATTTTGTTTCAAGATTTTTGCAGGCTATTCTTACTTGATTTTTATCTGAAAGTGCTTATTCGGAGATTTATTCCGGGAAATATTTTTCCCTGTCATACTGCTATAATGGCTTATTCAAGCTAATTCTGGATTTTTCAGGCTCTTTCTCTACCAATTATTTACGACTGATTGCGTTTTTCGGTGGAGGAAATTTATCTCTGTCTGTATCCGCCTTCCGAATAGTTTTTCATCCAGCTCTTATGCAGGAGACAGTCCTTCCTGCGGTACCGGGCATTCCCATTTTATGTTCCCTGTATTGAAATAAGCCCGAAAAATTTCAGGACTTTAGATTTCGAAGACGGGACAGACCTACGGTCTCTGAGGAGGAACCCGTGAAGAACCGGTTCCAGAGGCTTTTGCGGGACTGTTTTTTTCATTCTGGCTCACCTTGATCGAATTTCTGTTTTTAATTGAAGCCGGCAGACGGTAACTTATCACCTACTTATGTTATATAAAACTTTCTACAAAGCCTAATTATTTTAATTTTTAATCCAAAAATCGCCTAAAAACTATCCCTTTAAATTTCCAAAAATTAGCTTAAATCCCCTGCTCAAAGGGCTTGCTTAATGTTCCTGTCTTCAAAACAGAACTGAGGTAAAGCCTTGCCCAGATAAATGTTATTCCTGCTCCTATTGCATTTCCCGCTACAATTCCCCACCACGCGCCTACCTGACCCATATTCAGGTTAAAGGCGAAAAAAGCCGCAAAGAGTGGAGTAAACACTATGGTTCTCAGGAGGTTTGCAGTAAGCGCGCTCACGCCTTTTCCAGCTCCCTGGAAGAAAGAAGTCGAGAGCATCCCGAGAGAAACCGAAGGATAAAAGATGCAGATAACGCGCAGGAAATGGATAAGGTCAGGCGCTATGTGAGCGGCTCCTTCTGTCTGTGTGAAAACAGCTGCAATTTGAGGGGCAAAAATAAAGGTGAATGCAGCAACTCCACCTTCTATGAGAAGGCCAAGTTTTACAGAATATGTATGGGCTGTTTTTGCTTTTTCAAAATCTTTTGCCCCGAAAGCGGCTCCTGAAACAGAAACAACAGCTGTTGCTATCCCTATAAGGGGCGCAATTGCAATAGTTGCAACCTTCCAGCCAGTTGAGTAAACCGCAACTCCATCGGTATTGCTCACGTTCACGATAATGAGATTGAGAACCAGCATGGATAGAGACATCGAAAGCTGCTGGGCGGATGCAGGGATTGTTATCCTGAATATGTCATTTACGATACCTTTCTCAAAACTGAAGTCTTTGAAATCGAAGGAAACAAAAGTATCTTTTTTGAAAAAGAGCCAGTTGAACATCATAACCGAAGAGACTGCAAGGGACAGGAGGGTTGCCCATGCTGCGCCTGCAATTCCCATTTTGAAGGTATATATGAAAATGGGGTCAAGGACAATATTCAAGACTGCTCCGAGGACCATTGCGTGCATTGCTCGTTTCGAATCCCCTTCGGCCCTGAGGATAGAGTTTGCTACATTAGTAAAAAAGATAACTATGCTGCCGAGAAATATTACCCTCGCATAAGCTACTGCGAGGACTGTAGTTTTCCCTGCCCCTGCAAGAGAGAAGATCTGGGGAGCAAAAAGGTAAGAGGGTATGGTAAATACCAGGACGAGTAGCAACATCATTATAATTGTGTGTACTGCTACATTGTCCGCCCCTATTTTATCCCGCGCTCCGATTTTCCGGGAAATGGCTGCTCCACCGCCTATGCCGAGCCCATTGGATAAAGCCATGCTTATGAAATAAAAAGGAAATACGAAACCCATTGCAGCAAGTGCGTCAGCCCCTAGCCCTGAGACCCAGAAGGTGTCTACAAGCTGGTAAATTGTCTGGACTGACATCGCAACAATCATTGGGACTGCAAGTTTGATAATTGCTTTTTTAGGATCTCCTTCAAGGATCTTTACTCCTTTTGTATCCGGTCTTTCTTCAGGATTGAAGGGGATTGAATCGTCAGCTGTTCTGAATTCCATTTAATTGCCTTCCTCTCAGCATGTCCTTTCCCTTTTCAGATCTAAATCCATTTCTGAGGCAGGGAATGAAGACCCGGAATCAGCAGCACCTGTTTTTTATCCCGTAGCTTGCAGAATTAAGCTCTTTCAATGTTTCATTCAGGGAAAAAAGAAATTCGTCTCTCAATCTTTCGGTTAGCTGTTCCGGGTTAACGCTTCTAAAATACGCCGGGGTTCCTTCTATGACTTCGATATAATTCTTTTTTGACATTCTTTCCAGTGTAGCATAAATCTTCGGCCTGGGGACACATGTAAATTCATGGATTTCCCTTGCCGTTGCCTCGCCCAGGTTCAGGAGCCCTACATAGATTTTAGCCTCGTTTTCGGTAAATCCCAATTTCTTAAGTTTGCCTATGAGCTCCGTATACATTTCAGACTCCAATAACATTTTCCCGGAACCTGCCTTTTTCAGGCACTTCCATCCAGTTTCCTGAGGGTGCCGAGCATCATCTTGAGACTTTCCTGATAATCTACGATGTCTCCCTCAGTAAGCCTGCTAAGGACCTCGGAAGCATTTTTTTCAAGCTCTCCTATAAGCCAGTTCCTATAAGTTGCTCCCTCTTCCGTAAGTGAGATAAGGACCTTCCTCCTGTCTCCGGGGTCTCCTTTTCTTAAGACAAGCCCCTCTCTTTCCAGGGCATCAATCATAGTAGTCAGGCTCCCTTTCTGGAGGTCCAGGCATTTTCCAAGAATGGTGAGCATAATTTCACCTACCCCACCTATAATCAGGATAGCCTTGTTCTGATTTTTATTCAGATTATAAGGGCTGTTGCCAGTCTGGTGGAAAAGTTTGGAAAAGTTCTTATGATAGAGATGAAGTACCTCAAACTGAAGTTTTACTGTTTCTTTTATTTTCTCTTCTTTCATCGACATCACAATACAGCTACTTTTTTTCAGTCCCGATCCGGATGATAAAAGCCAGGGATAGTAGTTACCAGAAGTCTTTAAGAGGCGTTTTATCTAATAGACCTTTTTGAGAGGCTTTTAATCCATTAGAATTCAAGACTTTTCTGGTTAGGTAGGTCTGTTCGCGAGATACTCTTGATTTAACTCTTCCAACTGGTTTCTGGCGGGTTTTATCGATTTTTTGGGTTCGACTGGTTTTGATCTTTTAATTTTATCATCCGAATCTGACTGTCTGTAATCTTACTATGCACTTTTCTTACTGTTTGATTCCAAACTAAAATGGATTATGTTTTATTTATATTTTATGATTTTATATTCAGATGCAGGTAAAGTCCGTCTTTCTTGATCAATAATATTTCCAGACTTTCCTTCTTGATTTTGCTCAATTTTATTATCTCATTATTATCTCATTATTATTATTGTCTCATTATTATCTCACTATTCTCACTATTCTCTTATCTCATTATCTCACTATTCTCTTATCTCACTATTCTTATTACTTTACAATTCTCTTATTATCCTGTTATTTTTCTTCTTACTCCATAATTTCTTCATTTTCGGCCTTCCACGCTGGCTGGTTAATTATGAGGAGAAGAAGGGAAGTATTTCCTGTATTTTCTATGTATTGAATTTCATTTGCCGGGACGAGTACAAGTTTCCCTTTATGGAGAGAAATGGGAATATCGTCAATGTAAATCGTTCCGGTCCCTTCGAGAATGTAATATGCTTCCGGATTTGAAAGTCTGTGCTTGAGATTCTTCTCTCCCGGACCCATGACTGCATATGCAATGCTGTAGTTAATTCCGGGATCTTTTTCCATTCTACCCGGATGCATAAACTCACATAAGGAAATACCCGTTGCATTGATAAATTCGCAATTTCCCGTATCTCTTATGAAAAGATGATCCTCAACATAAAAGCCCGAGCCCACAAGATATGTTTCCTCTCCGAAGTTTGCTCTTTTTATGAAACCGTACTTAGTAGAGGGCTCTGTTTCATTGGGTTTTGACCATTCGTAAGCTATCCAGCCTTCCCCTTCTTTGCTGAGAGCGGTTTCGATAAAAAGCTTTCCTATAGGCTTGCCATTGAAATCCGTGAGATTGCTTACATCCTGCCCTTCTCCTTCAGGATCAGGCGGGTAGACAACCCTGGTTCCGTTAGTGTTCCAGACAAAAATATAGGAATCGTCATAAAACCATTTACTGCCTTTTTCCCGGAACTCCGGAAAAATTTCTTCCCCCCTCTCCTCTATAAGACTCACAGCTTCCCTAACCTTTAATGCGGTGTTATTCTTTTGAGCCGAAATCTCCGGCTGTAACAGGGGTTGAGTACAATTTCTTTCTCTATCCTGTTCCCTTACCTGATCTTCCTGCTGAGAGTAAACCGAAAAGCTCAGGAACAGAAAGATCAGAGAGAGTGAAAGGACAAGTCGAATATAAATCTTTGAAATTCTCATGTTCCATCAACCTTGATCCTGATTGTTTGGTAGTTTAATCAAAAGCCCTGATGGAGAGCATGAAAAAGTTCATTTTAGGATCTATTATCCGGACCGTCAGAGATACCTAAAACCACCAGAAAATGACACCCGATCCCAGGGATCATGTCTCTGCATTTAAGGGCTTTTATATTTAAATGCATTTAAATACCATATGATCTTGGAAACAGGAGTTCTGAAAAACAATACTGAATTAATTGTTGGAATTAATCGTTGGAATTAATCGTTGGGATTAATCGTTGGGATTAATCGTTGGAATCAATTGTTAGAATTAATTGTTGCAGGCTAAATCTTTATTAAAATTTATCTCCAATTTAAATCCATTCGAAAGCAGAATCTTCAATTGTCTATCAGCAATTAAAATTTATTTATTTATTTATTTATTTATTTATTTATTTATTTACTCTCATAATTATAATAATAATTATAATAATAATCATAATAATAATGATAATTTAAATATATTGAGACATATTGAGACCTCACAAATCCGAATTAAAAGAAGTCAGGTTAAAAAAATTAAGTTAAAAGAAAATCAGGTTAAAGAAACAGGTCTAAGTTAAACCTGCCATAAATAGTAAAAAGTAATTCGCTGAATTTAATTATTATTTAGATTAAAAATATTTTCTTTATTTTTTATCACTTTTTCAGAATCACTTTTTCAAGGCATCTCTATTACAAAATCCAATCCTGCCGGACTTTCTGTCGGCCTTCCATAAAAATGGAATTCGGAAACAAGAATATCCGGAATTATTGCTTTATTGGTTAATATTTTGCGTGTATAAGCCCGTTAAGAGTCGTATCTTTCTTTTCACTCCATATTGCAGTTACAGTAAGATTTAACTTAAAGCCTGTATGGTAGCAGAAAGAAGCCTGCTGACCTCTTGTAATCCCTTCTCTATCGAAAACTACTTTGTCCCCGTCTCTTGCGATAAGATGCCAGGTGCCGTAATCCGGTGCCGTGATCACAATATAACCATCGATAGTTACTCCCCAGCTTGTTTTTGAATAAGTATATGTCCCGGTACCATTATTAATTGGCATTGAGAAATTCTGGTCTATGCTGCCCCCTAAATTTCCCTCAAATAATTTCTCCATTTTTTTAAGCTGCTCATCATTTATTCCTGTTTTCTGCATAATTATTTCGTTTAAGTCTTTTCGAACCAAAACTGCCATTATCACACCTCTTTTGCTGTTTAAATCCTATAGGTTTGTTTGACTCCAGCTATCGTTTTTAAAATTCTGTCATTCTTTATTTTAAATTCCTGGAAATAGTTGGGTCAGGTAATTGTTTAGATAAAGCAGTATAAAAAACTTCCTCAAGTATTTCCATATCTATGCAATTCCTGAATTATATTGAGTATCTTGATCAAACAATCTCGGATGCCAGGAAGCAAGTGCTTTTACTGCGAAAAACCCTATAGTGGAAAATGAATTCAATCACAGCTTGGAATTACGGAAATTATGAAAAAAATGAGAATGAGAAAAAATAAAAGAAGCCATTGGAAATTGCCAAAATTTCATCACGACTTAATTTTTTCTATATTTTCTGGTAGTAATTTAGGAATGGTTAATAAATAACTTCAAGTTTTTATTGTTGGAATAGCCCCCGTTCAGAAGGATTCCTCAATTCCGAGTTCTTGGTCAAGTTCTGTAACTGCAGCTGCGAGTACTTGGAGTAATGCCGGTCCAAATTTCCACTTTTCTTGGATGGTGACTAATAATAAACTGTATTCTAAATCTCTCGGAGTAAATGGGGCAGTAGCAACAACCCCTCCGGTAAGGTCTGGAGACAGTATGGTAAGTTGCACAGTGGATTTCAATAGTGATAAGCCTTGGTCTACTTCAGGAGAACCTAACAAGATTGATGTGCAGAGTGCTGCTACTCATGAATTTGGACACTGGTTATGGTTAGGTCATCGACCAATACTGTGGCAACAAGGTACGAGACTATATATCGTGGCGACATAAAATGAGATATCTTCATTCAGATGATTTATGAGAATATTTGTTTTATGTGCAAGTTATTTGTTTTATGTTCAAGTGCTTTTGCCGATATCTGCCGTGATCTTTCATAATCCGCCGGAAAATGTATGAAGTTTATTTTAACAGTCTTTTCCTGTTTTCCCGGCTTTTATCACGCATCTCAGGTATACCTGTGCCCACGCAAAGGTAATCAAAGACCCGATAACCGTTCCCACAACAAGCCCCCACCAGACCCCGAGCAGCCCCCAGCCGAATGTGTAGGCAAAGAGGAGGGCAAATATGGGTGTAAGGATTAAGCTTCTCAGAAGGGTAGCAATAAGTGCGCTTGTACCTTTCCCTGCACCCTGGAAAAGGGAGGCTGAAAGCATTCCGAAAGCAACAGCGGGATAGAATACGGTCATAATTTTGAGCAACCTTGTCAGTTCAGGAGCTATCTGGGCAGTGTTTTCCGCCTGCGTAAAAGCGGCAGCAATGTCCGGAGCAAAGATATAAACTGCGACTGCAACTGCTGCCTCTACAAGAAAGCCGGTCCTTGTTGCATAAATAAGTGCTCTCCTTGCTTTTTTAAAGTTCTGCTCTCCAAAAGCAGCTCCTGATATTGAAACTACAGAAATTGAGATCCCTATCAGGGGCGCAACTGCAATGCTTGTAATCCTCCAGGCTGTAGCATAAACCGCAACTCCGTCAGTATTGCTCACATTTACAATAATATAATTCATTGTCAGGGCGGTGAGTGCAAGAGCAACCTGTTCTATTGAAGAAGGTATGGCTACCCTGAAAATATCCTTAACAATTACCCTGTTGAATTTAAAGGAGCGAAAATCAAAGGAAATATAAGTGCTCTTTTTGATAAAAAACCAGTAAAACATAAGAAACCCTGAGCTGGCGAAAGAAATGACTGTTGCAAGGGCTGCTCCTGCTACTCCCATGTCTAAAACATATATAAAAATCGGGTCAAAAATAATATTCAGGACAGACCCGAAGACCATTGATTTCATAGCTCTCTTTGAGTCTCCTTCACTCCTGAGTATGGAGTTTGCAACGTTTGTAAAAAAGAATACAAAGCTGCCTGCAAAAATAACTCTTGCATATGCAACCCCGAGCGCAGTAGTTTCTCCTGCTCCGCTGTATATGAACAGGTCTCTTACGAGAGCAAGCCCTATACCTGTAAGGGCTAAAGTGAATACGAGCATTAATACAAAAGTATGTACTGCAACATTATCCGCGCCGGCTTTGTCTCTGGCTCCTATCCTGCGGGAGATTGCAGCTCCTCCCCCTACTCCAAGCCCACCGGTAAGCGCCATCTGAATCACAAAAAAAGGAAAGGCGAACCCCACAGCAGCCAGGGCATCTGCACCCAGCCATGAAACCCAGAAAGTGTCGGTCAGGCTGTAGATTGTTTGTACCGACATTGCAACTATTATCGGAATTGAGAGTTTGATTACGGCTTTTTGGGGATCTCCAAGGAGAATATCCACGCCTTCTGTAACTTTTTGAGGTGGAGTAATTTCTTTTTTTTCCGCTTCTTCCTGGATTCCTTCAGACCCTTCCTCTCCGTTTTTACCTTTTTTTCCTGCCGTTTCCATACTCATTTTTCCCCACCGTTTTTGGACTTTCCCATTTTTAGATTTCCCAAATTTTTTACCCTATCATCTTTCGGGCTCTTTTGCCTTTAACGTTTTCTTTTTTAACTCTCTTTCCCTTCCCTTTTACTCCTCTTTCTTTCATAAAAAAGGTAGGAACCCCTTATTCTTTATCTCGGGGATAATTGACTTCTTACTTCCATGCAATCGAATAGAGATTCATTCTTCATCCTTTTTATTGCTCAGTTTTTTATTGCCAGGTGCATTAAATTTAGCAAAAGGAAAATTGTTTTCAGGTGGACGGGTTGATGCAGATTGTATGTTTTCATAGCAGCTCGTATGAACTTCAGTTCAGAATTAAAATTCACTCCCATCGCATATTTCTATGGAACCTATAAAAACAGAAAATAAACCGGCTAATATACAATAAACTATTATTATATGGATCAATTATTCCTAATACCATATATATATGAAGTAAATACATTATTTAATTGTTAAAGTCCAGAATTCGGGTTTTGCTTTTTTGTACCAATAATTTATACAATATGGCAGGGTAGTTTATACAAATATTTATAAAATATCTGTATGAAGCAAATTTTTGTCCCTTATGGATACCAAGCCTGAATGAGGATTTTAATAATAATTAATGAGTTTAAGGAAATTCTCCAGAGAATCTTAACATTAAAATTTGAAGATTAAAATTTGAAGATTAAAATATGGAAAGAACTGATGTGGAAAGAACTGGATGTGGAGGAGTTCTATTGGATAAACGATATTTATCGTATTTTGCTGCAGTTCTTCTGGCGTTGCTTGTGATTGTACCAGGGATGGCAACAGCAAGTGTATGTACATACACAAATGTGAGCGCCAGTGATGCAAAACAAATACTGGAGGAAGAAGATGTATTCCTTCTGGATGTTCGTACGCCAGCCGAATACAAATTGGGGCATATCGAAGGGGCAATACTGATACCTCTAAGAAATGTAAAGGCACAGGATCCTGACCTGTTACCTGACGAAGAGTTACTTCCTGCAAGGTTGAAAGAATTGCCGTGTGGTAAAAGTACAAAAATACTTGTTTATTGTAAGGTAGGAAAAAGGGGTGCTGAGGCAAGCAGTCTACTGGCAGACGTCGGCTACAAAAATGTATATAACATAAATTCTGGTATTGACGAATGGGTAAAAGAAGGATACCCGATTGTAGCCACCTATGAATCGTGGAAAAATGTATGGTATTTTATATTGTCACCGCAGTAAATAACCAGTACTGTCAAAACAAGACCAGATACCAGAGTCATTTTTAGATTTAACTCTAAGGCTGGAAGTCCCCTTCCTCAGAGGCATCAGCCGACAGGTGGGGACGAAAGCCATCAACTTCATTATAGTAAGTTTAACAAAACTTATCTAAATCTTTAATACGTATAATTTATAGCATGTTAAAAGCCTACAACTGCCGAATCTACCCTGATAAAAATCAAGAAGAATTTATAAAGCTCCGTCATCGCTTTCATCAGAAAGCAGGAAAGGGTAGTTCACGACCGGAATATGAGAAGTTCTGTTGATATAATGAATCTTATTCTGCAATTATCCCGTAATATAGCTGATGATTCAATGAAAAAGTACCATTGAATCTATTATTTTTCACATTCTATAAAAATTATCCTGAGTTTTTACCACTTTTTATTTCTCTTTTATTCTTTTATTTCTCTTTTACTTTTTTATTTGTCTTTTACTCTTTTATTTCTCTTTTCATTTCCTTTTGGATCTACGGCTTATTCAGGGTTATTTTTTACAATTTTTATAAAAATGTTCCAAACATTATAAATAAATTGAAGCTAAACTTAGAATCACAATTCCTGTAAGTGTAAATTATATTGCGTTGAAAAATAGTATTTGAGCGCTTAAGAAACGCAGGAGTATAAATAAATGAGATGACTGTGAGGTAAATTTCTAATAGAAAATTTTTTCAGTAGGAGAACCTCTCCATTAATTATCTTTAAGACTTGCATTCAGGAAACCTGTTAAAGTTTTATATCTTCAATGTTGTGATTTCAGCAGTACAGGCTTATTCTTGTTTTTTTTACTGCTGCTTTGACGGCAAAACAGAATAACGGGGAAAACGGAATAATGGGTTTTCTTTTAAAAATGTATAATCCTCAGACCCGCACTTCATTTTTAAAATATATCCCAAAATATAAAGGTGAACTTATGAATATGCCAATAATTCTAATTGTTGCCCTTTTTCTTCTTGCAGCAGCTTCTCCTCAGGTCTCAGCCGTTGTTCCTGATTTAAAAATAGGGGCTATTCACAATCAGGCAGACAGCCCGGAAATTCCGTATTCTCCATCTTTGCCCATTATTTTTAAGTCGGATATAAAATCGGATTTGCCTTCCGACAAAAGCAGCAGGATAGGGATTGTTTCAGGGAATGTGACAGAATACAAAATAAGGGTTAATGTCGGGCCAGGGGAATACGACTATATTACACTCACCAATTATGTTCAGGAGAAAAGCCCCTGGCGCATAAATACAGACAGGAATCTGATTATTCTGCCGGGACATGCTCTAACCGAGAAGTTTTATTCTGACATGGCGATATACTATGCCCAGCACGGATATAGCACATATATCCTGGACAGAAGAGAAACCAGTGTCTCTCCAGATGAAACTGACTTCAGTTTCATGAAAACCTGGACGGTTGACGAATATCTTCGGGATACATATCAAGGTATCAATGCCTCAAGAAGGCATACGGCTCTTTTAAGCAGTAAGCCCGCAGAAAGCATAGAAGTTACGGCAATAGGCCACAGTCATGGAGCGCTGCTCCTCACGGCTTACGAAGCAAGCGAGTATGATGATCTATCCTCAGGCTCCGTTGACAGATTAGTGCCTGTTGACATTATTATTGCATATAAACCCGAAAACTCTCAATTAATTCAGAACCAGCTGTTAGAGTTTAATTCCATCTCCGAAAGTATTGAAACCGGAGGTTATGTTGATGATAGTATGGCAAATATGATATGGATTGCTTATCTCGCTTCTGCAGATCCCGAAGCCGACTCTCTTTTTTACCCAGGGCTTACGAACAGGCAGTTTTTCAGACTGATGGCAAGCCAGACGTATATTTTTTACTATTATCCGTATACGCCGTACTATCATTACTGGACAGGCGATCCTGACGGGCTTTACTATGTTGACGAAAACCGTCTGCTTAATTTGACTTTGACCGGCGGAGCTGTACTTTATACCCCAAAGTATCTGGATCAATATATGGCCGGGCTAATGGGCAATGTAGAAGGTTACAAAATTAATTCCTCCAGAATAGATTCTCCTGTACTTTACGTTGGACTCGGGGGAGGCTTTGACGACTACGGTGCATGGTGGTATAAAAACGAGGTCGGAAAAACAAACAGCAGGGTCACCTCTGTGAACTGGAATGACCAGGGGCATGGTAGCCTGCTGATAGACTATAATTCCCCTGAGGTATGGGCTCTCATAGATAACTGGATAAGGAATAATAAAATTTCAAAAAAATAACCTATGATGAAGAGACATAAAATGTAAAAATCCGAACGACGTGATCACTCGAAGGAAGCTCCGTCCTTGCTTTCATCAGAAAGAAGGGCGGGGTAGTGCACGTGCTTTAATGAATGATTTTAAGAATACTTTAATGTATTCTTTAAAACCAGATTTAATTCTTCACATTATTTTTTTCCACGGCACAATACCGCTGCAGCCCTCACAGCACTTTCAGGAGAAAAGAAAACAGGTATGCCGGTCTCTGTGAATGCTGAAGCAAGCTCCCTGCTGAATTTCCCACCTGGAGAACTGATAAGAATAGGTTTCCCGCACCTTTCAGCAAAATTTCTGATTATTTCCGCAACCCCTTCGGTAAGAAGAGGAGGGCCCCATAACAGGCTGACAATTGCAAGGTCATATTCTTCGGAAGGGGTTTCCTGCAGGGCAGCGACGTAGTGCTCGTCCCGCACACTGCCTGTCAGGTCTATAGGATTTCTTACGGAAGCAAACGCAGGCAGTTTTTCTTTTAATTTCTTTACTGCAGCTTCGGAAAGTTCAGGGACTTTAAGCCCTGCTTCTTCACAGGCATCGGCAATGGAAATGCCTATTCCTCCCCCATCAGTTACTATCAGGACCCTTTTTCCTTCTACAGGGGAATACCTATTGAGAACCTTGCAGGCATCTTTTAATTCTTCATAACTGGAAACCTCTATTATGCCAGCTTTCCGAAACGCGGCTTCATAGGCTTCATACATTCCGCTGATAGAGCCTGTGTGAGAGCTTGCTGCCCTTGCTCCTGGCTCTCGCTTCCCAACCTTGAGGGCTACCACAGGTTTCTTTTCTACACAACTTGAAGCAATTTCAAGAAACCTACGCCCGTTTGTTACGGATTCGATGTAAAGAGCGACTGCTTTTGTGGCTTCATCCTGTGAAAGGAATTCAAGGCAATCACTCTCGTCCACATCCACTTTATTTCCGTAACTTACCACTCTTGCAACGCCTGACCCTTCATTTGCAAGTTCGTCCATAATCATAGCTGCAAAAGACCCGCTCTGTGTAAGTACAGAAACACCATTTCTTGCAGGTCTTTCTATCTTTTCTCTCTCTATGAAAAAAGTATCCACGTTTGAAACGGTATCGTATATCCCAAGACAGTTAGGACCCATAGCCCTGATATCCTTCTCTTCTAAAAGGGCTTTCAATTCGTCTTCCATTCTTTTTCCTCCGGGTCCTATTTCCCTAAAGCCTGAGCTTACAATTATTGCCCCTTTTATATTCCCCACAGGCCCCTTCAGGATATTGAGGACAGATTTAGCCGGGACTGCAAAAACAGCAATATCAATTCTATCCTCAATCTCCGCGGGGGTCGAATAACATTCGAGCCCTTCAATTTCTCTGTAACCCGGGTTTACAGGATAGATCTTTCCTTTAAAATTCATTTTCCTGAGGCTCTCAAGAATTGTATGTGAGAGTTTTTCAGGATTAGGTGATGCCCCTATAAGGGCTATGCTCTCAGGCTTGAAGAAAAAGTCAATGCATCCTTCGGAATTCATAAAATCTCCACGACATTACGTATCGATGAAGTTGCAACAGGTCTGTTTTCCAGGCTGTTTTTAATGTTTTTTTCGACCGAAAGGCGGCGGTTTTATTTCCTGAAGTACGTACCTTGAAATTTGTTCCGTCTTCCAGAGCCCTTCCCCCTTCATATATAAGCTAGGGCTCGCTAGTATAAAACAATTTCAATACAAGGATAAAATAATTTTAATACAAGGAAACCGGAAGCTTCAATCGAGAATTTGCAGTCTTTCTTTTATAAACTCTCGATACTCAGTGGTCACAGTACATGCATATGGCTTTCTCGCACTCTTCATTCTGGAATTTCCACTTTAATCCCCAGCGTTTTATTGCCTGTATTATCTTTACAAAATCTATTCCACTTTCTGTAAGGTAATATTCGGATTTTGGAGGGTTTGCAGAATTGTCAACTTTCTTTGCAATCAAGCCTTCGTTTTCAAGCTCGGTGAGTCTTTCGGAAAGGATCTTAGGGGTTATATATCCAAGTTTTCTTTTTAGCTCATTGAAGCGTTTTTCTCTTTTTTCCCCTTTGTGCAGCTCAAGGAGAATGTGAATAGTCCACCTTTTCCCGATAATATTCATTGTCTTGTAGACCGTGCAGTCTTTCATAGTATAAACATAGAAACTGTCTGATATATAAATTAGTATCTCTAATATACTGGTATCAAAAGGATACTAATATAAAATCCATTTTTATAAAATCTTGATTTTGTAAAAATATTTTAATAAATGAGCTCTGTACAGTACAAAATTCAGGCACAGCTTCTGTCTGGAAATTCAATAGTGACATAAAACTCCAGTGAATTAAGGAGAAAGGATCAACCGTGAAAGATAATTTACCGGAAAAAGGTGCAATAGTTCAGAGAGACCGTGAAACATATGCAATAGCTCCTCATCTCCCGGGTGGAATAGTAGACCCGGATACTCTCATAAAGATTGCTGAGGTTGCGAAGAAATACGGGGCAGCTGCCCTGAAAGCGACATCAGCACAGAGGATTGCAATTGTAGGTTTGAAAGAAGAAGACCTTGATAATGTCTGGGCTGACCTTGATCTGAAGCCAGGAGCGGCCATAGGACTCTGTGTAAGGAGCATTAAATTCTGTCCGGGGACAACCTTCTGCAAGCAGGGTAAACAGGACGCAGTAAGCCTGGGTCTAAAACTGGATGAGAAATATCATGGGATGCCGATGCCTTCCAAATTGAAAATAGGGGTCAGCGGTTGTCCGAACTCATGTGCCGAGCCGGCTATCAAGGATATAGGTATAATGGGCACGGCAAAGGGATACAACCTGATGGTCGGAGGCTCTGCCGCCGCGATGCCCAGGCTCGCTCAGGTTGTAGCAAAGGACCTTTCAGAAGCCGAAGTCCTTGAAGTTGTGGACGGAATTCTTAACTTCTACAAAAACTCCGGCACAAAGAAGAGGCTTGGAAAGTTTATTGAAGATATGGGTCTTGACGAGTTTAAAAAACAGGTTGGGCTGTAACTAATACCCATAAACCTGCAGGTTACAAAGCTTTTGAACTCTGGGTTCCTGATCAGGTTCTGGTACCAACCATCTTGCAACCGGTAATCTTACAGTAGATGGTAAGCAGATAGTCGATGAACAGTGTTCCTGAACAGTGTTCCCTCCACAAAACCGGAGTTTGATTTATTTACCCTGTTTGAGGGCCCATAAATCAGGCTCTGGTAATCTTTATCCGGCAAGAAACGGGCTGGTTTAAAAGGTCATCTGGAGGCTGATTTAATATATTTATATTGATCAAACATATATGGCACGGATGTCAGATGTATATGCTGGATAAACGGTCGCCAGGGGTAAAAACAGTCAGAAATATTCGTACAAAAAACTTAAAATTATCTTAAAAAAGTTAGTCAAAGGGGAAAGTTATGAAAGTTATTGAGATGAAATCTTCGCCGGAAAAACCTAATCCTCACAATGTGAGCGTACGTATGCTTTATGATACCGAACATGCTCAGGCAGTACATATTGAACTCAAGCCTGGGGAAACTCTAAAAAAGCACATTACGCCTGTTGATGTATTCTTCTATATTCTCGAGGGAAAAGGCATAGTTGAGATAGGGGACGAACAGGAGGAGGTAAGCAGGGATATGCTGATTGAGAGCCCTGCAAAAATCCCGCATAGACTCCTTAATCCCGGAGATGGAATATTCAGGGTACTTGTCGTAAAAGTACCGAGGCAGAAAGAACCTACTCGCCTGCTGTAAATTCGGCCTGCAGAGATATTTGCAAATATTATAATGGAAAAATTACGAAAGGACTGTGCAAATATTGACCGAAAATGCAAAACCAGTAAAAGTCGCGGTCGTTCGCTGTGATATTGTCTCTGAAGCATGTCCCGGTGTGGGCTGTTTCAAGGCCTTCAATGAAAGAAAGTCCCATTTTAAGGCATATGGTGAAGAAGCTCAGATAATCGCTTTCTTCACATGCGGGGGCTGCTCTGGCAGGCGAGTTTACCGCCTTCTGAAGGCCCTTAAGAGCCATGACCTTGATGTCGTGCATTTGAGTTCCTGCATGCTCATGCAGGACAGTTATCCGAAATGCCCTAATCTGGATGCCATCAGAAAAACGATTCAGGATGCGGGCATAAAGATAGTGGAAGGGACTCACCATTGAAATATTGCATGCGTTGGATAATGCAGAAAAATAGGGTTAAAAATGTTTGCTTCTGCCCGGTGAAACTGCCTTTTGAAAGTATAATAATTCATATCCAAAATTAAGTTCATTTCAAAAATCCCTATTCCGAACTAATAGAGATAGAAGAGATAGAGATGCAGACGTGTCAATAATAAACTGAAAAACGTGATTTATGGGCATACAGAGTGATAAAATGGATCATAACACATCTCAGGATAAAGATAGAAATATGGATAAAGATGAGACTTATGAAGGTGCGCATCCTGAGCTTCAGGATCTCTCTTTTCCCAGGACTGACAACATGTTGTATTCGATTTTGAACTCCCTGAATCAAAACATCGCGAACTTTAATGCCTATCTTAAATTTAAGAATTATATCTCTGAAGATACCTTGAATAGCGAGCTCTTAAAAAGAAGCATGGGGATTCACAGGGATTTTTCTGCTCTCTTTTTGCATACTAAAGAAGAACTGGTATTCATTTACCCGGAGCTTCTGGAGAAAGCAGAGAGGCTACTATTCAAAGGGGATGCAGGTGTGGATTTTATTAAATACACCTGCAAAATGAATAAAATAATAAATGATTATAAACTGGTGCTTTACAGGGAAGGTTATTTGCCTGATTTCAAACGGCAGTTAATCTTGACAGATACCTGATTCAATGGACGACGTCTAATCGGATGGATACTTGATTCAATGTTTGCCTGATCAATGTATGCCTTATTCGATGTGTGTCTGATTCAATGTATGCCCGATTCGATGTATGCATTATTCGATGTGTGCTTATTTCAATGTGTAACTAATCCATCCGGCAATTTACAATGTATTTCTCTAATATATTCATATGTTTTTATAATATTTCTCATAAAAGTAAGATAAAAAGAAAAGGGGGTTAATTTCATGGTAAAACGAACAATTATTAAAATTGATGAAGAAAAATGCACAGGTTGTGGAAAATGCGTTGCACCCTGTGCTGAAGGCGCTATTCAAATAATCAATGGAAAAGCAAAGGTCGTGTCTGAAGAACTCTGCGACGGCATGGGTTACTGTATTGGTATCTGTCCCGAAGGTGCTCTTTCTATCGAGGAAAGGCATACAGTTGAGTTTAACAGGGAAAAAGCCGAATCTCAACCGAAAAAGAAAGATATTTCAATCCGCTGCTTCCAGTGCGGAGCCGGAGAAGACACTCACTACCTTATGCCCCTGAGGCACAACATGGAAAGTATCTGGGTATGCACTCGCTGCCTCCCCAGATTGATCCACGGTTGATGTTTTGATTTCACCCGAGTCTTATCAGGGCTTTAAATATATATCTTTGAGATCGTGCAGCAGCATATGAAATTCTTCATGCTTGCCTGCACCTATTTCTTCATTTTCTATAATTTCAAAAGATTCAAGTAATTCTTTCTGTATTCCAGGTGTCAGGTAGGCATCAGCTCTGGGGAAAAGTTCGTTATCCTCTTTTTCTATATGAAGAGTTAAAAGTTGGATGTAAGCCCTCGAGTTCTTGACCATAGCTGAATCTGCCCTATCCCATTCCTGTCCAGAAACCGCTTCTTCTATTCTACTGACATGCTCTCTTCCCCGTTTATGTTCCTGCAAAAGAGAACTGATTAATTCTTCTGCGCCCGGAATTCCTGCCTTTTTCATTTCAGGGAAAAGGTAAGCCTCTTCTTTTGTATGATGGCATTTATCAACGAATATTTTCATTAACTCTATAAGTTTTTCGAGATGTTCCTGTTTTACGTCCCTTCCTGCTTCTATATCTTTGCATATGCCATCAAGGATTTTCAGCATCAGTTTAACAGCTCTGTGTTCTTCTCTAAGATCATCGGTTGGTCTCACTATTCTCACCGCCCTTTTACCAATAACTCAAAATGCAATTCTGTTTCTGTCTCTGGCTGCATCTTATCCTCTAATCACATGTTTTTTTCAATATGTTTTCGTCCCGAAGTCTCAGGAATAGATAAATAATATGCACATAGATTTTAATGTAACTTCAAATGGGGGTTAACCAATATGGAAGAGCACAGAGATCTGGAACATGAAGAATTACTGGAAAGTATGAGTGAGAAACTGGGTTTTACTCCGCATATCCTTGAAATTTTAGGAGAACTCGATGGTGAGTCCCTGAAAAGATATAATAGATGTAACAAGAAGTTACTATCAGATGGTGCCCTGCCTGCAAAGGTAAAAATTCTGGTAGCTCTTGCAGTAGTCGCATCCAAGCAGTGTGAACGGTGTACCGTTGTACAGATGCAGAGTGCCCTTAAGAATGGCGCAACCAAAGAAGAAATAATGGAGCTTATGGATGTTATTTTCATAACTTCAGGAGCGCCTGCCGTAGCAGCTTGCAGAGATGCGCTGAAACTGCTCAAATAAAACTAAAATAAAAGAACAATAAGTCAAAACAACTCACGAAAAGGAAGATTTTCCGGTAATTTTCAAGAGCAGAAACGTTTTGCATAAGATATCGATATTTTTTTCTTATGCACATCTTTTTTCGAAACTGTTTTAAGATATTAAATCTCAGATTCCCATATGCAAAATGAACGGCTCCTGCAGGAAATTGGTCTTAATGCTTATGAGGCAGCTGCCTACCTTTCGTTATTAAAGCTCGGTGTTTCCGAAGCAAGTGCCATATACAGGGATTCGGAGGTGCCCTATGGAAAAATCTACTCTGTCCTTGAATCCCTTGTTGGAAAAGGCTTTGTAGAAGTCCAGGTTTCAAGGCCCAAGAAGTTTAGAGCTGTCGACCCTGATCTATCTCTTGATGCTATTTTTGAGAGGAAAAAAGCTGAGGCTGAAAGGGAAATGGCAGTTTTAAAAGGCTCCATAGAAGAGGCAAAGCAGGTTCTTAAGGCTGTCCCTGCTCAAAAGCGAAAAGATGAAATCTTCTGGACAACAGCTATTACAGAATCCGAGATCAAAAAATTCGCTGTTTCTATTTATGGGGAAGTAAATAAATCAATCTGCATCCTCCCTCCTGTCTTCGGTATACCTATTGTTTTCTATCTGCTTCCGGACATAATAAAGGCTATTGACAGGGGAGTTCGGATCCGGCTGATGATTTCTCCGCGTTTTAGTGCTCTTACGAGCATTCTTTCCAGGCAGGAGGGAGAAATTCTTAAAAAACTGCAAAACGGCCTCGATATCAGGCTTGTCCAGAACCTTAACTCCTGTTTCGGAATCGTTGATGATAGTATAGTTGTCCTTTTCCAATCACATCCCGCAGACAGGGATAGAGTTCTTTCGGCAGTAAAAATTCGGGATTCCGGGCTTGCAAAAAACCTGAAGGAAGAATTCAAAATCCTCTGGAGAACAGGAGAGAAGGTTGACCTTCAAGAAAAAAATGGAAGTGGCACGGAGCCTGAGAAGAAAAACCTCAAAAATTTGAAAAACTAAAAACTTACGCCTTTTAACTATCCTTCGCTCCGGGAACAGTTTTTTTTCTTAAACTTCAGATTCAAGTTTCAGCCTTCACAAGACTCAACTGTTATTCGGTAATCAAAAATTATTATTACCATCCCTCCAATTAACCTTCAGATGATTTTAGGTGTAATGGGGCCGGAAGGCTCGTATTCGGAAAGAGCTGCAAAACTATGGGTTCTGAAAAATGGTATCAGGGATGCAGAGCTCAGGTACTTCGCAGACATAGAAGATGCATTTCTGGCTGCAATCAAAGGAAAAGCGGATATCTCCGTAATCCCTGTAGAGAACTCCATTGAAGGTTCGGTAGGCGTTACCCTCGACCTACTTCTTGAAGACGGTGCTGTTATTATTGGAGAAATTGTTGTCAAGATCGAGCATTGCCTTCTGTCAAAAGGCGGCCCTGAGAAAATCAGAGTCATTCTTTCTCACCCCCAGGGCCTTGCCCAGTGCAGGCATTTTTTGAAAGAACATTTTCCTGCAGCTGAACTCAGGAGTACGGGCAGTACCTCCCATGCAGCCAGGCTGGCGGGAGAATTTGAAGAAATGGCAGCAATTGCATCTCCGGAAGCTGCAGAGCGCTACGGTCTCAGGATCCTGCTCTCAAATGTCCAGGACAGGAAGGAAAACTACACTCGTTTTCTTGTTTTAAGAGCTGGGGAAAAGATTTCACCGGAGCAAACCCGGCAGGGTGCGGAATCCGGCGGAACTGGCGGGAAATCGGACTCAATATGCGGTATGAAAGATGAATATAATTTGTGTTCCGGACAAAAAAAAGAAGATAAAGAAGTCAGCCTTTCTGCCTGCAAAACTTCTCTTATTGTGTATCTGGAAAAAGATAGACCAGGAGCATTATATGAACTTCTGGGAGCTTTTGCAAAAAGAGGAATTAATCTCACAAAAATAGAGTCAAGACCTTCTAAAAAAGAGCTCGGAGACTACTATTTCTATATCGACTTTGAGGGTCATACAAGCGATGCACTTATAAAAGATGCCTTAGAAGATATAAAATCAAAGGCTGGCACGAAATCAAAATCCAGTACATTGAAAGTACTGGGTTCATACCCTGCTTTCAAGAATTCAAGCCTGAAAAGCGCGAACAAAGAGACATGATAATGAATAGTTATTAATGAATGGTCCCCGTCAGAAGAGTTTACTGCAGGTTACCCGGACTTCCAGATAGTCAGAATCCTTAAGGTTCAGAAAAGGCCCTGGATTCGGGAAATAAATCTGATATAAACGTATTCCGACGCAGATATGTTGCGGAAGGCACTTATGAAGGGAATCCGTATCCGGAAAATGTACCTTAGCTTTATATAGTACCTTTATATAGTATCTTTCTCTAATATCTCCCTATACTATATTAGCATGTTTTGATGCGCCTTTATATAACACTCTTAAATATGATAACTCCCGGGTTTCCGGTTGCAGAAGGGAGCAGAATGGCTCTGGAGATTGAAAATATCGTAAAAAAACACGAATCGGTTCTGAAGAAATATAGAGGACTCTATGTTTTTGCAGACCTTCTTGCAGCGTTTCTGGTTCTCTATGCCCTTTTCGTGCTCCTCAACATGAGAGATATATTTCTTATGTTTAGCACTTTCGAGCCTTATACCGGCTCGAAATACAGCATTCTTGGTTCCGAAGTTATTTTTGAGACCCTTGGGCTCGTTATTCTTGCCTTTATCTTTTCTCTTATATTTACGGCAGTCAGGTATTACAGGTCTGAAAAAAAGGATGCAATTTCACTGATCGAAGAGAAATACCCTGAACTGCGAGAACGGATGAGGACGGCTTATGACAATAGGGATACGGACAATATTATTGTGCGCGACCTCATAGGCAGCGTCATAATTGATTCCAAGCCGGTAAAATCTTCTGTCTTCCTTGACAGGAAGAAACTTGCAAAGAATGTTCTGGTAACCGTATTTGCCGTTGCGGTTCTGGCATATGTTGCCCAAACCGGGTACCAGACAACTTTCAGTCCCACGGATTTCAATGAAGTAATCGAAAGTATCCCTTTCCCGGGTTCAGGTTCGGATCTTGTTTCCGTAGAGGAGGATGGCGGGACTTCGGCAAACCCGAGCAATGAAGAGCTTTTTGGAGAGCCTGCCGTTATTGTAGTTGAAGGCAAGGACGTAGACTTAAAGATACCCCCTGGTGCGGGACAGGGCTTTACGAGCCAGGAAGAAGGACAGCAGGATAACGGATCGTTTATTCAGTCGGATATTTACAACCCTGAAGCCATCGCTTCTCAGGCTTATTATGATAACCTGCCAGAAGGGTACAGAAGTGTTATCCAGACTTACTTTGAACAGCTCGCAGAAGAATAAAGTTTGTATAATAACTGATAAAAGTTAATAAAAATTTATCCTGATTATTCAAAAATCGTTCAAATATTAAATTTCAGTCAAACTTACCTGTATCCAGTTTAATTAAGAATCATTGGAAAGCAGTTTTGAATCTACAGGCTGTTTTTAAAAGGCATTCTGTTGCAGAAACGAGTAAGGTTCAGCAGAGCGGGCATCGGACTCCGCAAAAACAGCATTTGAAGGGTGAAGCAGACATGAGTGAGAATAATACCGATTCAGGGCAGGCCTCCACGACCTACCAGAACGCAGGCAGGATTTTTAAAAGTTTCTTTGAAGAGATAGGAAATGTCATAGTGGGTCAGAACAGGGTAGTAGAACAGATCATTATCTCAATCCTCTGTGAAGGGCATGCCCTTGTGGAAAGCAACCCCGGACTTGGAAAAACCCTGATGATCTCCACAATATCACAGGCAATGAACCTGAAGTTCAGCAGAATTCAATGTACCCCTGACCTGATGCCTTCTGACATTACAGGGACCAATGTAATTCAGGAAAAAGATAACAAAAAAGAGTTCAGGTTTGAACCGGGACCTGTCTTTGCAAACATCGTGCTCGCAGATGAAGTCAATCGTGCTTCCCCTAAGACCCAGTCAGCCCTGCTTGAAGCTATGCAGGAAAAACAGGTTACGGTAGGAAACGATACTTTCCTTCTTGATCGTCCCTTCTTTATCCTTGCCACCCAGAACCCCATAGAAATGGAAGGAACTTACCCCCTTCCTGAAGCCCAGTTAGACCGCTTCCTTTTAAAGATCCTTGTAGATTACCCGTCCTTTGAAGAAGAAATGGAGATTATAAACCGTTATACAAAGTCCGAAACCCCAACAATTACCAAGGGACTGGACAAATCCACACTTCTCGAATTGCAGAAACTCACCCGCCAGGTTCCTATTTCCGAAGAACTGAAGCAGCGTGTCCTTTCTATTGTATCGATGACCCGGAAAGACAAGGAACATATAGAATATGGCGCTTCTCCCCGCGCATCCATCGGTCTTATCCTTGCAGCAAAAGCAAGAGCCCTGATCCAGGGCAGAAACTTCGTAAGCAAAGAGGATGTTGATTACATGGCTTACCCGGTCCTCCGCCACAGACTAATTCTCACCTTCGAAGCAGAACGAAGCGGGATGACTCCTGACGAAGCCGTCGAAGAAATTCTCAAAAAAGTTAAATGAAACGGCTAAAGAACCCATAAATAAAATATAACAGATCCCGTTGAAATTTGATATCTGTAAAGTCTGAAAGACCTGTCTCAAGCAGGGGTTCAGGGCAATACCGCAGAGAATATAGAAAATAATTATAACCTCAGGGTTTTTCAGGTCCGGCAGAACCGGGCTTTTCGGTTGACGATCCAGAATGACTCGCACAAAA
>OBLN01000165.1_pt1 | contig 24746 bp, 19 predicted proteins | sample 1519301 | NCBI WGS metagenome assembly OBLN01 (sample SAMEA2452533, study PRJEB22499) | sediment metagenome | reverse complement strand
TCTGAAAATACCAAAAACTCATTCAGCCGTATAAACAAAGCGGTAATGGACGCTTCTGATAAAAACACGGTCATTACTGTTTCAGTTAATGAACAATCAGAAGCGATTCAGCACACAGGACAAAGCACTGCAGGAATATCCGCAGGAATTGAGCAAAGTGCTGCAGCGGTTGATGAAATAGCAGAAACGCTTAACAGCCTCGAAATCACTGCGGAATCCCTGAGACAGGCGGTTGAAAAATTTAAATACTGATAAATTGATATAAACTCAAGAGTTGGATATATCAAATAAACTTATATTGTTTTTTTATCTGTTTTCTTTATAGTGTAAACATTGGGGAGACGGATGAAGATAATCCTTATTATTTTTGGTTTCATATCACTTTTTCTTGGCATTATAGGTGTTTTTCTGCCTGTAATGCCCACAACGCCGTTCATTCTGCTTGCGGCGGCGTGCTTTGCCCGCAGCTCGGATAAATTTCACCAAATGCTCTTAAATAACAAATATTTCGGCGATATAGTAAGAAACTATGAAAAAGGGCTGGGCATAAGCCGCAGAATTAAAATGCGTGCCCTTTTCCTTCTGTGGTTTTCGCTGATATTTTCATCAGTAATATCAGGCAGCGCCGCTGTATTTATGATTCTCACCGCCGTGGGCGCAGGCGTCAGCTTCTACCTTCTCCGCCTGCCCACTCTGCATGACTAGCCTCGCCTTGTGCGGAGCAGGTCCTTTATTCTGTCAAAATCGCTTTCTTCCCTCTCCTCTTCCTTTTCCAGACAGAAATCTGAAAGAGCAGGATTATCCTGCACAAAAACAGGGACATGTACCCTTGCCGCATAGGATGCAACTTCGGTGTTCACCTCTGTATCTCCGGTAAGTGCAAATATGAAATAATATGAGGAATCCACATCGCTTTCCTCTATCCATCTCTCTTCATATTTTATGCGTCCGAACTTTTTGAAAAGCTTAATGTTTTCAGTGCATGACGGAGAAATAACCACAATCTCCGGATCATGACCAAGGAGCGAAACAAGAAGAGCCTCCGCTTCTGCCCCTCCCCCTGCCACAAGGATTTTTTTATCGGTAAGATTAAAAATAAACGGAACCACTCATCAACCTCCGGTTTATCGTCAGAACATATTATTGTTTTTTACCATACACCTTTCTGCCAGAACACTGAGCGCTCTGTCAGCTATGATATATTCGGAGAAATCAGGCTTAATCTTTAGCGCCATATGAAGTAAATTGCGCACTGGCTCGCTGGCTGTCTCCCCGTGGAAAGGGATTCCGGCGTAGAGAAACTCCTCGCTTATGCTGATTGGATGATAAAGCCATTTTTCTCCGCTGAAGCGAAACTTTGAACAGGCAAGCCGTTTGCCGCCACGCACAACTGATTCATAATCACTAAGACCCAGACCGGAAAAAATGCCCGATTCTGTGCCGCTTTCAAAACTGAACCTAGTGCCCATCATCGAAAATCCAGTGCCGAAAGCAACAATTGGAGTTTTACCGAAAAGTTCACGCAGCTTCTTATCAAAGCCCCTCTTTTCCAGAAACAAAAGATCGCTTTTCGGGTTTTCGCTGGAAGGAACAATAATTATTCCGCAGTTATCAGCCTCATGAGGTTCATATATCAGAGAGGTGCTGAAGTCCATTGACATAAGAAAAGGCACAGCATCGTTGCAGTCTGCCATTGAAGGAAGGTTAATAACACCTGTTTTCAGACCGTCGGAGTTTCCGAAAATGCACAGATCAGGCAGAATCTCCGCCTCAGGCATATTGTCAGGAACTGATGCAATCACAGGCAGAGGGGGTTTGGAAAGAAAGCTCCAGTTTTTTTCCGACAGCAAAGCGCCTTTCATAATAGCTTTAAGCTCGTTTGAGGCTTCATCCCACACTGTTTTTACAGCCGCACTACCGCCGCAAAGAAAAATACCGCCGCATATCATTCCCGCAAGCTCTTCACCCCATTCTCCGCAGTCGGCATCCAGAACAAGAGCAATACGGTCATACTCCGCACTTCCTGCTATATCTTCCAGACGGCATACCGCCTCTTCATAGCTATCCGAATCGGGTATTGTGCCCGCTTTTATACGCAGCGACATAAGGTGAGACGCATTAACACCGCAGGCAAGGGATAACATAAAAGCATCTGCGGGAACCCCTGTTCCGCAAAGAGAATGGGACATTCTGGGTGAAAAAGGAACAGGGACAAACGGAAAAATACTCTCCCCGCCGACAGTCAGTCTTCTGAGAACGGCTGTCAGGGGAACAAGCCCGCTCTCATCACATATGAGAAAAGTAAAACCCTTATAAACCAATGGAACACTCCTGTAAGATGAATATAATTTAAAACATAATCCGTAAAAGAACAAACCATATTGCCCGTATATCCTCTTTCTGATAAATTCAGATCATGGAAAATTCATCTGTTATTATAATATTTCTTCTCGGATTCGCAGCAGGCGCAGGAGTATGCGCTGTTTTTTTCAGTCTCCTTGCCCGCAGGCAGGCTGGGCTGAAGCTTGAAGCGGAAAAAACTGTGGCAGGGATTGCCGAACAACTCAAGCTGAGTTTTTCCGGTCTTTCCCTTGAAGCTCTTTCAAAGACCACCGCAGAGCTTATGAAGCATATCGAAAGCGAACGCAAGGCGGGCGCAGCACAGCTTGACGGCAAAAAAGCCCTGATAGACGCACAGCTCGATAAAATGACCAAGGAACTCACCGAGGTTGAAAAGCTTGTTAAAGAGTTTGAAAAAGACCGTGAATCAAAGTTTTCGGCCCTTTCCGAACAGATACGGCACACCTCCAGAAACGCCGAAGAGCTTTTCAGAGTCACCTCATCCCTCAAAGAGGCTCTTTCCTCCACAGGCAGAAGGGGGCGCTGGGGTGAGCGCATGGCAGAAGATATCCTCAAAGCTGCCGGATTCATGGAGAATGTCAACTACTACAGGCAGAAGACCCTGAAGACCTCCGGCAGCAGACCGGACTATACCTTCATAATGCCAAACGGCGCCATTCTTAATATGGATGTCAAATTTCCTCTGGAAAACTATCTGAAATATTTAGAGGAAACAGAAGAAGCAGCGGCAAAGGCAAGAACAAACGCCTTCTCCAAGGACGTCAAGGAACGTATTAAGGAAGTCTCAGGGAGAGACTATATCGACCCTGCCGAAAACACCCTGGATTTTGCCATGCTTTTCATACCCAATGAGCAGATTTTCGGGTTTATGATGGAAAAATGCCCCGATGTTCTGGATTTTGCCTTCGAGAAAAAGGTCGCCCTGACCTCTCCGGTATCTCTTTTTTCAGTGCTTGCAGTAATCAGACAGGCAGCAGAAAACTTCCGTCTGGAGCAGACATCATCGGAAATTCTCACAATCATGGGCACTTTCCGCAAACAGTGGGATCTTTTTACTGGTAAAATGGACACTCTGGGCAAAAGGATTGAAGACACCGCCAAGGAGTATGAGCTATTAAGCGGAACCCGCCGCAGAATGCTGGATAAACCCCTTGAAAAACTTGATTCTCTGGGGCTTGAAAATATCAAAACAGACGACACGGAAGAATAAGCCTAAACAGCCGGGGCATTTAATGCCCCGACATGTGCTGTATCATCCCCATGTAATCTTTCCGCCGTTAAAGCCAATTACAGCCATAACCGGCAGGTTTAAAAACAAGAGACCGTTATAAAGATTTGCCACGCCTGTTCCTGCGGATGATATACCCGGTTCGCTGAATCTAAGCCACATTTCAGCTGCACACATCAAAAACAGAAGGACAGAAAAGGATATCTTCGTTATAAAAACGTTGGATGTTGCATAATGGTAGTTTACCCACCAGCTGAAAAAACCGGAAGCAATAGTGGGGATAAGAGCAACACCGCCAGCCGCCATGCAGTGAAAGGCGGTGGTTTCAAAGCTTGGTTCTCCGGTAATCAGAAACAATGCCTGCATAAACACGGCAAAGCTTAAAAGCCCCATTGGAAAATGTATAAACATCGGATGCGGATGGAGCTTCCGGTAAAGTTCTCTCAGCATATCTTTTCTGGCTTCCGCTGCTGACGGCACCTGAGGAACGGATTCTGTCAGTGCGTCCACAGGTGTAATGCGGGAAAAAACCTCATCCGTATGAGGTGCTTTTTCCAGATCGTCCGTCAGGTCTCTGCCTGCGAAGTGTCTTTTAACATGCTGTCCGTTTTTCCACAGCCTGCTGTCCGTAACATCGTAAACCTGCCCCTTGTAGCCTATGTAAGCTCGTCGTCCTTCTTTTCCGTCAAACTTGCTCAGTTCTTCCCTATCCAAAGCCAGTACCTCCAAAAACGGGATTATAGACCTTTACCTCAGATTTACCTTACGGCAATTATCATTTATTTTATAAAAAAATATACCAGAATGCCATGCCAAGTTCCACCGCAATCGGTCTGCTTGACAAAAACATCCCCAGCGTCTAAATTTTATTGAACACACAGCGGAGTCGCAATGAAAAAAATCAGTATTGACAATGCAGAAGGTCAGGTTCTTGCATATGACATCACAGAAGTAAGTCTGGAAAAGAAAATTAAAAACAGGGCATTCAAACGGGGACATGTCATATGTGCGAATGACATAGAGTACATGAAAAATCTCGGACGCAGAAATATTTTTGTAATGGACGGTCAGGATACGGATGTCCATGAAGATGATGCAGCAAGGATGACAGCACCTCTTGCAGCAGGAGAAAACATCACGTACGACAAGGAAACCAGCGAAGGCAAAGTATCCTTTTACGCCGAAACAGACGGAATTTTCCATGTTGATAAAGAAAAACTGCTCGCAGTAAACAGCCTCGAAATTCCTTCTATGCCCACGCTGCATGACGGTTTCCCTGTTAAAAAAGGGGCACAGGTTGCAGCCTTCAGAATAATACCGCTTGTCTGCAGCGAAGAGCTGATGAACTCGGTTAAGCAGATCCTAGACAAACCTATACTCAGTGTAAATCCATATAAAATAAAGACTGCCTGCATCCTTGTTACAGGTAACGAAGTCTACGAAGGGCGCATAAAAGAAGGCTTTATCCCGAAACTTTCAGCAAAACTGAAAGCACTCGGAGTTGAAGTGACAGCAACGGCAATAGCCCCTGATGACAGAGAACACATAACCCGTGAACTAAAAACTATGCTGGAAAAGGCAGATTTAGTTCTGACAACAGGCGGAACAAGCGTTGACCCTGATGATGTCACCACAGACGCCATCAAAGACGCAGGAGTGGAAATTGTATGCAAGGGCAATCCTATTCAGCCCGGCAATAACTGCTCCATAGGCTATATAGGCGAAAAAACTGTGGTATGCGTACCGGCGGCGGCCTTGTTCTTCCACGCCACTGCCCTTGATATATACCTGCCCAGAATACTGGCAAAAGAGAAAATTACCAAAGAATACATAGCAAATTCAGGTCACGGCGGTCTGTGTCATTTCTGTGAGAAATGTCACTTTCCCGTCTGTCCGTTCGGGAGGGGCGGCTTATGATAAGCTGGCAGGAAGCAAAAGCGATTCTCAACAGCCTTACAACAACCTACGGAACAGAAAAAGTCTCAGTGAGAGACAGCTGGGGCAGAACTCTGGCAGAAGACATCACAGTACCGAGAGATTATCCCGATGTACATAAATCCGCTGTGGACGGTTATGCTTTTAAGCACGGACGCAAAACCTACAAACTCACAGGGGAAGTTGCCGCCGGTGATAAAAGCGGTGCATCAGTTAAAGATGATGAAACAATCTTTGTAATGACAGGCGGAACTGTTCCCTACGGTGCGGACACTGTAGCAAGAGTTGAGGACTGCGAAGATACTGACGGCATGATCACCATTCCTGAAAGTGTCGGTGCAGGTGACTCTGTAAACCTTTCAGGCGAAGAGGCTAAAAAAGGTGAACACGTTATCAGCAAAGGTGTTGTTATAGACAAGGGGCTCTACCCTGCTCTGTTTTATCTGGGCAAATCAGAAGTCGAAGTCTATAAAAAACCCCGTGTTGCGGCTTTTGTAACCGGAGATGAAATACTTGAAGTTGAAGAAAAATTCGCAGAAGGAATGGTGTTTGACACCAACAGACGTATTCTGGAGAGCTGCCTTAACTCTTTGGGAATTAAGCCTGATTTCTTCGGTCCCATAGGTGATACAGAGGCGGAAGTTGCAAACGCTTTCAAAGAGATGTGCAAAGACCATGACATTATCATCTCCTCCGGCGGAGTGTCTATGGGCAAATATGACTTTGTAAAAAAAGTCTTTAAAGAGCATGATTTTGAACTCTTTATCGAAAAAACATGCATTAAACCCGGCAGTCCGCTTATGGTTGCAAAAAGAGACAATAAGCTTTTTCTGGGCATGCCCGGATATCCGGCTGCTTTTCTCACAAACTTTGTTTTTTATGCAGTTCCTCTTTTCCGTAAGGCGCTTGGAATCATAGACTTTGAAAACAAGGTTCATAAAGCTATTCTTAAAACAGAAATGAAGGCCAGAAAAGGCCGCATGGATCTGGACAGAGCTGTCGTAACGGTGGAGAACGGCCGCTACACAGCAGCGGATCCCGGTTCACAGCTTACATCTCATTTTATCAACTTCGCACAGGTAAACGCGCTTGTGCTGATTGATGAAAACACAGACTCGCTTCCGGCAGGAACAGAAGCCGATACTATAATAATTCCCTGATATTTAAACCGCCTCATTACGGGGCGGTTTTTTATTTTTATAAAACAACAAAGACTTATTGTTATTTTTGCGGTAAAATTAAAGATAAATAATTTGAATAACAGGGCGGGAAGTATGAGATGATAAGCGGATATGACCTTATTCTGGATGCTGATTACAATATCCTGAGTATTTCCGCAGAATATGCAGAAAAACTGCAATACAGCGGTAACAGTGATCAGGCAAAATCTTTCCTTGAACTCCTCAAACCCGAATACAGAAGTAGAGCTGCAACAGCACTTAAAAACTGCGAAAAAGATTTCTGTTTTATTCCTACAGAAAGAAACAAATGGATATTCACAGAAATAAACCCCGCACCCCTGCCAGCAGGAAGAACAGGAATAAAAATAAAGAATCTGAACCCGCTCTCCGATGGCGGCAGCTCATTCAGCAGCTTTGCCGAATTCATTGAAAACATGTTCGATATATACTATACATCAGATATTTATGGAAATATAACAGCAGTTTCCCCTTCTATTTTTATATATTCCGGCTTCACACCGGAGGAGTTGATCGGAAAAAATCTGGGCAATGACCTTTATGTAAACCCTGAATTAAGAATTAAGTTTAAAGAGCTTATGGGCACACAAGGCAGAGTCACAGCCTTTGACGCACCGCTTTACAGAAAAGACGGGAGCATATGGTGGGTATCCACATCGGCACATTTCATCAAAAACAGCTACGGAACGGTTATCGGAGTTGAGGGAATCGCCCGTGACATCACAGACTATAAGGAAGGTCAGGAAAAACTGGTAAAAGGTATCGAAACAAGATACAAGGCACTCTTTGAGTCCGCAACTGATTCCATTTTCATCTTTGATCTGAGAACAAAAAGCATAGTCGATGCCAATGCAGCAGCCAGAAAAATGACAGGTTATAGTCTGGACGAGCTTCGGGAGTTAATGCCTGAACAGCTTCATCCAAGATATGAGTACGAAAAAATCAAGGATTACATAGTCCGCAAGCGTGAAGGATTCGGGTTGAAAGAAACTGTACGCCTGGATTTCATGACCAAGCAGGGCGATATAGTTCCGGCAGAAATTACCGCTTCGGTTATAACTGAAGACAACAGAAAGTTTTCAATTGATGTCGCCCGGGATATTTCGCAAAGACTCGCCACCGAAAAAAAACAGCGTGAACAGGAACAAATGCTTATCCATCAGTCAAAAATGGCTGCCATGGGTGAGATGATCTCAAATATAGCACACCAATGGCGGCAGCCCTTAAGCAAGATAACCGGCATCCTCACAAATCTTGAAATGGGCACTCTTCAGGGTTTCATTGATAAGAAAGAAGCTGAAACACTTATCCATGAAGCTTTCTCCACCCTAAAGTTTATGTCACGCACCATTGACGATTTTAAAAACTTCTTCAGCCCCTCAAAACCGGTTGAGGAATTTTGTATAAATGCCGCCCTTAAAGAAGTTATTTCAATTATTGAACCGAATCTCCGTTTTCACGGGATACGTGTGCTAATGAAGGTTCAGGAAAACATATTTCTTAAAACATACAGGAATGAGTTCTGTCAGGTTCTGCTGAACATTATCCAGAATGCCAAAGATGTGCTTTCCATCCGCCGGATAACAGACCCTAAAATAGAAATACGAATTACAGCAGGCAGGGAAAAAACAGTGATCCGCATATCAGACAACGGTGGCGGAATTGATCATAATGCCATGGAACGGATATTTGAGCCATACTTTACCACCAGACCAGACGGACAAGGGATAGGACTTTATATGTCCAAGATAATAATAGAAAAGAATATTAAAGGAACAATTACAGCGAAAAATACCTTTGAAGGCGCTGAATTCACCATTGTGATATAGAAAAACCCTCCTTAAAAAGGAGGGTTAAAATCTTCTATTTATTGCTTTAGTTCAGACCGCCCCATCCATGGGGCTGTATATACAATGCTAAACACCTTATAAGTCAGCTATTTTGAGGACGATTTTACCGAAATGCTTGTCCTACTTAATCAGCTAAAACCGCACATCCTGTCGGTTTTAACCACACGCTCGCACCCTGCAAAGCAGGGCTTCGCTACGCACGGCGCAGGCTCTTTTCTTAATAATCCAAAATTTTCCCTCCATGGAAATTTTGGATACACGCTCGCACCCTGCAAAGCAGGGCTTCGCTACGCACGGCGCAGCCCCATCCATGGGGCTGTATATACAATGCTAAACACCTTATAAGTCAGCTATTTTAAGGACGATTTTACCGAAATGCTTGTCCTCTTCCATGGTTTTATGTGCTTCCACAATATCTTCTATGGGGAAAACCTTATAGATGATGGGAACGATGCTGCCGTCGGCGAACTTGGGAAGAGCCCTTCTTGTGAATTCCTTCACTATATCACCCTTCTCCGATACCGGTCTGGAGCGAAGAACGGAACCTATGATCTGCTGACGCTTAACCATCATAAGAGCAAGGTTCAGTTCAGCCTTTATGCCGCTGGTAACGCCGATTATAACCAGTCTGCCTGCATAGGCGAGTGAATTCATATTGGGAGAAAGATACTTTGCCCCGACATGATCGAGGATAAGATTAACGCCCTTTTTATTCGTAAACTCCTTTACCATATCTGAAAAATCAGACACTTCACGGAAATTTACCGTAAGGGATGCACCGAGTTCTTTAACCTTTGCCTCTTTATCAGGAGCAACAGTCACTATATATTTTGAATTGGGGGTAAGCGCATTGGAAAGCTGAATCGCAGCAGTATTCACACCGCCTCCGCCTCCGTGAAAAATTGCGGTTTCACCATCCTGAAAGCCTCCAATCATGAAAACATTCAGAAAAGCGGTAATGTATGATTCGCAGACGCAAGCAGCCTGCTCATAGCTCATGTTTTCAGGAATAGGCATGAGATGCTCAGCATAAGCAACAGCATATTCGGCATAACCGCCGCCGCCAACAAGCGTCATAACTCTGTCTCCAACCTTCCAGCCGGTGACCTGAGAACCGAGCTGCTCTATAACACCGGCAACTTCAAGTCCGAGAATTTCAGAATCTCCGGGAGGAGGCGGGTACTTGCCTTCTCTCTGTACAAGATCAGGTCTGTTTATCGAAGTGGCTGCCACTTTTATCAACACCTCGTTCTCTTTCGGAACAGGTTTCTCAGCTTCACCTACCTTAAGAACATCAACTCCGCCAAATCCACTTAAGAGTACGGCTTTCATACTATCTCCTCCAGCAATTATTTAAATTATTGTTTGATTTTTAACATGTAAGGGAAATTTTATAAACAGAAATCTTGTGTGAAAAGTCAGGATTTATTCGGATATGGTGAGGACAAATCTTTTATTAGCGATGCTGTCATCGTTGCCGCTCTGGTCATTATTATCTCTTACCCAGACGCTGATATAATATGAACCGCCGCTGCCGGAGGGCGGAGTCCCTGTGATGCTGACATTGTCTCCTGAAGTCCATGAAACTTCAGTTTCATTCCGGCAGTCGGAGGAGATTTTTATATCCAGATTTGCAGATGTAAATTTAAGAACACCGGCGCTCATAAGCCCTGAATCATCCAGACACCATTTGTATTTGCGTCCGTTTGCGGGAACACCTCCGTCAGCAAAAAAATTTGCCCTGTAGGCTCTTGCGGTATATGCAGCGGGAAGCTCGCTGTTAAGAATCCTAAGCCTGTACCCGGCGCACCCGCTCCTTGCCTGAAGCTCACCCAGAGTAACCCATTCGGCAATATCATCATAAGCCTGCTTCTTCACACCGTCAGCAGGATAATCGTCCACTGCGTCTCCCTGAACATAAATGCGGACTATTCCTGCTTCATCAGCACCGGTTTGTATATTTGCATTCGCCCCGCCGCTTACTGTTACAAAAGCGATATTACGGACAACTGAATAATCTGTGCAGCCGACATCACGGCATTTTCTTAGTTCCAGTTTTGAGGTTCTTCTCCGGCAAACGGCTTCTGCACTGCCTGATTCCTCTGTCAGTGTATCATCATAAATATATGCCACTGCCCGTCCGCCGAAGTCGGATGAATAGGAAACAGCCGGAGCGAAACCTTCCTTTTCCGGCAGTGTTCCATTCAGGGCACTGTGGGAAAAAAGGGAATTTTTTGCGGAAACCAGTCTTGCAGAATCAGTTTCTGCTGATTTCTTTTTAACTGCGAGCGCAAGAAGACTGCTCCCCGAAGCAAGGGCAAAACCTATAATTACCAAAACTATCGCAAGCTCAATCAGCGTGAAGCCTTTTGTTTCTGAACGCATTGAAAACCAGTATCCCGTAACGTTAATTGACTGATAATGTTTAATTTTATAATAATTCTTATTTCCTGTCATCCACTATGAGGCTCACATGAATGCCGACCATTTTTCAGCCAGAGGCTTTTCGTTTATAGAGCTGGTTTTCGTCCTTGCAGTTATAGGAGCATTGTCATCCTTTGGCTACGCAATGATAAACAGCGCACGGCATTTTGAAGCGGAAAGAAAAACCGAAGCCGCTATCAGTGAGATTCTTCTTAAAACATCAGCACAGGCGGCATCAGGCAGCATTATCCCCCCTGCATCCTTTTTTGCTGACACAACGGATGGTTACGGCAGGAATCTAAAGATAGTCACCGCTGATTCAGCAGATATCTGCTCAAACATTGAAGGCATACCGCTTATACTATGTAAGAATGAAGACTGCTCGGACAGTGAAATATTAACCAATGCGGCAGTTGTTGCGATAAGTGCCGGACAGGACGGAGTATTTTCTCTGTCTGCTGATTTGACATCAGTAAGGTTTTTCCCCGGTTCCAATGATGACAAAGCCGCATGGACATCTGTTAATGAGGTAATTAATTATGCAGGGTGCGGCAGCCCGCTGAAAATTATAACCGAGAACATTCCTCCGGTGAACGGCGGAAGCATGTACACAGCAGAAATCCATTCCCTGCCTCCTGCGGAGAAATGGTGTGCCGAAGCTGATCAGGAAACTTCAGCAATACTCAATATAAGCACAAGCTGCTCCGCTGAATCTGATTTCACGGAGTCGCCATCATTTATCATCTCATCTTTTGCACAGAACATAAGTTCGCCGTCAGTCAGAGAAATCAAGGTTCATGCACTCAGGGGGGACAGACGTACAACCGCCGTTTTTGCTGTACCATTCAATCCTGAAGCTATAGTTGAGGAAGCAGCAGAAGCCTCCAAAATGAACATTAACGATGTGATTGTGCTTACCAAATCGGGCGGAACAGGCGAAAATATCAGTCTGGAAACCAATGATGACGATGAAGTTACAAGCTTTCAGGTCAACTCGACACTCAGTTCCGAATCAGAATGTGTATGGTACGGATTGGAGTTTGCTGTAAATGGCATTATAAGCTTCTACTACGAGGTACAGACGCTCTATACTGACAATGACCCACATAGCCTCGGCTCGTCCTTTCCCGGCTTCGGCATGGCTTTTATTCCTGCCGAATACAAGCCGGAGGATGCAGGCTGCGGTCAGTCCGGCTCCTCTGATCTGGGTTATGGAGGTTTAAGTTTCGGCGGAAGCGGAATTATACTGGAAACGGATCTGTTCCCGAACAGAATTATGGATTACATGCTTGCCCCTTCACCAAACCATATAGCTTTTGTCCCTTGCATTTTCCCCTCAGGCGGCAAAAAGATCTGTCTGGGGAGACACCTTGATACGGCGATTCCATCATGCCCCGATGATCCGGGCTGTGCTTTTCCTGCGCCCCGCAAAATCAACTGGCTTGAAGATACAGAATCGCATCCTGTGCGTCTTGAAATTCATCCCGGTTATTCAGAGGGTTCCTGTACATCAAAGTCCGCAGACGGGAATTATATGCTGATGAAGCTCTGGGTTGACTGTGAGAACTGCTCGGACACCACTAAAAGCTACACAAAGGAGCAGCCGTCTGCATTTTACTGCATGAACAATGATGACGAAAGGATGAACAATTTCCGTTTTGGCTTCACTTTCGGTGGAAGAAGTGATGATGCTTTGAGAATTGAAAATTTTCTATTTTACAGTCAATAAACCTGCAAGAAACGTGAAAAATCTCCCTTAATCCCCTTGCACCTGAAAAATACGCAGTATATGATGAAATATTGCGCTCATTTGCGGAGGAATATATGAAAAAAACGCTGCTCCTTGTTTTCCTGCTTTTGTACACTTTTCAGGTTCATGCAGGCATAACTATAACAGAAAAGCTCACGGATGGAGAATCTGTAAGTTATTTCCAGAACGGACTTATCGCCTCTTTTTCTGACGGAAAACTGGACACGCTGATAGATATCAGAAAAAAAATTGTCTACACAGTGGATTATGAAAGTGAAATGGTTATGTTCGGCACATTTGATGACATGAAAGAGATGCAGAAAATGGCTGCCGCACAAATTCTGGACATAACTAAGGACGATTATTACAAAAAGCAGAATGAAGAGATCAAAAAACTCAAAGTTAAGACAGAGCAGAAAGGAAAAGGAACTTACGCGGGCTACCCTTGTGAACGTGTTTTTCTCTCCCTCTCCGGAATGAATATTTCAACAGAACTTTGCTACTCAAAGCAGCTTCTGGATGAAATAGCCAAAGAGGTGGATATCACATCATTTCTGAGTATTGTTAATAACACTCCCCCATTTTTTATGAATCCGGAAGAGGTTGTGGAAAACGAGGTCTCCTCATACGCCTCCAAAGGGTTCGCTTTATTTGAGAAGAGCCGCCTGCCTGACTTTGGCGGAGGGAATAAAGATGATGTGAGCGAAGTTACTTCCGTAAAAAAAGGAAACATACCTTCAGAAAAATTTCAGCTTCCGTCAGGTCTTAATATGGTGAAGATGAAAGACCTGATGAGCCAGATTATAAACCAGTAAACGCAAAAACGGGCATCCCCTCAGGAATGCCCGTTTTATGTTCTTATATTGCTCTGAAAAGAAATTACTTCCTTTTCAGGGTGATGCCGAAAGTGGCAAGTTCATCAAGCAGGAGCTTTTCAACGACCGCAACTTTTTCCTGTAATTCAGGGCTGAGTTCAACACTCCCTTCAAGCGATTTGGGGATTATGCCCAGAAACTTAACACTTTCGGGCACTTTACCACGCACTTCGCTTATCAGCAACACTTCCTGCAAACCTATCTGATGAGGAGACATCTTGGCGGGAATCCTGTTGAGCCTGATGTCGTCAAGCTCGTAGGTACGTATCTCCCCTGGTTCGCCGTCTGTGTCCAGAGTGTCTATAATAATTATATGCTCGGCTTCTTCCAGTTTATGAGTAGCAAAAATACCCATCGTACCGCCATCATAGAGTTCCACGTTTTCCGATGCCTCGAAATTATCTTCCATGTGGCGGATCATATGCACTCCGAAACCTTCGTCACCAAGCAAAATGTTTCCTGCGCCGAATACAAGTACGTTCATAACTGCTCCGTATTAATCATTGCGGAATAAACCGCCGCTGAAAAAACAAGGCAGGTGAACTCGCCTGCCCTGTTTTATTTGTATTATCTAACTTTTATGCTGGTAAGTTCTTTTCCTTCAGGGTCAACAGAATGAACTGCGCACGCAATGCAGGGGTCGAATGAGTGAATAGTCCTGATAACTTCAAGGGGCTGATGAGCATCAGCAACAGGGTTACCAACAAGGCTTGCCTCATAGGGTCCGGCCTGTCCTTTTTCATCTCTGGGACCTGCGTTCCATGTTGAAGGAACAACCGCCTGATAGTTGGCGATTTTCTTATCTTTAATCACTATCCAGTGTGAAAGTGTTCCTCTGGGAGCCTCGTGGAAGCCAACGCCTCTGTATTCACCCATAGGCATTTCAACGTGGTTAGCATATGCTGTTTCACCTTTTGCAAGGTTGTCTATGAGCATATCAAGATATTTAAGTGACTTTTCAGCCATTATTACTGAGCGTATAGCTCTTGTAACATGTCTTCCCATAGTTGACTCAAGATCGCCTAGGCTGATGCCAAGGGTCTTAATTGTTGAGTTAACAAGGTCAACAACTTCTTTATCTTTATTATAGTATGATGTAAGGATCTGCGCAATAGGTCCGACCTGAACAGGAAGATCTGACAATCTCGGAGCTTTTGACCATGAGTATTTACCGTTTTCATCGAAATCAGTGTAATGAGGTTCATCTCCGCCATCAAAAGGATTTCTGGGTTTGTCGTCTTTATACCATGCACGGGCAACAGACTCTGTAGTATTTTCAAGCAGGTAAGAGTCTTTGTGATCTTTCATCACTCTCATTTTACTGAAATCACTGTTGAAGACTATACCGCCGTTCATGTCAAACTGAGTCATTTTTTCATCGACAGGGAATTCGGGTACAGCAAGGTAGTTGTTAACGCCTTTACCGTATTTAAACCAGTCTTTGTACATGGAACCGATTGCAACAACATCAGGGTAGAGAACTTTTTTAACGAAGTCTCTTGTTTCAACCATAAGCGCACGAAGCTGGGCAAACCTTTCCATATTAAGTGCAGCCATACCGTCAGGGTTGATAGCAGTAGCAACGCCACCGAGGCAAAGGTTCTGGATATGCGGGTCTTTACCGCCGAGGATAGCAACAACCTGAGAAGCTTTGCGCTGGTAGTCAAGTGCTTTGAGGTAGTGAGCCACAGCCAGAAGGTTTACTTCGGGGCTGAGTTTCATTGCAGGGTGTCCCCAGTATCCTGAGCCGAATATTCCCAGTTTGCCTGTTGCTACGAAGCTTTTAAGTTTTTCCTTAACAGCGGCAAATTCAGTTACACTGTTTCCGGGCCAGTCAGAAAGGCTCTGAGCGATCGCAGCTGTTTTCTTAGGATCTGCAGAAAGAGCAGAAACTATATCAACCCAGTCAAGAGCTGAAAGGTGATAGAAATGCACAATATGATCCTGTACAGAGTGCTGTGCAATCATCATGTTTCTTATAAGCTGACCGTTAACAGGAACATCAACATTCATAGCCGCCTCAAGTGAGCGGATTGAGCTTATTGCGTGAACAGTTGTGCAAACGCCGCAGAATCTCTGAGAAAAAACCCATGCGTCTCTGGGGTCACGTCCCTGAAGAATTTTTTCGATTCCTCTCCACATCTGTGCAGAGGACCATGCCTTAGTAACTTTTCCGCCGTCAACCTCTACATCAATTCTGAGGTGTCCTTCTATACGGGTAATAGGGTCAATCGTTATTCTTTTTCCCATTATTTAATCTCCTGAAAAATTTAAGCGCTCTTTTTGTGCCCTTCAAGGTTGGGCATGATCGGGAACATTTTTACCAGCACCATGTAGCCGAGAATTTCAAAAGCCACGAGACCGAGGGTGATGAAAAACTCAGGCAGTGAGGGGAAGTAAGCCCATCCCTTATCGGGGTTGAAGCCGATGATGTAAACACTGAACCTGTACCATGAACCGCCCACGCAGAGCATTACAGCGGAAACAAAAACCCATCTGGGTGACATTCTGAAATGTTTCCATGTCAGCATGTAAGCACCGCCTGCTATGAGCAGGGTTTCGGCAAGGAACATCTTGGAATAGTAGTCCCCTGAAAATGCTGTTGAAAGATGACCTCTGTAGTAGAGATCTGCAAAGCGAATTATGAGCCATGCAGCAGTAAGGTAGGGAATAACCTTGGCGATTATCCTTACTTCTTTCTCAAAGGGTCTTCCGAACGCAACAGACGAAAGGGTAGACTCGAAAATAATTACAGAATAGCCGATGTACATGGCGTTAATGAGAAAAAGGATCGGGAGGAAGCCCGTCTGCCATATAGGGTTCAGCTTAGAACCTGCAATTATCATCATAGAGCCCAGCGAGGACTGGTGCATTGTGGGAAGAGTAATACCCAGAATGATGAAGAAAATAAGCACTTTATCAAGCTTCGGGTATATTTTTCTGGCAAACTCTTTCAGTTTCGGAAAACGGGGATTTGTGGAATGAACAAATCTTTCCAGAATTGCGGGAAGAAGTTCAATCGCAAGAACCACGTTATAAGCCATGACGCAGACTGCAACCTCGAACATTACCGAGTTTACCTGCCAGCGTGAAGGTATGAAAAAGCTGTAAGCGTTCCAGTACCTTCCAAGGTCAACCATAACGGAGAAGCCTGCAAGGGCATAACCGAAAAGAGAGGTAACAATCGCAGAACGGATAAGGGGGTGGTATTTCCAGCCGTTCATAATATAGATCACGATCGCAAGAGCATAACCGCCGCAGGCAAGAGCCGTACCGGTGGCAACATCATAAGCAATCCAGATACCCCATGGGAAACCGTCCGAAAGGTTACTCACCGCACCGATACCCATTACATAACGGAGACCAATGCAGTAAAAGCCGATTACCGTAAACGTGAGAAGCACCCAAAACGAAGGGGTGAGAATCTTCTCACGGTGCAGAGCCATATATTCATTACTTTTCGGAACCATCTTTACCCTCATGTTTGGCATCGTGTCCATGACCGTGACCATGGTTTTTGCGGTTTTTAAGAGCTACGAAAGCAAGGAAACCGTAAAGAGCCACAGGCGCTACGAAGCCTTTGTAAATCGTGTGCTGAATGTTCTCGGAGAAAGCAGCGTTTGAGTCAAACTCAAGCTCTCTGAAACCGAGGTTGTCGAAGCTTTCGCCGGCAATATAGATAACGTTTGTTCCGCCGACTTCAAACTCGCCGTAAATTTCCTTCTGATATTTTTCAGGATGCTCTGCGAGTCTCTTCTTTGCTTCAGCAAGGAGGAATTCTCTCTTACCGTAAATCACCGCTTTAGTGGGGCAAACCTCACAGCATGCGGGAATGCCTTTTTCCTTAAGGTTAGTAAACTTGCAAAGATCGCATTTTACTATCTTAGGGAAAGCCTTGGGCCATTCAAACTTGGGAATGTTGAACGGGCAGGCAACCTGGCAGTAACGGCAGCCGATACATATGTCTTTATCGTAGAAAACGATTCCTCTGTCAGGTTCCTGCTGCATTGCCGCAACCGGGCAGGCAGAAACGCATGAAGGTTTTATGCAGTGCATGCACTGATACTTCACGTAGGAGAAATCGCCCTCTCCGTCTTTATAGAGTTTTATGATGTTTCTTGTTCTGTAGTCGAGGTCTTCGGGAGCATCCCAAAGTCTGTCAGCGTCATTGGGAGCGGGAGCCGCATCCATGTCGTTGACGTTTTTACAACTCGCTACGCATGCTTTACAGCCCACGCAAAGCGTGGCGTCATAAAGCATACCCACGGCATCTTCATGAGCGGCTATGGGAGCAGAAGCTTCCGCCGCAAGCGGAGCGGCAGCAATGCCTGCGCCGCCGAGAGCCGCGAGCTTAATAAACTCACGCCTCGTCTTCTTCATCATTCTCCTCCTTGGGAAGGTTAGCAGCGACCATAGCGCTCGCACCTATAGCAGCACCGCCAATAAGACCGACTATACCTGTAGTGAGCGGGTCAGCGCCCTTGCCTCTGGTTTCAGGATTGGCATTGGGGTAGAAATCAGGAGGAGTGGGGTTATGTACCTGTACCTTGTCGAATATGGAAAGGTGGAACATAACATCGGGCTCAGTACAGCCTATGCAGGGGTGACCCATAGAGACAGGCCATACACCCATATCATTGAATCTCTGAACGGAGCAGTTAGCGAAAGTTGCAGGACCTTTGCAGCCGAGTTTGTAGAGGCAGTAGCCATTTCTGTGACCTTCGTCGTCAAAGTTTTCAGCAAATCTGCCAGCATCGAAATGGGGTCTTCTTTCGCAGTGTTCGTGTATCTTTCTTCCGTATGCAAAAACAGGTCTCTGTTTGTCATCAAGCTCGGGAAGTTTGCCGAGAGTGAGAATATAAAGAACTGTAGCAAGCAGGTTGTAAGGGCTGGGCGGGCAGCCGGGAACATTGATTACAGGTTTGTCCTTTACAAGACTTGCTGCTGAAACCGCCTGTGTGGGGTTGGGGGCAGCTGCCTGAACACCGCCGAATGATGAACAGGTTCCGATGTTGATTACCGCAGCGGCGCCTGCTGCTGCTTCAAGGAGAGAATCCTTCGCTGTTTTACCGCCGACTTTGCAGTAGATACCGTTTTCGGCAAGAGGCACTGCGCCTTCAACTATAAGAATGTACTTGCCTTTGTTTGCTTCCATTGAATCATGGAGAGATTTCTCTGCCTGATGTCCGGAGCCCACCATAAGAGTTTCATGGTAGTCAAGGGATATCATATCGAGAATAAGTGCCGCAGGGGTCGGATGGTCAGACCTTAAAAGCGACTCTGAACAACCTGTACACTCCTGAAAATGGAGCCAGATGACGGGCGGACGGTTATCGGACGTTGCCGCATCTGCTATTGCCGTATGCATTGAATAAGGAAGTCCCATCAAAGCCGTAACCCCTACGCTGAATTTCAGCACGTCACGTCTTGAGACATTAGCCCCGAAAAGGCTGTTTCTGCTCATACTACACCTCTATTCTTTAAACCTAACCTAAAAGTTAGCACTGTACAAATTACTAGTGCTTAACAGAATACCCAATAAATGAATTAAAACGCGCTATAGTTGCATACTAATTTTTTTGATGCAAGCCATAGAGTAACCCTATAGCTTCTCAAAATTCTGTTTTAATTTTTTTCCACAGGAAAGCAGGCATAAAAGCAGCCTGTCTGTTTTGAACATTTGATCCCATATTATGAGCAGATTCATGCAAGAGCAGCACCAGTATTCCAGCTAAACAGATCATGTTTCCAAGGGAGTTACGAAATAAATTATGAACGGGAAAACAGAAAATGAATAATAATAATTATCAAGTCCTCTAAGTCATCTGACCAATTTTTGATGCGAACAAAGGTGTGTAAATTTATTGAAGAAAAATTATCAGAACAATTTCTTATAACATGATTTTTTTCGGCTCGGAGATTAAAACATAAGATAATTGTCAATCGATTGTCATATTACGTTCATTTCAGCAAGAGGTTAATAACACGATACCTCTTATCTGTATTACGATACAACCCGACAGAAACACTAGGTTTATAAAATCAACAAATTATTTAATTGAGCCAAGTGCAGCTTCAAGATACTTTACCTGAAGAGCCAGATATTCAAACATGAAGGGATATTCGCACTCCTGACTGCTTTTTGCACACTCTGAAATTTCTCTGGCTTTCTCTGCAATCCGCCTCAGACGCAGGTTACTTGCTGCTCCGTATATGCTGTGAGAAGTTGCTGCTATCTTGTTGAAATCCTTTTCAGTAAACGCATGCTCAAGGTTTTCATACTGTTCTTTGAACTGTTCTATAAAATTGCTCAGAAGTATAATAACGTCTTCTTTTTTGAGCCTCAAACCATCGATAACGTCTGCAATAAGCTCTGTGCCTGCTCCCATCCCCGCTGTGGGATAGGCACGCTTCTGACGCATGGTCTCAAGTCCGTCAGCCGACTCGCTAAGATATTTGTGAAGCAAACCGTGCAGTTCCGCAAAGTCAAGTGGCTTTGGCAAAAATTCATCCATACCGTATTTACGGAAATTTTCATCAACAAAAAGCCCTATATTAGCAGTAAAGGCAGCTATAGGAGTTCTCTCCGCATTGCGGCGTGCCTCAAGCTTTCTTATCTCTGCCACAGCCTCACATCCGCTCATCACAGGCATGTTTTCATCAATGAGAATCAAATCGAACCTATCCTCACTGAATTCTTTTACAGCCTCCCTTCCATCCTTTGCCCAGACATGCTCCAGACCGTAGGAATCCAGAATAAGCTGCACAAGCTTGGCAGTGGTTTCATTATCATCGGCTATCAGAATCCTGCCCTTAAAGCTTCCGGTAAGTCTTTCCGGCTGCTCTGCTCCCCTTGTTCCGCCGTATCCTTCCGGAAGAAGAAAATCATTCACATCAAGAGAGAAAAAGAACCTGCTCCCTTTTCCTTCATCGCTTTCTACCTCAAGCCTGCCGCCCATCATATCTACAAGGCTGGATGAGATAGCAAGCCCCAAGCCTGTGCCGCCCTGTGGTTTTGTGGAAATATCCGAATTAATATCAACATAAAACCGGAATATCTTCTTCTGGCTGTCCTTAGGAATCCCTATACCGTTATCAGTTATGCTGAAACGTATTTTTTTTTCTTCAGGAAGATAATCAGCCCTCAGTTCCGTCCTGCCACCCTTGGGAGTAAATTTAAGCGCATTGCTTATGAGATTGCACAAGATCTGCTTAAGGCGCAGAGGATCAGACACCATATAAACAGGAATATCCTCATCCCTATGGAGAGTAAGTTCGATATCTTTCTCTCTGGCTTTGGTTTTAAATGTGGAAATCACCGCCTTAAGCTCATACTCAAGCTTAAACGGCATATAGCGTATTTCCATACGCCCGTTATCTATCTTTGAATAATCAAGGATGTCGTTAATAACAGAAAGAAGGCTTGCACCGTTTTCCCTCACCACTGCAATCAGCTCTTTTTTTTCGGGTGCGGTCTCCATTTGTCCCAATATATCCAGAAAACCAAGCATACCGCCGAGAGGTGTCTTGATCTCATGGCTGATGTTAGTCAGAAAGTCAGACTTTGCCTTTTCAGCGAATACCGCTGTATTCACAGCATTTTCAAGATCAGTAACATCATTCAGCGTAATCAGCATGTAGGGTGTTTCCACAAAATCCAGCTTTGATGCACGCACCTTATAAACACGCACGAGCCCTTTGGGATCACGGAGCTTGCATTTCTCATTTATTATAATATCAACGTTATCAAAACACCCTTGCTCCAGATAGCCTTCCTGCGAAATAAACAGCTCGCTTATACACTTATGCTGTTTTTTGAAGTCTTCAAGGTTTTCAAATCCGAACAGGTCGAAGAAAGTACGGTTGATTTTAACATCGCCTTCAGCATCAGATCGGAGAACAACTATGCTTTCCTGATTATCCAGTATCACAGAGGTAAGTTCCTTTTCAAAATTCAGTTCAGCAGATGTGGTACGTACCAGATTGGTAAGGGCTTTCAGTGATCGGTTCGGTTTTCGTCTGCTTCTAATTTCGTGTATCCTGACAGCATCTTTGGATTCGCTTAAGGTCATAAATGTCGTTGTTATATTAAGCAGTTCATTGCATCGGTTTTTATGAAAATACTCGCCGTATGTAAAAAAACCCGCAGAGCTTCCCATCGATGCCAGAAGGCGTATTTCGGTCTCCATACCGTAACGGAGAAAAAAACGTCTTCCCGAACAAGTGTATACAAAAATACATTCCACAGGAACGCCGTTCATTGCGTCATAATTAATATGCGAGCCTGAGTCTGCAAACTCAAGATTACCGAAGCCGAAGCGAACTTTGCACCCCTCTTCAATATCGCCTGCGAAAAGCACTGAACCGTCATCAAACTTTGCCACAGGGCTTCTGGCGACATCTATGCCTCTGCGGAAGAAGATAAGAGGAAACTCCATCCCCGCATCCGGCAGACTTTCAGCAACTTCATGTCCCAGATACCTGCGGTAGATTTCAACTGCGGGGGTATTGTTAATTGTGTAAACCCTTCCCCTTTCGGAGCGGGTAACAGTCATCATTTCCCCCACGGCTTCCCAGTTGAAAAGATAATCAGTGTGGAGTATCAGCTCCTCACCGCTGAGTGCGGCACAGACAACACCGCAGTCAGCAAGCTCTTTATCAGTAAAAACAAAAGTTTTAGAGTATGAATAATCATCCGCTGCTTTACCACCGGCAATCAAAACATGAGGAGCAGCCTCACCCAGCCGTGTAATCAGAGCCTGTCCATCGCTTTTGAGCCCGTCGGAGAAAATAATAAGTCCTTTTGTATCTTCATTTATAATATTTTTTATTATCTCATCCGCTGCGTGTACCATGTCATTGCCTGAAAATAAAAAAGATTTTACATGGGAAAATTCAAAATCGGCTATGGAAACAACAACAGAACCTTCGAGTATTTCACCTTCGAGAATTTCACCTGCGCTGGTGCAGCCGATTACGCAGGAGTTTTCTATTTCCCCGGCGGCGGCGGCGATGCTCATTATCTGTTTCGTGTTCCCGCTTCCGCCAAAAATCTGGACAAGACGGTTTCCGTTTTCATAAAAAGAAATATCTTTAAGCTTTTTATTAAGTTCAACGGCATCGGTACAGCTGAAATTGAAAATCCTCATACCTTCCCCTCAGGCTGTCCGCTTTTTAGTGGCGCACAAGCATAAAATCATTGTAAAAGACTAGTTCTAATGTAACAATACATAGATTATACTGTGTAATAGTCATTAATACTAGGGATCTTGGATGGATTTTATCTTCAATATTATTGCTGTTGACGACAATAAAGTTAACCTGATGCTCATAGAACACCTTGCAGGGGCAATAGGGCACAAGGTTAAAAGCTTCTCAAGCCCCTTGGAAGCTCTGGAATATACCCGAAACAATGAAATAGATGTGGCTCTTGTTGATTACATGATGCCCGGCATGAACGGAATTGAACTTACCAAAACCATAAAAAGCATTCAGCCGGATGTTCCCATTATCATGATAACAGCGGTTAATGACGACAATACAGTGAAAATAGGTGCCTTTGAATCCGGCGCTACGGAATTTCTCACTAAACCCATTGACACCACAGAATTCAAAGCACGCCTGAATAATATTCTCACCATAAGAAAATACAGGAAAATGCTCAGTGAACGGGCGCTTCATCTTCAGTCTGAAGTTGAAAAAGCCACAGAAGTTATCCGTGCCAGAGAGTTTGAGGCGTTAGCCCTTCTCGGACGTGTGGCGGAATACAGAGATGAGGAAACAGGCGAACATATACTCCGTGTCGGCAATTATGCACGGATCATAGCAGAAGGCATGGGATGCGAACCGGATTTCTGTGAGCAGGTACTTCACACCGCACCCCTGCATGATATAGGCAAAATAGCAGTAAGCGATACTATACTGAACAAGCCCGGAAAACTTACAGACGAAGAATTTGTAATAATGAAAAAGCACACCGTCTTCGGATGCGACATACTGAAGAACGCTGATTCCCCGTACATCAGAGGAGGGGCGGCAATTGCACGTTACCATCATGAGAAATATGACGGCACAGGCTACCCCGAAGGGCTCAAAGGGGAAGACATACCCTTGGATGCCCGTATAGTTGCCTTGGCTGACGTTTTTGATGCCCTCACGTCAAAGCGCCCTTATAAAAAAGCATGGGCATTTGAGGATGCGGTAGCCTATATATTAGATGCAAAAGGCACACACTTTGACCCCAAAGCGGTTGACTCATTTATGGAAGGCATAGACCGGATAGTTGAAATATACAACAACCATAAGCATATATAACTCTGCCTATCAACCCAGCCCAGCTAATACTCCGTTTCTGGAGAAAAGCACATCAACCCTCTTTTCCACTTCACTGTCCATTATGAGAGGCGGAGCGTGGTGGGGTTTAATGCGTGCATCTATCACCAATGAACCGCTGCACCCGAAATGCTTGCTGACGGTCTCGGCACCTATACCGTAAATATCACTTGCAGGATTAGATCTGGTAAATGTAACCCACAGAAAATTTGACAAATTTCTCGCAGTAAACTCACTGTCATCAGCAATTATAATAAGCGGGAAACGGTTTATAGGATGCTCTGCATTAAACGAGCGAACAAACGAGTGAACTGCCTCATCCTCCGCACCCCTCGGAGAATCAGCTTTTTTACCTTGAACAACAAGGATTCCGGGCATCGCAACTCTGGGTTCGCTGAACCCCTCCGGAAGACTGAGCCCGCCTTTTATCTCAGCAGACAGTTCACGGACCTTTGCTCCGCAGGCGGCAATAATAACTTTGGAGCCCTCATTAAGCCCGCTGCCGGAGTAATCCAGAGTGTCTATTGTTGTCGATGTCTGAAAATGCAGGTCTCTCCGCCAGTCAACCCTTTCAAGCATATGAGCCAAAAAAGCCTCAGCATCATGCACATCAAGTTCTTTGTTGTCATAATAATTTGATATAAAAAGATATTTAGCCAGAGAAAGCTGCCCCTGACCAAGCACTGCATTTGCCTGTGTGAGCAGTTCCTTCGGGCGTGGGTTATCTTCGTAGGGGGCGTATCTTTCACTGCCCACTGCAAGCAGAAGCGGATGAACACCAGCAGCATCCAC
>OBLN01000164.1_pt1 | contig 24908 bp, 20 predicted proteins | sample 1519301 | NCBI WGS metagenome assembly OBLN01 (sample SAMEA2452533, study PRJEB22499) | sediment metagenome | reverse complement strand
GAAGCCGCACTCTCATTGGGAACGGACACCGGCGGCTCCATCCGCCAGCCGGCGGCGCTGTGCGGCATCACCGGCCTCAAGCCCACCTACGGTCGGGTCTCCCGCTACGGCATGATCGCCTTCGCCTCCTCGCTGGACCAGGCCGGTCCGATGGCGCGCACCGCAGAGGACTGCGCCTTGATGCTGGGGGCGATGGCCGGTTTCGACGAGCGCGACTCCACCTGCGCCGAGCGTGCGGTGCCGGACTACGTTTCCGGGCTGAGCAATGAGCTGAAGGGACTACGTATCGGTCTGCCGAAGGAGTACTTTGGCGAGGGACTCGACCCCGAGGTGGCCCAGGCGGTCGAGGCGGCGGTCGAGGAGTACAAAAAGCTCGGCGCCGAGGTGGTGGAGATCTCCCTGCCCAACACCAACCTCGCGGTGCCCACTTACTATGTGGTGGCGCCCGCCGAGTGCTCCTCCAACCTCTCGCGCATGGACGGGGTGCGTTTCGGTTACCGCTGCGACGACCCGAAGGACCTGGAAGACCTCTACAAGCGCTCCCGCGGCGAGGGCTTCGGTCCCGAGGTGAAGCGCCGTATCATGGTCGGCGCCTACGCCCTCTCCTCCGGTTACTACGACGCCTACTACCTCAAGGCACAGAAGCTGCGCCACCTCATCTCCGATGATTTCAAGAAGGCCTTCGAGCAGGTGGATGTGATCATGGGACCGACCGCACCGACCCCCGCCTTCAATCTGGGTGAGAAGAAGGACGACCCGGTGGCCATGTACCTGGCCGACATCTACACCATCGCCGTCAACCTGGCCGGTCTGCCGGGCATCTCCGTGCCCTGCGGCTATGTCGGCAAGCGCCCGGTGGGGCTGCAGATCATCGGCAACTACTTCGACGAGGCGCGCCTGCTGAACGTGGCGCACCAGTATCAGCAGACCACCGACTGGCACCTCCGGTCTCCGGAAGGGTTTTGAAAAAATTTAATGATTAACGCAGAGGGCGCAGAGGCGCAGAGAACGCAAAGGATTAATGATTCAGTAAACGAGTGCTGTAGTGACCAGCTGGCCACATAGAGTGTCATTCGTGTGTAACTGCTCATACCGCATTAAGTGTTTTCTTTGCGGCCTCTGCGTCTCTGCGACCATTGCGTTGAAGGGGTTATAAGATGGAATGGGAAGTTGTTATCGGGTGTGAGATCCACACCCAGCTTGCGACCAAATCGAAGATCTTCTCCGGTGCCGCCACCGCCTATGGCGCCGAGCCCAACACCCAGGCCTGTGCCGTGGACCTCGGCCTGCCCGGCGTGCTGCCGGTGCTTAACAAGGAGGCGGTGCGCATGGCGGTGATGTTCGGTCTGGCGGTGGACGCCGAGATCGGCAAGCGCTCGGTTTTTGCGCGTAAAAATTACTTCTATCCGGACCTGCCGAAGGGTTATCAGATCTCCCAGTTCGAGCTGCCCATCGTCGGCAAGGGTCAGCTGGAGATCGAGCTGGAGGATGGCGCGACAAAGACCATCGGCATCACCCGCGCCCACCTTGAGGAGGATGCGGGCAAGTCGCTGCACGAGGATTTTCACGGCATGACCGGCATCGATCTCAACCGCGCCGGCACGCCGCTGTTGGAGATCGTCTCTGACCCCGACATGCGCTCCGGCGCCGAGGCGGCCGCCTACATGCGCAAGGTCCACTCCATCGTCACCTATCTGGGTATCTGCGACGGCAACCTGCAGGAGGGCTCCTTCCGCTGCGATGTGAATGTCTCCGTTCGCCCCAAGGGGCAGGAGGAGTTCGGCACCCGCGCCGAGATCAAGAACCTCAACTCCTTCCGCTTCGTCGAGAAGGCGGTGGAGTACGAGGTGGAGCGCCAGATTAATCTCATCGAATCCGGCGGTGAGGTGGTGCAGGAGACGCGGCTGTTCGACGCCGACAAGGGCGAGACCCGCTCCATGCGCTCCAAGGAGGAGGCCAACGACTACCGCTATTTCCCCGACCCGGACCTGCTGCCGGTGATCGTCGAGGATGACTTTATCGAGTCGCTGCGCGAGACCCTGCCCGAGCTGCCCGATGCGAAGAAGAACCGCTTCATGGAACAGTTCGGCCTGCCCGCCTACGACGCCGGTTTCCTCACCAGCTCCCGCGCCATCGCCGACTACTTCGAGCAGGTGGTCGAGGCCTCCGGCGCCGAGGCCAAGCTCTGTGGCAACTGGGTGATGGGGGATCTCTCCGCCGCGCTCAACCGTGAGGACAGGTCGATCGAGCAGAGCCCGGTCAGCGCCGCGATGCTCGCTGGCATGATCAAGCGCATCGCCGACAACACCATCTCCGGCAAGATCGCCAAGGAGGTGTTCGAGGCGATGTGGAGCGGCGAGGGCGATGCCGATGCGGTGATCGAGAAAAAGGGCCTCAAGCAGATCACCGACAGCGGTGCCATTGAGGCGGTGATCGACGAGGTGATCGCCAACAACGCCCAGCAGGTGGAGAACTACCGCAACGCCGAGCCCGACAAGCGCGGCAAGATGATCGGCTTCTTCGTCGGCCAGGTGATGAAGGCCACCCAGGGCAAGGCCAACCCCGGTCAGGTCAACCAACTGCTTAAATCCAAGCTGGAAGGCTGAAGGATTTAACGCAGAGGGCGCAGAGGCGCAGAGAGCGCAAAGAGACTAAATTTATTTAACTTGACTGTTCCTTCTCAGTATTACAGGTAGCAGCGAAGTACATCGGTTAATGAAATAGATTTCTCTGCGTCCTTTGCGCCTCTGCGATCTCTGCGTTAATAAGGTTTTCTGGAATGTCCGATACACTGCAACGTTTTTTGTTTGAGCATGCCGCAGTGCGTGGCGAGCTGGTGCAGCTCGACGCCTCGTGGCAGGCGGTGCTGGAGCGGCACGACTATCCTGCTGCGGTGCGTGAGCCGTTGGGTGAGTTGATTGTCGCCAGTGTATTGCTTGCCGCGACGATGAAGTTCAATGGTTCGATCACGCTGCAGGTGCGTGGCGATGGTCCCATCAATATGCTGGTGGTCGACTGCAGCCCCCACCACGGCGGGGATGAAGCCGGACCGCTCTATCATGTCAGGGGAGTGGCGAACTGGAACGGCGAGGTGCCCGAGGGGGACCTGCAGAGCCGCTTCGGCAACGGCAACCTGGTGATCACCATCGACCCCGGTCCGGGCAGTAAACGCTACCAGGGGATCGTGGCGCTCAGCGGTAATTCCATGGCGGATGCCATCGACGATTACCTGGAACGTTCCGAGCAGCTGCCGACACGCATGTGGCTCACCGCCGGCGAGAACCGCGCAGCCGGTCTGCTGCTGCAGCGCATGCCGGGGGAGACGCCGGAGGATGCCGAGGCATGGAACCGCCTGACCACGCTGGCCGCCACCATCACCGATGAGGAGTTGCTGTCACTGGCGCAGCAGGAGGTGATCCACCGCCTGTTCCATGAGGAGGATGTGCGCCTGTTTGATCCCCAACCGGTAGCCTTTCACTGCAGCTGTTCCAGCGAACGGGTGGAAAATACCCTGCGCGGGATGGGGCATGATGAGGTGATGGCAATCATCGAAAGCGAGGGGGCGGTGGAGGTGACCTGCCAGTTCTGCAACCGCCTCTATCGCTACGATGCGGTGGATGCCGCGCAGCTGTTCGCCGAACAGCCGCAGCCGGGTGGCAGCAGCACGCGCCACTGAGCACTGTTCAGCCGGCACTCACCGCAGGCCAGCGCTCCTTGAGTCTTTCCAGGTTCCTGCTGTGGGTGATGAGCACCACCTCATCATCACGCTCCAGCTTATGCTTCTCCCCGGGGATGATGAGGTCCCCGGCGCGATAGATGCAGATTACGCGGCTATCGTCCGGTAGCGCCAACTCTTCAACAGGGCCAAGGTCGGCATCACCGGCGACGAAGGAGAATATCCTCGCCTCGTCGCGGATCATGATCGACAGCTCCAGCGGGTCGCGCCCCTCGAACATGTCGGAGAGATAGCGGCCGATGGTGCGCGCCGGGATGATGGGGTTCTCCAGTCCGAGTTCGAGGCAGATGTGCTCATACTCGGGGTCTTCGATGCGGGTGACGGTGCGGGCAAAGCCCAGTGAGCGTCCCACCAGCGAGGCGAGGATATTGGTCTGGTCGTTGTTGGTCAGACAGAACAGGTACTGTGTATGCTCAGGGTCGGCCTCGCGCAACAGCGCCGGTTTGCTGCCATCGCCACAGATCAGGCCGCAGTCGAGCTCTTCGGCCACGGCGTCGAGGCGTGATTTGTCGCTGTCGATCAAGACCACCTCATGACGGTGGCGCAGCAGCAGCCGCGCCGTCATCACCCCCAGTGAACCTGCCCCTATCAATACCGCTCTCATGCACTCACCGTTCGTCTGCCAAGCCAGGTAGGAGGATACAGCACGACCAGCAGGGCGATGATCTCCACGCGCCCCGCCAGCATATTGAAGCATAGCAGCGCCTGGAGCTCCGGCTCCAGTTGTGCCCCGGTGATGCCGCTGCTCAGTCCCACGGTGGCGCTGGCCGATACCACCTCGAACAGGGCATCCAGCGGTGCATAGCCGTAGGCAATGAAGATCAGCCAGGAGGCGAAGACCATCATGCCAAACAGCAAAATCAGCAGCAACGCGGCCTGGATATCCCCCTCTTCCAGCGGCCTCCCCGCGAGCCGGGGCGGGCTCACGGCATGGCTGGGCAGGGCACTGCGCTGCAGCAGCAACTGGATCAGGCGCATCAGGATCAGCAGCCGCAGCAGCTTGATGCCGCCGGCGGTGGAGCCCAGCCCACCGCCGATGAACATCGAGGCGATCAGCGTCAGCTTGCTGCCGTCATCCAGTGCCGCGATATCGAGCGAGCTAAAACCACTGGTGCTTTGCGCCGACAGCCCCTGAATCATGCCGTGGAACAGCGCCTCGCTCCAGCCCATGCCGGCGCGCTGCAGAAACAGGCTGAGTGCGCCGCATACCAGCAAACTCAGCACCACCAGGCTGCGTAATTCGATATCCTGCAGCGTGCTTCGCAGGCCGCGCTGGCGAAAGCGGTAGTAGAGGTGCAGCGGCACGGCGCCGGCAAGGCCGATGAGCACCACGTTAGTAGCAGCGAGCGGGTTGTCGAAGTGGCCGAGGCTGGCGTCGTAGGGAGAGAAGCCGCCGGTGGAGACCGCTGCCAGGGCGTGGGTGACCGCATCGAACAGTGACATGCCGCTGAAGGAGAGTAGGAGGACACCCAGCAGCGTCAGCGACAGATAGACACCGAGTATGTGCCGGGCGTAGGTCCGGGTGGTGGTGGCGAGTCCCTCACCGGCCGGGGGCTCGGCGAGGCGCCGGCTGGCGGCCTGGTAACCGGCCATCAGGGCGATAGAGAGCACCACTATGCCCAGCCCGCCATACCACTGCAGCCAGGCGCGGGTGAAGAGAAAGGTGGGCGAGCGCTGCTGCAGATCATCCACGGTGGTAAGGCCAGTGGTGGTAATGGCTGAGATCGATTCGAACAGCGCCTCTCCCCAGTCCAGACCGGCGGCGGTCATGGTGACACTGGAGAGTAGTGGCGAGAGCATGAAGGCCAGGGCGACGATCACCAGCGCTTCGTTCTGTTGCAGCTGCGACGGCGTCGGCAACCGGTGGGAGAGGAAGAAAAGCAACAGCAGCGCCGGGATGAGCAGCAGGTGGCGCAGTGCGATGGCATATTCGCCAAAGGCGACAGAAACCCCCAGGGGGAGCAGGGAGAGGATCGCCAGCATCAGGGCGAGCTGCCCCAGATATTTCACCAGCACCCCAGGCCGTATGGCCTGGCGGAGTGTCTGCATCGCTTCGCTCATGCTGCCGTCATCCTTTTTGCTGAAGCATAGCACGCACGGCCCGGACAGTGGCCGGCAGGGGTTTGTTGCCGCCTGCCGGCTGGAGACCTACTATTGGTGGTGTGAGCATTAAGCGGATATAAGGATGGCAATGAGTAGGCTGAAACGCGTTGTACTGGATGTGCTCAAACCTCGGCAACCCAATATTATCGAATTTGCCAAGGCTATCGCGATGCTGGGAACGGGCTATCGGGTAAACTTGCGGGTGGATGAGGTGGATGACAGAACCGAGTCGGTGATCCTTGAGGTCGAAGCGGACGAGATCGATTTTGATGCGCTGCAGGCAGTGATCAACGACCTCGGTGCATCGCTGCACAGCGTCGATGAGGTTGAGGTGGCCGCTCAGGGCGACATCCCCGCGGTTGAGGCCTAACTCTTTATGCCAACAGGGCTGCGGTGGCTGTTTGCACTGTCGCGTTCCCGCGGCATCGCGCGACGCTATTTTGTCGTCAACGGCTTTGACGGGGCGTTGACGCTGCTAGGGCTGAATCTCGGTTTCTATGTCAGCGGGGAGACGCCGCTGGTGGTGGTGATCAGCGCCTGTCTGGGCGCGACCGTTGCGCTCGGCATCAGCGGTGTTACCAGTGCCTATATCAGCGAGTCGGCGGAGCGTGAGCGTGAGCTGCAGGAGCTGGAGGGGGCGATGGTGCGCGACCTCAGCGATACCACCCACGGCCAGGCGAGCCGCGCCATCCCGGTGTTTATCGCGCTGGTCAACGGCCTTGCGCCATTCTCCATCGGCATGCTGGTGATATTGCCGTTATGGCTGGCGCAGGCGGGTGTTACCCTGCCGCTGGGGCCGCTTGAGCTGGCGATCATCACGGCACTGTCGGCACTTTTTTTTCTGGGCATTATCATCGGGCGGATACGCGGCAGCAACTGGTTGTGGAGCGGGGTGCGCACGCTGCTGATCGCGCTGCTCACCGCGGTGGTGATTTTCCTGTTGAATCCGTGAATTTGAGAAGGCCATGACGGCAAGAGGCGATATGCGACACATGGGCGGCAGCAATAGTGTTCGGACAACGGTATGGCGGATGCTGTTATTGCCGGCGTTGCTGCTTCTGCCGCTGCTGGTTGCGGCGCAGGGCGTGGTGAGCGGTGATGAGACCTTCTTCCCCTTTGCGCAGCCGACATCCCGCGACAGCAAGCCCGCCGGGGTCGATGAGTGGCAGGCGCTGGAGCAGCGTCTGGCCGAGCTGGAAAAGGTGGCGGAAGAGACGGAGGAGCATGGCGAGTCGGCATTGCTGCGCTGGCAGAGCGAGACCACGGCAATCCACGACTCGATCACTGCACACCTTGAGGTACTCCAGGCGAGGCAGGAGCAGCTGCAGTCCCGGCTGGAAACGCTGGGAGAGGCGGCGGAGGATGAATCCCCCTCCATCGCCGAGCAGCGACAGCTTTTCAGCGAACAACGCAAACAGATCGATGCGCAACTTGCCGGGTATCGGCTTCTGCAGCTGCAGAGCCAGGAGATCACCAAAAAACTCGAACAGCGAAGGCAGCAGCTGCTCACGGAAAAGTTTCTCGCCCGCGGTGTGAGCAGCGTCAGTCTGCTGCGCCAGCATGGCGACCTGACCTGGCGCTGGCTGGGGGCGGGGCTGCAGTTTGTCTACAACCAGAGCGCCGCGGCCTTCACCGCACCGTCGCAACTGCTCAATCTGGGTGGCCTGCTTATCGCCGGCATTGCGCTGGGGCTGCTGCTACGGCGCAAGAGCCGTCGCTGGTGTCGCCAGAACAGAGATTCGGGCTACCGCTATACGCTGATGGTACTCGGTGCCTTGGGGCGCTATGCACCGCACCTGCTCGCGGGTCTTGGCGCGACGATTTTTGCACACCTGTCGCTCGATAGCGCACCGCAGATGCTGCCATACCAGTTGGGCATCAGTCTGCCGCTGTTCTTCCTGATCTGGGCGCTGCTGCATCTGCTGTTCCGCGGCGATGACAATGTCGCGGCCTTGCTGCCCCTGCCGCAGGGGGTGGGGCGGGGTATCGGGCGCAGCCTCAAGCTGTTGATGTTGCTGGCCTACGGCGCGAGCCTTTTTTCCGTCACCGACGCCTCGGCAGAGATGTCAGAACCGGTGCTGTTGTTCGCGCGCGATGTGTTCGTGCTGCTCACGGTGTTGACGCTCTTCTGGTGCTGCCACTACCTGCAGAAATGGATGCGCGAGCATGAGGTGCAGGGCCTCTACGGTGTGTTGCTGCTGGTGCTGCTGGGTGCGCTGGTGGCAGAGTTTTCCGGTTACCGTAACATCGCCTACTGGCTGTTACGTACGCTGATCGGCTCGGGCCTGGTGGTGTTTATGGCCTGGCTGCTGGTGCTGCTTCTGAATGAGTTTTTTGCCGGTTTGCGCAGCGGCACGTTGTGGTGGCAGAAGGGAGTGCGGCGCCTGCTGGGTTACGGTATCGATGAGTCGATGCCCTGGCTTGGCTGGGTCAGCGTGCTCAGCGTGATGGCGATCTGGTCGGTGGCTGTCTACGGTGTGCTACTGGTGTGGGGGATATCCAGAGAGACACTGTCTCGGTTGTCAAACTACCTGCTGGAGGGCTTCCAGGTCGGTTCCCTGACCATCATCCCGGTGCGCGTGGTGCTCGCGGTGGTGGTGTTTGCCGTACTGTTGGCCCTGAGCAGTTGGGTGCGACGGCGGATGGAGCGGGTGTGGCTGGCGCAGAGCCGCATGGAGCGTGGTTCGCGTGAGGCGATGGTGACCATCTTCGGTTACATCGGCATCGCGTTGGCGATTCTGGTGGCGTTGGGTGTGGCCGGGGTCAAGTTTACCAACCTCGCGATCATCGCCGGTGCGCTCTCTGTCGGTATCGGTTTTGGCCTGCAGAATATCGTCAACAACTTTGTCTCAGGGCTTATTCTGCTGTTTGAGCGGCCGGTGAAAACCGGCGACTGGATCATGGTCGGCAATACCGAAGGCTATGTGAAGCGGATCAGTATCCGCTCCACGCTGATCCAGACCTTCGATCGGGCAGATGTGATCGTACCCAACTCCGAGCTGATCTCCGGCCAGGTGACCAACTGGATGCTGTACGACCCCCGTGGACGCATACGCGTACCCGTCGGTGTCGCCTATGGCAGTGATACACAAAAGGTACAGGAGATCCTGCTGCAGATCGCCACAGAGCACCCTAGCGTGATCACGGACGGCTCCATGACCGAACCGAAGGTGCTGTTCCTCACCTTTGGTGACAGCTCACTGAACTTCGAGTTGCGGGCCTTTATCAAGAATATCGACGAGCGGCTACAGGTGGTCAGCGATATCAACTTCGCCATCGATGCGGCATTCCGCGAAGCCAAGGTTGAAATCCCCTTCCCGCAGCGGGACCTGCATGTGCGCAGCTGGGAGAGGCCGCCGGAAGATAAATAAGGTTTATGTTCAGGATGAACGGTATACCGCGGGCGCAGGGATGCGCAGGAGCGGTGCAAGGTTCAAGGTTCAAGGTTCAAGGTTCAAGGTTCAAGGTTCAAGGTTCAAGGTTCAAGGTCAGGATGCAATGTGCCGGGTACGCGACTCATTGCGCTTCAAACCTTGAACCTTAAACTGGCACGCACTCACTTAAAACCAGTTGCGGCGCTTGAAGTAGATGATCATGCCGCCGGTTAGCAGGATCATCACCAGCCACACCAGCGGATAACCGTAATACCACGTCAGCTCCGGCATCGCCCACGGGCTGTCCCCAGCGAAGTTCATGCCGTAAACGCCGGCGATAAAGGTGAGCGGAATAAAGATGGTCGCGATCACCGTCAGCACCTTCATCACCTCGTTCATGCGGTTGCTGACGCTGGAGAGGTAGACATCCATCATGCTGGCGGTCATCTCGCGGTAGACCTCAATGAGATCGATGATCTGGATGGTGTGATCATAGCAGTCGCGCAGGTAGGGGAGGGTCTCTTCGCGAATTTGCGGCTGCTCGTCACGAATCAGGTTATTGATCACCTCGCGTTGCGGCCACAGCATGCGTCGCAGCATCAGCAGCTCGCGCTTGAGCTGGTGGATCTTCCCCAGCGTCTGTTGCGAAGGGTTATCAAGCAGCTCTATCTCCAGCTCCTCGATGTACTCGCTGTAAAACTCCAGCACTGGAAAGCCGCGATCGATGGTTACATCGAGCAGCGCGTAGAGAAGGTAATCCGCCTTGCGCTCACGGATCTTGCCGCTGTGCTTGCGCAGGCGCTGTACCACCGGTTCAAACGGACGGCTGTCGCCGCGATGAAAGCTGATCAAGAACCCTTCGCCCAAGAACAGGCTGACCTGCTCGGTCTCGATCTCGCCGTCGTCATTAACCGTGGGCAGATTCATCACCACAAACAGCTGCTCACCGTAGCTGTCCGCTTTCGGCCGCTGTCCGGTATTGATCACATCCTCCAGCGCCAGCGGGTGCAGGCCGAACAGGTTACCCAGTTCGCGTACTGTTTCGGCCCGGGCAATTCCCTGCACATGCACCCAGGTGATGCTGTCGCTTTCCAGAAAGGGGTGGCAGTCTCCCGGGTTGGCCAGTTCAAGCTCGGTGAACGCACCCGGCGTGTAGTCGAACAGATGAATGGTGATCTGTTCCGTCACGCCATCGCTCACCAGCGTGCCCGGCGGCGTGCCCGGTGGATGATAGCGTTTGGTAAAATAGCTCATGACGCCCTCCTTGTGGCTTCCACTCCAAACGGTGTTGTCCGGGATGGCATGGCAATGATCATCTGAAGAGGATAGCGCAATCTTGGCATGCAGGGCTGCTTGGCCACAACCACTGGAGCTTCCGCAACTGCAACACCGAGCGCGTTAACCGCTAATATCGACCCGGGAGCGGCCGGAAACGAAAAATCCCGGGTGTAGCCCGGACTCATGGAGTATGGTGGCTATGGGTAGATTCGAGATATCTTAGAGTTAGTGTGTGCATGTTTTGTAAGTATTGTGCAATAGGTGATATCCCTGAGTTTTGTGAAGCTGACACATACTATGTCGATTTTATGGATACTTACACTGGGTTTTCCGAGGTCGATACTCCCAAAGCCTAAAGATATGTTCTCTCTGCTATGAGTGCATTTTGCTAAACTGCTAGGAGCAGGCACTAAGCTGGAAAAGTGCAGGCCATTGTAAAATGGTCTCGTTCCCCTGCGCCTCAATTCCATCTTCTCAGAGATCGAGCGGGATACAGTTACTCTTACTGACTATTCTGTAATTTCAAAAGGTTAACCCAACCACCTGAAAATTTTACTGTCGGTCTGAAATGTTAGCGGCGGCGAGTGATCTAGGAAAGAGTATTATTTATGACAGAGCAATGTTGTGGAGGTTGCAGTGGTGAGCACACCGGCGAAGCGGCATTGAGCTCCGATGGTTCCTGTGGCAGCGGGAAAGAATCCACGGGTTTTGTTAGTGAGTTTGTGGTACCCAACATGGACTGCCCGTCGGAAGAACGCATGATCCGCATGGCGCTGGATGATATCCAGCCGCCGGTTGCCTTGGCATTCGACACCCCCAATCGCAAGGTCACAGTGACTCATGGCGTGAATGTCCGTGATATTCAAAGGCGCCTGGAGTCATTGGGGCTGGGTGCGCGATTGCAGGCTACCCGCACCATCGACACCGTAGGCTTGTCCCAGGCGTTGATGGATGCCAAAGCCGATGATGCCAAAGAATCGGCTATTTTGAAGTGGCTGCTGGTCATCAATGGCGTGATGTTCGTGGTGGAGCTGAGTTTTGGCTGGCTGGCGCAGTCCACCGGCCTGATCGCAGATTCGCTGGACATGTTTGCCGATGCCGCCGTCTACGGCGTTGCACTGTATGCAGTTGGCCATAGTGTACGGATGAAGCTACGCGCGGCGCACCTGTCCGGATGGTTGCAACTGCTGCTTGCCCTGGGTGCGCTCGGTGAAGTGATGCGGCGGTTTATCTTCGGCAGTGAACCCGTGTCTGCCCTGATGATGGGGATCGGTGCGCTGGCGCTGGCGGCGAATGTCGCTTGTTTGGTTTTAATCCACAGCCAGAGAGAGCGTGGTGCGCATATGAAGGCCAGTTTGATCTTCTCCGCCAACGACGTGATCGCCAACTTGGGCGTAATGCTTGCCGGTCTGCTGGTGGCCTGGACGGGCTCCCGTTATCCCGATCTGGTGATTGGTCTGGTGATTGGCTTGATTGTACTGAATGGTGCCCGTCGCATTCTGTTGCTGCGGCACTGAACAGGAAGAGTGGCTCACCCATATTTGTTGTTGGTTTCAGCCCCCTCTGGGGGCGAACATGATGATGCTCATGCCGAGCAGAGTTATCGCTACGCCAACAAAGTCCCAGACGTGTGGGCGAACGCCGTCCACGCCCCATAACCAAAGCAGGGCGACGGAAACGTAGACCCCGCCGTAGGCCGCATACACGCGCCCGGCATCGGTGGGATGAAGGGAGAGCAGCCAGGCGAACAGGGCCAGGCTTATGGCGGCGGGAAGCAGTACCCAGGCTGGGGCGGACTTGTTCAGCCACAAATAAGGCAAATAACAGCCGATAATTTCCGCGATGGCGGTAACAATAAACAATCCCAGGGTGGTAATAATGGACATGGTCGCCGTCACTCAGGTTTTATGTTGTTAGGATGGCGGGCTTGTGTAACTGCCAGATTGAACCCGACAGGATTCATGTTTCAATTCTAATTCAATTCGGTCTGCGCTCTCATTCTTGAGGTGCGGGTGAACATGTTTGATGTATAGGCAGACCGTATGATTAGTGATAAACGTGCCTGCCGCCACCGGAACGGTAACGGCAGGCACAGTGGTTATGCCATGTCTTTCAATTTGCCTTTTGAAAACCAAGAAAACAGGACGGGCAACACAAACAGTGTTAAAAACGTGGCCGTCACCAGGCCGCCCACGATCACGCTGGCCAACGGCTTTTGTATTTCAGCGCCGACGCCATTGGATAGCAGCATGGGGATCAGGCCCAAAGCCGATGTGATGGCGGTCATCAACACCGGCCTCAGCCTGGACACGGCCCCATCAAATACCGCATCTGCAACAGGCAGGCCGGAGCTAATACGCTGATTGATGCTCTCCACCATTACCACGCCATTGAGTACCGCTACCCCGAACAGGGTGATAAAACCGACTGAGCTGGGTACCGATAAATATTGGCCTGAAATCCAAAGCGAGAATACGCCGCCGATCACGGACAGCGGTACATTGACCAGGATCAGCATGGCCTGCCCGACTGATGCAAAGGCGAAATAGAGCAACAAGGCAATCAGCCCCAGCGAAACCGGCACCACCAGCGACAAACGCTTTTGCGCCCTTTGCTGGTTCTCGAACTGGCCTCCAATATCGACAGAATAGCCGGTAGGCAGATCCATCTGCACGGTAATCGCCTGACGAATATCCGCCACCACACTGCCCATGTCGCGCCCTTGCACATTCGCCTGGATCACCACCCGACGCTGCACGTCATCACGACGTACCTGCGGCGGGCCAGAGGCGATGCTGACCTCGGCCACATCTCCGAGGCGTACCCAGGCACCCGATGGGGCCTGTAAACGCAGGTCGGCAATGGTTTCACGGTCTGCACGGAAGCGTTCGGCGAGGCGAACATAGATGTCGTAGCGTTCGTTGCCATTGATGATCTGGCCGGCACTGGCACCACCCAGCCCTTCGCGCACCAACGCCATCACGTCTCCGACAGCCAGGCCATAACGGGATAGAGCGCGGCGATCCGGTTTCACTACCAGTTGCGATTCACCGGCGATTTGCTCCATGGCCACATCGCGGGCACCTTTAATCTCCTTAACCACGCTCTCAATTGCCTGGCCCTTTTCGGCCAGTACGGTGAGATCAGGACCAAACAGTTTGATGGCAAGCTGCGCTTTGACACCAGACAGCAACTCATCCACACGGGTAGCGATGGGTTGCGAGAAGTTGAACAGCAAGCCTGGGTGTTGCTCCAGTTTCTGCTCCATCAATGCCTGGAGTTCATAACGGTTGTCTGCAGTGGTCCATTCTGGCACCGGTTTGAGACCGATATAAATCTCGATGTTATTCACCGGCTCAGGATCGCCGCCGATTTCAGCCCGGCCAATGCGCGAGAGTGCGTAGGTGACCTCCGGGAATTCCATCAACATGGCCTCCAGCTTGGGGGCCACTTCCAATGCGGTGTCCAGGCTGGATGAGGGTGCGAGTGTCACGCGCAGATTGATGGTGCCTTCTTCCAGCTCCGGTACGAACTCGGTACCCAGTCGGGGCAGAACCAGCGAAGCAGATACCACCATAACAGCGGCAACACCCACCACCACTTTGCTGCGCCCCATCGCCCAGGCTAAACCTTTACGATAGAGCCGGTCGAGTGGCTTCAATACAACGCTCTCGCGTTGATGAATCCCTTTTCGAAAAAGGTATGTCGCCAGTGCAGGTACAATGATCAAGGCTACTAATACTGCAGAGAGCATGGCCAGCATGATACTGATGGCCATGGGCTGAAACAGTTTGGCCTCGACGCCCTCAAAGCTGAACAGCGGCATGAACACCACCAGAATAATGGCCGTGGCGAAAAAGATGGGACGCGCTACCTCCTTGCCGGCCTCTTGTAGCCGCAAGGCAATACCGTGACGGTCATGAGGGGCATCAACCGGGTCTTTGTCATCGGAACTCACCAGCGATTGTCGATGGTCGTCATGCTCGGCATCCGGGTGCGTCAGATGTTTAAACATGTTCTCAACCATCACCACAGAGCCGTCCACCAGCATACCAATGGCGACCGCGATCCCGCCCAGGGACATCAGATTGGCGGATAGGCCAAACCACGACATCACCATCAAGGCGATCCCTATGGAGATCGGGATGGAGATCAGTACCAAAAAAGTAGCGCGCAAGTTCATCAGGAACAGTGCAAGGATCACGACAATGAAAACAAACGCCAGCAACAGGGCATTGACCACGGTCTGCACGGCCTGGGTGATCAAATCCGACTGATCGTAAAATGCCTCGAAGCGAACACCTTCAGGCAATGCCTGGTTGATGCGTTCGATGCGTGCATTGACCCCGTCGATGGTGGCTTTGGTGTTGGCCCCCATGCGCTTGAGTACAATGCCGGACACCACCTCGCCAAGATTCTCCACCTTGCCGTCGGCGCTCTTGCGCGTCATGGTGACCGCGCCCTGACGAATTTCACTGCCTAGCGCCACTTGCGCCACATCGGACACGGTGATGGTGGTACCGCCCACCGTTTTCAGTGGCACCTGACGGATCTGCTCCAACCCCTGTTCACCATGATCCAGCCAACCGGTACCCCGGATCACCAGCTGTTCCTGGCCCCGGTTCATATACCAACCGCCGACATTAGTGTTGTTACGCTCCAGCGCCGACATGACCTCATCCTGGGTCAGCCCGTAAGCCAATAGCCGGGAGGGATTCAGGTTGACCTGGTACTGACGCACCTCACCGCCGAAGGAGAGCACATCGGTCACGCCCTCGGCTGGAATCAACAGCAGTTTCACCACCCAGTCGTTAAGACTGCGCAGCGCCATGGCATCCAAGCCCGCATCCGGCTCGGTAACCAGCAGATACTGATAGACCTGACCGAGGCCGGAGGTATTCGGCCCCATTTCCGGCGTGCCGACCCCATCGGGGATTAGCTCCCTGGCGGCCTGCAGTCGTTCGAAAACCAGTTGCCGGGCAAAATAGATATCGGTGCCTTCCTTAAACACCACGGTGACGCCGGACAGGCCGGTCTTGGAAATGGAGCGCACCTCTTCCACATCCGGCAGGGCGTACATCACGGCCTCGATGGGGTAGGTAATGAGCTGCTCCACCTCTTCGGCAGCCAGCCCCGGCGCTTCGGTATTGACCGATACCTGCACGTTGGTGACATCCGGAAACGCATCCAGATTCAATTTGGGAATAATAAAAACGGCACTGACCGTCAATGTGATGAGGGCTATTACCACCAGCAACCGGTTGGCGACCGCCCAATCGATGATTCGATTTAACATGGGGGCTCCTACTGCTTAGTGGTTATGCGGGTCGAAACCGCCCTTGGCGATCTGCGAGGCGACAAAGAATGCGCCCTCGGTGACGACGCGAGCGCCCGGCTTGACGCCGGTGATTTCGCGCAACTGCCCAAACGCACGTCCCAGTTCGACCTCCACTGGCAGGAACTCTCCAGGATGGTTCTCCACGAATACCGTCCAATCCCCGTCCGCTCCGCGCATTAGTGCTGTTTCGGGTACCGCCAGCACGGGTTTTTGCGTGCGGAAGCGGAAATACACCTCGGCAAACTGGCCAGGATGCAGGCGGTGTTCCGGGTTGTCCACCAGCAGACGCACGGTGCGGGTACGGGTGACCGGGTCGATGGTGTGCGCCTCCTGGGTGACATTGGCCTTCACGCGCACATTTCCGGTCACGACTTCCGCCTGCGTTGCCGCGCCCAGGGTCAGGGTGAGATCGGCGGGCAGGTGAGCCTCCACCCAGAGCTGCTTTTCGTCGGCCAGCGCAATTAACGGGGCGCCCACCTCGATGCGCTGCCCCTGCTCGAAATTATCAGATAGCACCGCGCCATCGATTTCGGCACGCAGGGTATACTCTCCCAATGCCACGGATTGCTGTGACGCCAGCGTTTCCAGGTTTGAGGTGGACAGACCGTAGGCCAGCAGCGTTGCGCGGGCCGCCTCCATGCTGGCCTTGGCGCTGATGTAACGCTGCTCACCCACGGTTTTGCGCCCAAGTTCCTGTACCCTTTGCCACTCGGGCCAGGCCGTGCGGTAGTCGGCCTGCGCCTGTGCCACGCTCTCGCTGAACAGGGTGGCCAGTGGCTGGCCCTGCTTGACGTGATCGCCCAGGGCGACATGGCGGCGCAGCACCACGGAGGCCACCCGGGGCGATACCCGGTAACTGGTGTAGCCGTTGGAGAGGATCTCCCCTGGCGCGTAAAGCCGATAATCGACCGGCCTCGCGGCCAGGGCCTCCACTTGAATATCCGCCAGTGTCATTTGCGCGGGGTTAAGCGATGCAGAAGCGGCTTCTTCGTGGCCGTTGTGTTCACCCTCTTCGCCATCGTGATCGCTGTGCGCTTCAGCGCCGTCTTCCTCGTGACCGTGTTTGGCGTCTGGCTTGTGCGCATCGTGGGGATCATGTTCATCATGATTTTCCTCACTATCATCGTCATGTTTATCCTGCTCGTTACGGACCGCGGCGGAAGTTACATTCTCCTGCTCATGCGCATGCTCCGATTCTGATTCCTTGGCAAAGCTTGCAGGTGCTGTCGCAATACCCGCGAGCAGAATAGCTATCACTGTTTTGTTCATCGTCATCTTCCTGTTATTCATTCGTTGGCGTTGGCGCAGGCATTGTCGAGTTCGCCAGGCGTCCCGATTGCTGAAGCGCTTCGGTGAGCGCGAGCTGTGTCTGTTTTTCCAGCTCGATGCCTGCCAGCAGGCTCTCGGCGCGCTGATTCAAGGCCAGCAGATAATCGGTGGTGGAGAGGTCACCGCTGCGCCACTGACGCTCCAGCAGTTTGGCGCTGTTCTCCACCCGTCCCAGGACCACGTCCTGCCAACGGCGGTATTGCTGTTCATAGCGCTGCCAGGCGGCCTGGGCGGCCTGCCACTCAAAGCGCTGCTTGCGGTAGATGGCCTGGAAGCGGGCTTCCGCCTCCAGCGCCGTGCGTTCGGCGGTGCGAGTCTCTGCACTGAAGTTGTTACGTATATTCAGAGGAATGGAGAAGGTCAGCCCCGCAACGCTTTCTCCACCATCACGTCCGGCATTGAGCCCGACTGTGGGCTCCGCTCGGGCGGCACGCCGTGTTGCCTCTGCTTCATCCTTGAGTGATTGCCAACGGGCCTGGGCACTGGCCACAGCCGGGTGCAGCAGCAGCTCCCTATCCGTGGCGGAGGCTGGCTCGGACGGCCAGAAATCCTCGGGAATGTCACCCAGTTCGGGGGTCCACTGCGGCAGCAGTTCGTGTACCCTGGATTCGGCTTTCTGCAAGGCGGCTTCGACCTCGGCGACCTGCGCCAACTGTTGTGACAAGGTCAGAAAGGTGAGTTCGGCATCGATGCTGCCCAGATCGCCTGACCGCCGGCGCTTCTCCACCAGTTCGAGCAGGGTGTCGAGTTGCCTCTTTTGCCCCTCTACGATGGTGGCGGCGCGGCTGGCAGAACGCCACTCGACGAGCGCGGCAAGCGCCTCGGCAGTTTTATTCAGCAACTGATGGCGGTACTGCGCCTCGGCGGCGGTTCGCAGATAGCCCGCCTGCTGCTGTCTTGCGCCACGTCTGTCCCACCAGTCGAGGGTCTGCTGAACGCTGATCCGGTAATTATTTTCTTCGCCGATGCGCTCCAGATCGGTGGACAGTTCCGGGTTGTAGAGCGGTTGCTCCACTGCGTCAGCTCTGGCGTTGGAGCCCAACCATTGCTCACGGGCGGCAAGCACCTCAGGGTGTTGTTGTATCTGGGAAGCCAGCCAGACGCCCCAACCGGATGTTTGCGCATGTCCAAGCAGGGGCAGGACAAGCACGCATGCGCCCAACAAGGCCCGTCGGGGCCAGTCAAATCTTCTCATATGGATGATCCTGAAATTCAGCGTGCGACGGTTTGGTTGCGCACAGTAAGTTTGCGGTTATCCAGTGTCTGCCGTAAACGATGGCTACAGCAGCGGATCACGTGCGATTAGTCGCGGTCAGGCGATTGGAGGACGAAACAGAGAAGTGGGGATGGTAGAGGTCAGGTGGGCATGGTAATCGGCCAGTTCCGTACCTGAGAAAATGGCGAAATGGTATAAAGAACCCGCGGGCACGGCGGAAGCATGACCATGGCAGCAATGGTGGCAGTCGTTGTGAGGCTGCCCTGGTTGTTTGGGTGACTGTTTGACGAGCTGGTGGCCGTTCTCCGCATCCGAGGGCTGATGGGAATGGCCGAATTCCAGGTGCGGGGTGTCGCTTTGATGAGACTGGTGCATATCGGCAATAGCCGCCACTGACTGCAAAGCAATCATCAGCGCCATTACTATCATGATCCAGCGTTTAATCATCAAGACCAGCTTCCGTCTAAGGGAGAACTATCGACACCATCTTCGACGATGCAGGAAGTACTCATTTGGTTTGATGCTACTCGACATGTTAAGACGTGGCCCTTTAGTCGTCAAATTAGATGTTTGTGTCTATTTATTGAATTTTTCTCCGTATAACGGGATGCCCGTACCAGTACATGTAGATAAGCGTGCGTATCCACCGGATAGGCACAAGGCGGATGCGTTTCATTTACCTCGCCCTACGTGAATCACTTTTTATGATAATTTTACAGGCATCGCTCGATGCTCCTTATCAACGAGTGATTGGCAAATGAACAGCGTGCCTACAATGTACTGACTAGCCGGCATCTTACCATGCAGGGAAAAGGGGAACTGGGTGTAACCAGATTAGGGATGTGGTCTTTTTTCGGCAGCCAGGATGAACAGAAAAACGAGATGGTCACGACGCATTTTCGAGCTGCTCATATGCAGCCCGAAAAAGATCGCGATTTGGGAATATGGTGGCTATGGCTAGATTCGAACTAGCGACCCCATCATTATGAGTGATGTGCTCTAACCAACTGAGCTACATAGCCATGTTTTGGAAGGGCGCAATTTTGCTGTTTTACGCCCCGTCTGTCAAGCCCCGCTTAACCCCTAGACGTTAAAGCGGAAGTGCATCACGTCGCCGTCCTTGACGATGTACTCCTTGCCTTCGAGGCGCAGCTTGCCGGCCTCCTTGGCGCCCTGCTCGCCATTGCAGGCGATGAAGTCCTCGTAGGCGGTGACTTCGGCGCGGATGAAGCCTTTTTCGAAGTCGGTATGGATCACCCCGGCCGCCTGCGGTGCGGTGGAGCCGACGGGAACGGTCCAGGCGCGTACCTCCTTGACCCCGGCGGTGAAGTAGGTCTGCAGGCCGAGCAGCTGGTAACCGGCGCGGATCACGCGGTTGAGGCCCGGCTCTTCCAGCCCCAGTTCGTCGAGGAAGGCCTGTGCCTCTTCGGCGTCCAGCTCCACCAGTTCGGATTCGATGGCGGCGCAGACCGCGACCACCTCGGCGTTCTCCTCCTCGGCCAGCTTGCGCACGGCGTCGAGGCGCGGATTGTTGTCGAAGCCGTCCTCGGCGACGTTGGCGATGTACATGGTGGGCTTGGTGGTGAGCAGGTGCAGGTCGTAGATGTACTCCTGCTCGTCCTCGCTCAGTCCCAGGGTGCGCACCAGTTTGCCGTCGGCGAGGGCGTCGCGCACCTTCTCGAAGGTGGCCAGCTTGGCCTTGGCCTCTTTGTCGCCGCTCTTGGTCAGTTTGGCCACGCGCAGGATCCCCTTCTCCACGGTCTCCAGATCGGCCAGCATCAGCTCGGTGTTGATCACCTCGATATCGTTCAGCGGGTCGACCTTGCCGGCGACATGGACCACGTTGTCATCCTCGAAGCAGCGCACCACCTGGGCGATGGCGTCGGTCTCGCGGATGTTGGCGAGGAACTTGTTGCCCAGCCCCTCGCCCTTGGAGGCGCCGGCCACCAGCCCCGCGATGTCGACGAACTCCATGGTGGCGGGCAGAACCCGTTCGGGCTTGACGATGGCCTCAAGCTTGTCGAGGCGCGGGTCGGGCACCGGCACCACGCCGACGTTGGGCTCGATGGTGCAGAACGGGTAGTTCTCCGCCTGGATTCCCGCCTTGGTCAGGGCGTTGAAGAGGGTCGATTTGCCAACATTGGGCAGGCCGACGATGCCGCATTTAAATCCCATAAACCTAAGTTTCCCGTTTAAGGCCGTAGGAGCGGCTTGCAGCCGCGAATAGCTCCATCGCGGCTGGAAGCCGCCCCTACAGGTTAGTTTTTCGAGTGCAGTTGATTCATTGCCTTTTGCATCTCGCCGCATACCGCCAGCGGCATCACATCCAGCGCGTTATCGATAGCCTGCTCCATCAGCCGTTGTTCGTCGGCCGGGGCCTTGCCCAGCACATAGCCGGTAACCTGTGAGCTGTGACCGGGGTGGCCGATGCCGATGCGCAGGCGCTGAAAGTCCTTATTGTTTCCCAGCTGGGCGATAGTGTCGCGCAGGCCGTTATGGCCGCCATGGCCGCCGCCTTTCTTCAGGCGTGCCTCGCCCGGCGGGAGATCGAGTTCGTCGTGGGCGACGAGGATGGCTTCGGGAGTGATTTTGTAAAAGTTGGCCAGGGCGGCGATGGCCTGACCGCTTTTGTTCATGAAGGTCATCGGCTTGAGCAGCCAGATTTCCTCTCCGTCGAGGAGCAGCTTGCACGCCTCGCCGTGAAATTTGTTCTCGCTCTTGAAGGTGGCGCCGTGTTGGCGGGCGAGTGCATCCACAAACCAAAAACCGGCGTTGTGACGCGTCGGCTCATACTTGGCGCCGGGATTTCCCAGGCCAACGATAAGCTGGATACGCGACGACAACGCCGGTGCTCCTTCAGAGCTGCAAGGCGAAATTTATTCGCCTTCGCCCTCGGCGGCCTCGGAGGCGCCCTCTTCACCTTCACCGGCCTCTTTGCTGGCGCGGGTCTGGTGAATGGCGGCAACGGCCTGGTTGTGGTCTTCACCGTGCAGCAGCTCAACCAGCTCGACGCCGGCAGGCAGCTTGATGTCGGTCAGGTGAACGATCTGCTCGATCTCGACGCCGGCCAGGTCCACTTCCAGGTACTCGGGCAGGTCCTTGGGCAGACACTGAACCTCGACCTCGGTCATGTTGTGGGTGACCACGCCGCCCTTCTTCGCGCCCGGTGACTGATCTTCGTTGATGAAGTGCAGCGGCACGTGCATCTTCAGCTTTTCCTTGTCGGAAACGCGCATGAAGTCGGCGTGCAGCAGCAGCGGTTTGGCGGGGTGGCGCTGCAGGTCCTTGAGTACCGCCTTCTGTTTATTGCCGGCCACATCCAGGGTGAGGATGTGGGAGTAGAAGGCCTCGTTCTCGAGGTTGTGCACCATGCTGTCATGGTCCAGGGTGATGGATACCGGTTCGGCGTCACCACCGTAGATCACGGCCGGAAACTTGCCCTCGTGACGCAGGCGGCGGCTCGCACCTTTCCCCATGTCACTGCGGACTTCGGCGGTGATGTTGAAGTCAACGTTGCTCATTGTGTTTCTCCACAGTACTCGATAAATAAACCACCCATCAGGGGTGGCTCGCTGCCGTCGCCCGCGACCAGACGACGGTCCTGTCAGTGCCCTCGGGGGGCGCTGATTCTGTTATGCCGGGGCAGTGCCGCGGCTTAATCCATATAGAGTGAGCTGACCGATTCGTCGTTGTTGATGCGGCGAATGGTCTCCGCCAGCATCTCGGCGATGGAGACCTGGCGGATGCGATCGCAGGCCCGCGCTTCGGCGCTGAGCGGGATGCTGTCGGTCACGACCAGCTCGTCGATCTGCGAGTTGGCGATATTCTCCACCGCCGGCCCGGAGAGCACCGGATGGGTGATATAGGCCTTCACCTTGGCGGCGCCATGTTGTTTCAGCGCATTGGCGGCCTGGCACAGGGTGCCGGCAGTGTCGACCAGGTCGTCGATCAGCACGCAGCTGCGATCGCTGACATCACCGATGATGTGCATCACCTGGGCCACGTTGGCCTTGGGACGGCGCTTGTCGATGATGGCCAGATCGGCATCATCCAGGCGCTTGGCCAGCGCCCTTGCGCGCACCACGCCGCCGACATCGGGGGAGACCACCATAAGTTTCGGGTCCTTGGTCTTCCAGATATCGCCTAGCAGGATGGGCGAGGCGTAGACGTTATCCACCGGGATATCGAAAAAGCCCTGAATCTGGTCGGCATGCAGGTCGACCGTGAGTAGCTTGTTGATGCCCACGGTGCTCAGCATGTTGGCGACCACCTTGGCGGTGATCGGTACGCGGGCCGAACGCGGACGCCGGTCCTGGCGGGCATAACCGAAGTAGGGGATAACGGCGGTGACCACGCGGGCCGAGGCGCGACGCATGGCGTCGGCCATCACCAGCAGTTCCATGAGGTTGTCGTTGGTAGGGGCGCAGGTCGGCTGGACGATGAAAACATGCTTGCCGCGCACATTTTCAAGGATCTCGACCATGACCTCACCATCGCTGAACTTGCCGACGATGGCTTTTCCCAAGGGCATGTCGAGGTAGGCTGCGATATCCTGCGCCAGTTGCGGGTTGGCATTACCCGCAAAGACCATCATGTCTGACACCATGAACCCCTTACGCTGCGGAACCGCTTGCGACCGCTGGTTGCCTGAAGATAACTCAAAAGAGAGTGGCTGGGCAGCTGACTGACACGGCGCACCGTGTTCTGCCTGTTCGCTTGAAAGCGAAGAATTACAAATATGGCTGGGGTGGCAGGATGATTCGGCGCTGCGCGCCTCACCCCTCCGGGGCCAGCGTCGCAAGCTCCGCTGTTCCCTCGCTCTCGCTCGGGTCAAACCTTTACGGTTCTCATCCTGCCGTGTCCAGCTGCGCTCGTCTCCGTTAAATCGCTGGAGTGAACGTGCCTTTAAATATGGCTGGGGCGGCAGGATTCGAACCTGCGCGTGACGGGATCAAAACCCGCTGCCTTACCGCTTGGCTACGCCCCAATAAATCGTCACTGAGATATAAACACACCGCAGTGGTGAACTCATATCTCAGTGTGTGCCGCTCTTTCCAGCAGTGGCGAGTGATTCAGGCCATGGGCCACAAACCCTTTCCACTGTGCCGGTCTGGCGGCAAATACTCTCTCGGCCTCTGCCTGTGTGTCAAAGGCGGCAAATACACAGGCGCCGGTGCCGGTCATCATGGCCTTGCCATGCTGGCCCAGCCAGTCGATGGCCGCTGCCACCTCAGGGTAGTGCCTGGCCACGACATCCTGACAGTCGTTTCGGCCTTGCCCTGCGAGAAAGTCGCGTATTTTGAGGGCATGAGTGTCTCGTGTCAATTGCGGATCGCGGAAAATTTTCGCTGTGCTCACCTCGACCGGCGGGATCAGCACCACAAACCAGGGTTCCGGCAGCTCCACGGGGGTCAGGAGCTCGCCCACCCCCTCGGCCCAGGCGGCCTGTCCGTGGATGAATACCGGTACATCCGCACCCAGAGCCAGTCCCAGCTGCGCCAATGTCTCCGTGCTCAGGCCGGTACCCCAGAGGCGGTTCAGCGCCACCAGAGTAGTGGCGGCATCGGAGCTGCCGCCGCCGAGACCGCCACCCATGGGCAGGCGCTTGTCGACCTCGATATCGACCCCGTGAGTGCAGCCACTGGCCTGCTGCAGTGCGCGCGCGGCGCGCACCACCAGATCCTGTTCCTCGGCAACACCGGGCAGGCAGTTGAGCCGGCGCACCAGGCCATCCTCGCGCAGGGTGAAGTGGAGGGTGTCGCCGTGGTCGAGGAACTGGAACACGGTCTGCAGCAGGTGATAACCATCCTCACGCTGCCCGGTGATGTGCAGAAAGAGGTTGAGTTTGGCCGGTGCCGGCCAGCCTGCCGATTTCATGGTGAGGGTGTCAGCTGCCAGTCACTGATCACCAGCTTGACCTTGGCCTGGTGGTTGTTGATGAAGACCCGGCCCGGTAGCTCCAGCCCCTGTTGCGGCTGGTAGTCGAGGAAGCGGATCTCCCACTCCCCCTGCTCCAGATGACTGAGCCGCCCATATTCGTCCAGCTGCTCCTGGCGGGGGCCAGGGGCGGGAATGCCGCGTACCCAGTAGCGCAGGGCGGTCCCCGGTACCCGCCAGCCGAGTTGTTGCTGTAGCAGGGCTGCCGGATCGGTGGCGGTAACCGCCTCACCCTTGTCGCTCTGCAGGGTAACAAAGTGCTCGTTGCCGTCGAGTTTGAGTGAGCCCTGTCCCAGTGGGGCGATGAGGTTAATGGCGTATTTCTGGCTGTCCTGCTGCCAGTCGATTTTCAGATGCCAGCCCTCGTGGCCGGTCTGGATAGCCAGGCGGCCGTTGAGGTGCCATTGCGTCAGTTGCGAAAGGTGGAACTGGCGTTCCTCCCAGGCTCTCTGGGCATTGTCCGGCAGCGGGCGGGGCGGGGTGCTGCTGCAACCGGCCAGTAGCAGCAGTAAGAGCAGGGGTAGCAGGCGCATCAGGGGTTAAAACGTTCCACGGTTTGTTTGAGAGTCTTGTGTTCCGGTGCGATTTTCAGGGCCG
>OBLN01000163.1_pt1 | contig 24941 bp, 22 predicted proteins | sample 1519301 | NCBI WGS metagenome assembly OBLN01 (sample SAMEA2452533, study PRJEB22499) | sediment metagenome | reverse complement strand
TTTTGTTAAACAAAAAATAAACCCGACAAAATCCCTGTGGGGCATCAGGCACAGGGGTGCGGCATATGCCCCATATAAAATGACGCAGTAGAGCTGCTACGGAGTGATGAGGAGGTGCTACCAATCGCTCATGAACAAGCCCCGATAACGAGTTGGTGAAAATTCCCACACAGCACGCTCCGTAGGGCATTCAAGCATGCTGCCACGAAAGCGGAGATATATAAGCATGTAGGCCCACATGCACTTAGGCATAGCTTTGCCAGTCACTTGTTGGCGGCAGGCACTGACATCAGGACGATTCAGACATTACTTGGGCACAAGAACATCGAGACCACGATGATATATACCCACATAACACCAGATCACAAGAATGTGTCGAGTCCGCTCGATCACATGCAGGGTATAGGGTAGTTATCCCAGGGGAATATTGGTCCAACAAGGACGGACCAGTACAAGCTCTTACTTCCACTGTTAGCATGACAGCGGACTAAGATCCTCACTTACTGGCATTTCCGCTATTTGCCGTTAGCTGATGGTTCCCCATGAGTGACCTAAAGAGCAGCGAGAGATGAATTTCACCATTTTCTTATTTAGAGCTAGAGGACATAGAGTTCGGGGACAGCGTAACAACTAATTTTCACCCTCCCCCACTCCCCGAACCAAAAACTCATTGCTATTTTTCTTGCAACCCCCATGAAGCAACGGTCATCGAGAGAACCGATGCAACACCCTGAAGTATTGGAGTCATTAACACGGCAATGGCTCCCTGTGCATCGGGATACCAGAAAAGGATATCGGCCATAATAGAATACCGCCAACAGGTTCGGTGCAGAGTAACAACACGACACCCCGGAATTCGGTAGCCATGTCTTAGTTGTTACTCTGACCCCGAACTCATTAGTTGTTACTCTGACCCCGAACTCACCGAACTCAACTCCCCGGTTCCTGGATGACCTGGTTAGGACGCTGCGCCGGAAAGAGCAGATGCAGCATCACCGCTACCCTGCTACAGGCCACGATCACAGTGTTTGTGAGCATGAACAACGCCTAATGCTGAGGTTCAGTCGATACGGTAGGACAGTCCCAAGGACAAGGTATCGATCGGTTCAGCATCGACTGTGTAACGATCCCATCGCAGGTGTGTAGCAAAACCCGGACGTGACCAGCTGAAATGGTCGAGCCCTAACTCCAGTCCAAGGCCCAAAGTCAGATCGAGACCATTATCGGTCACATCCCGAGATACACCGGCACCCTGTATGGTGTAATCGCTGTTCCAGGCAAAAGCACCGAAGCGGGCAACACCGCGAAACTGTGGCAGGTAGCCCAGCTCGTGGCGAAATATGCCGGATAACTGCCAGCCTTGTGCGGTATTAGGATGGATATCGCGACTTGAGGTCAGAAAAGCGTTAATGTCTGTCGTGGTGCCACTGAAACGGGTCTCGATGTCGCCAAGATCGACATAGGCCGCTTCCACACCCCAGCGTGTTGTGATGTCATATCCGACGAACAACTGCCAGGCATTACGTGTATCGTCGCTCGAGCTGGCCTGGGCAGTGAGGCCACTGCTTAGCAGATCACTGTTGATATCACCCGTTCCGGTATCTCCATCGGCCCAGCCATAGCCGGCACCGACAGACCATACGCCAGCCACCGCCTGATTTGTGATCAACGCAGAAAGGGCGATAAGCATGCACATACGCCTCTTCATTTCATCTCCCCTCTTCTCACCAATTGCATCCGCCACAGCATGATTCCAAGCAGGCTTAATAGCCAGAGCGATCCGGCACCGCCTCCACTACTCACAGTCACAGAGACCGGCTGCGCCACCGAGGTGGCAACCCCTCCCGGGTCGACCACGCTGTGGTTGACCAGGCCGTCGCCATCATTCGGTCCTCCGTCCTCGATAGTCAACTCGACGCACCAATCACCCTCAGACAAACCGGCGGTGTAGGCATTATCTCCTGGCGGTGGACAGTAACCTGCATCACCCGGTGCGGAGGCCACTCTGTTGTTCGCATCGACCACAAATGTTTGCCATATACCTGCAACAAATTTGCGATAGACGGCATTCGCCGGAATAGCAGCCCGTTGTGGCAACACTACCCGTATCGTCTGACCGGCCACAGGCAGTTGCTCTACCGAGAAATCAAACATCCCGTTGTTGTAGACATAGTTCGAGTCTGCCACACCTCTACCGGAATCGGTCACATCGTTCATGGTGATACCGGCCTGGCCAAGGCCTGTCCAAATAGCTGTCGTGCCGAGTTTCAGTTGTAGGCCGGGGTCCACTTCCATCAGATAGCTGTCGCTCTGACCGCTCATCACCTGTATCACATTGCTGCTGCCTACAGCGTCCAGGTAGTCTGCGACTCCGTCGCCGTCAGTGTCACCATACCCTTCAGTGACATCATCAATACCGTCGCCGTCGCTGTCAGAAGCACCCAAGACAGGCGCTATGGCAACCACTTGCAGGCTCAGGTGAGCATCATCAAAGGCGTTGCCATCGCTCACGGTCAACTTCAGCTCATAGAGCCCTGGGCTCAGGGTCGCTGCGTCGAAGGTAAAGGTGTCATCCGCAACATCGACATCAATCAGTGAATTATCACTGCCTGACCAGTCGTAACTGTGTGTATCGGCAGGATTTGAGTCAGTCACTGCACTGTGAACAGTGACCTGACCGTCAGCGACGACGACGGTGGTTATCGGCACCGCGCCCTGCTCGGCACTTAGCGTCACCATCGGCGCGACATTGGTTTCCACAATGTCAATGGTATGCACCGTGGTGGAACCGAGAGCGGCGTTGGTCGGTGCACCCATGGTGATCACGAGCTGCTCGGTTCCCTCACCGGCGCCATCGTCCACGGTGGTAAAGCTGGCCACCGCTTTCGTACCGCTGAGAATGGTAACCGTCCCGTTCGACAGGGTGTGATCGCTGCCATCGGTCGATGCGGTGCCGCTCACGGTATAGGGAACGGTCACCGGATAGCTTGCCGCAGGACCGTTAAGCAAAACACTAACACTCACAGCACTTCCCTCTGCTGTCACCTGTGACTTGCCGAAGGAGATCAGCGGATTCACATTTACCGTCTGAGTTTCTGTCCCGGTATTGCCGGCATTATCGGTGGCACTCCAGGTAACACTATGTACCCCTGGGGAGAAGTGTGTCGGAGCATCAGAGGTGGCAGTCAGTATGCCGTCAAGGCTATCGACCGCTGTAGCAGTACCCACATCGACGGCGGTAAACAGACCAGTCGCATCAACTGTAACATCAGCCGGAGCAGTGACCACCGGTGGATTATCATCATCTGCAGGATTATTGCCGGCCAAGTACTCATCGAGGTTAGATAATCCGTCGCCGTCATTATCCAAGGCCGCATCGCTCGGATCCAGCGGGTTCAAGCCGTTGGCAATTTCCCAGTCATTGGGCATGCCATCACCATCGATATCCAGATTCTCGGTTACCGTTAGGTCGAAAGCGCCAAGCGAGGAGATTAGTGTGCCGTCACTGACCCCAATCAGAATACCGGTGGTGGTACCGACATCGCTGTTGGTCGGTGTACCGGAGAGCTCCCCAGTAGCGGTATCGAAACTGGCCCAGACCGGCTTGTTGCTAATACTAAAGGTCAACGGATCCCCATCGGCATCACCTGCCGTCGGAATAAAACTGTATGGAGTGTGCCCGGAGACAATGGTCGCAGGTGTGCCACTGATGGTCGGTGCGTTATTACCGAGATTCACCGTAACCAGCAGGCTAAACACAGCGCTGTCCAACGCGCCGTCATTGACAGTCGCCGGCACGGTCAAATTGCCGACATACGCCGGTGACGGTATCACGGTATTACCTGAGAGACTGTAGTTCGCTCCGCTGTATAAGGTCAGGGTAAAGCCGGCCGGATAACTGTTATCCGGATCGGTGACCGTCAGATCACCCAGCGTGACGGTGATGGTCGTATCCGACGGCAGTGCGAGCGAGGCCTGCCCGGTGATAACCGGCGCTTCATTGACGTTGTTGACAGTAACGGCAATCGCCTGTGTGTCGCTCAGCGTGCCGGTACCGCTGTCAGTCACCGTCACTTGAACATCGTAAACATTATCGGCACCGCTGTCGGTCGGCGCCTCAAAGTTGGGGGCACTGGCAAAAGTCAGCACCCCGGTGCTGCTGTAGATATTGAATTTCTCCGCATCGGCACCGCCGCTGATGGAGTAGGTCAGTGTATCCGCCGCATCCACATCGCTCGCCGTCACCGTCGTCACAGCGGTCGTGTTTTCATTTACCGAGATCGCAGCGGTCGCCTCTCCACCGTTGCTGGTGATCACTGGGCTATCATTGGTTGCCGCCACGGAGATCGTACGGATATCGCTGGCAGCGGCGCTATTTTTATCGGTAGCCGTGAACGTTACAGTTCGATTCAAGGTTCCCGGGGCATTGGAGGTATTACGGTAGTGAATCGCTCGGAGTACCTGCTGCACCAGAGTGTTCGTTGCGTTGGCGTTAAACGTAATGGTCAGCTTGGTGCCGTTGGTGACTGTCCCTTCACTGGCGCTCAGCGTACCGATTGTCGTCGCGTTATTCAGAAGGTTTAAACCGCTCGTGCTGATCGTCCCGACCACATAATCGGGAATACTAATCTCGTCAGCCGCCTCGTTATTCGTCGTGATCTGCACCTCCAGCGTGCCTCCATTCCAGTCAGAGTCACCGTTGGCATCAGTTAAAGTTGCCGCCGAGTCAATTTGGGTAACAGCATCATTTTCCGTATAGGCAAGGGTGGTGATAGCAATGGAAATAGTGGGTGCAGCGTTATCGCTATAGACGAGGATGCCCGCTGCCTTTTTCGCAACGACCTGCGTCAGCGCACTCGCACCGGTTGTGGCCGTAGGCAATGAGGCAATGGCAATACGGCGGATACTGTTCGTACTGGCATTATCCGCCAGATAGAGCATGGCTGAGGTGTCATCGACATAGAGGGCATCAGGCCCCCATGCCGTATCATCTGGAATTACGATCTCATTTCCCGTCCCGTCAAAATTCACCCTGGAGAGATTATAACTAGTGGTATCACTGTAGTAGATCTTTCCGGCATGACCGAAGATGGATTTAACCGGCCCTGCCGTGGTAATTACATTAGAAAGGTCGGCCGTTGTCGCCGGCAGGCTGGTGGTAGAAATCTTTGCAATCCGATTGCCGACACCTTCGGCAATATAGATTGTCGCGCCGGACTCATCCACCCAGATATCACTCGGACTCCAGACGCCATCATCCGGAATCATTGACGTTTTGTTCGTGCCATCGAGATTGCAGCGATAAAGAGCATAATCAATGGGAGTACTATTGGCAGTACTGTAATAGATGTGACTGTTCGTTGAATCAAAGGCGATGCCTTTAATGCCATCGTGCCCAATAACCAGGGTCGGAGTCGCCGGAAAGGTACCAGTCAAATCGATTTTATAAACCCCGGGATTCAGATCCGCACGATCATCGACAAAATAGAGTGTATTCGTACTTGGATCGACGAACATCTCTTCATGCAAGTTGTTGACGCCGTCATCGGGAACAATGACCTCCAGAGAGGTTCCATCTGTATTGGCACGTTGCAGGTTATAGAGCGTGGGCCCCGATTCAGTAAAGTACATCTTCGCTGCCGCCAGTGCATGAGCGGGAAGCATGAAAATAAGCGACGCTAACAGCAGAAGCGCACTCCCCTTCTTACCTGACATGACAACAGGGAACATTTTTTTGTTTTTCATTTGCATCACTCTACAAATCATTGGCAACAGCCGAAACCAATCCAGCAACTTTTCTTACGTGACTACGGCCACGATAAATATCCCTACCCCCTACACAAGGCACAGCTGGTGTAAACGCACACCCATCATCTACACCTCAGCGAGAAGAGAATGGTTTCCTTCCTTCCAATAAACAGAACAACGGCCCCAATCGGGGCCGCCATTCAACCGGTGTCATGGGCGGGATGGATAGATTCCTTTGGTGGCAATGCAATAGCGCATACCCAACTGCGGAGGAATATTGTTAACGGGTGTACTTGCCCCGGCACTTCCTACTGTTCCACTACTAAGGGCTACGGTAGTTCCCCTGGTTGCATATCCGCTGACCGTAACCTCTCGCGCGCTTGACTTCGGATTTGCAATCCAGGCACCGGCGGCTACCGGGCCAGTTCCGTCACTATTAACAACATTCAGTGAATGGGTGTGTGAAGGCATATTTTCGGTTGTCAGTGTCGCCTGTTCTACACCACGCAGCTCCCCTTGCTTGACCGGACTTAAGCCCGGAGCTGCACCCTGCCCCACGGGGGTTCGCCCACGAAGATCAGGCAGGGCAAAACTTGTGCGCCCGTCCCCGCCATAGGTCGTACCGAGCAGTGAAAAAAGAGTTGTGTTTGCATTGATCGGCAACAGGGCACCATTCGCCTCTACATACATGGGTGAAGGACAGAAAGGTGCGGCCGTGATACAAATCGAACCGACAAAAGGCTCTGACTCGCATGCCTGAACAGATGAACTAGCCATAAAGGCAACACCAGCCACTGTTGCAGCAACCATGTTTTGTACAAACATTTTGTTTATTTTCACGAAGTCAAACCCCTGTTATTTATTGTTGATATTCGCATTCGATAAAGAATAATTGTTATTACTGGAAGCCACCCACGTCACGATGGTTCAGTTCGCGAGCAGAGCCACCCTGGCTCACTCAAGATTAGAGTCGCATTACAATTGATAAGGGATTATGATTGCGGCGACATATCAATAACAGTCTCTGATCAGAGACCTTCGTTTCTCGACAACTGAAATATTTGATGGAGATGGCATGGAGGAAGCCGGCAAGAAGCGGATTCAGTCACTGTGGGATGAGGTGACGGAATATGGTGCATCCCGAACAGAAGAGGCGCTCACGCTACTAATGGAAGCGCTGGCGTCCCTTCTCGATGCACAACATGTCTATTGGACGGGGGCATTGCGGTTATCCAACACCGCAGAACAGGATCCCATGCAGGGTTGGCGTCCCCGGGTAGTCACGTTCCTCAACCCTACAAAAGATCGCCTTCTAGCCGAAAAGGAATACATGCGGCGCATTGACCACGGGAAGATCGATCCCACTATTACCGCAAACCTGCAAAAAGCAGGACAATTTCGTGTAAGCACTTCACATGAGTTGGCTCCGCCGGGCTGGTTCGATTCCGAGTTTTATCTTTGCCTGTATGCTCCCTTCGAAGTCATCGACACCATCTATGTGGCAACGCCACTGGGAAGTGATATTGAATCCTGGCTGGCCTTCGAAAGAATTGGAAAAGATAAGCCCCTTTTCGGTGAGGCTGAACGGGAACTACTCGACTACAGCATGCGGCCAATGAAATGGTTTCACCAACAACTGGTACTACACCATGGCGTTACGTTGGCCAATGAGCCACTCAAACCGGCAGAACGCCGGGTGCTTAACAGCCTGCTGACTCAAAAGACCGAACAGGAAATCGCTAAAGAACTTGGACTGACACATGCCACCGTCCATACCTACTGCACACGCATCTATCGCAAGTTCAATGTGCGCGGCCGCGCCGGGCTCACTGCGCTGTGGCTGGGTAAGATGCCGTCATCCTGAGGTATTAACTTCACGATATTGCCGCCCAACCTGCTTTCAACCTTCTCAACAGGGTTAATGTCATACCGGCAAAACCGACTAACATAATAAAATAGTTTTCGTTGACTGCACCCACGAGCCAGAGCATTCTGCAATCCCCATCAAAACTTGAAGCTGACTCATTTTTAATCTCCATTTACACTTCAATACTCAGAAATTGCACTAATAAGGCTCAGCGGAATGCTAAATCAATTAGGAGCAACACCTCTACTTAAGCGCTCAACAACGCTCATCACACCACCCAGAGAGGCATCAACTGTCCTTTTGTTTCCGAGCGCCTTACATGAGGTTGACAGCCAGTTCTTCGCCGCCAGCCTACCCCCTTCAAACAATTCATGTGGATAGTGCCCTGAATTAGGCATCGTCTTCCCTTCCACCAATACAGATCTGGCTTTGACTCTCTCTGGCACTGTCAGGTGGGGGGCCAGGGCACTCGCCCTCGCGCAAGGTTTACCAGTCATGACCTGGTGTTCTCTGACATATACCGGGGGTAGTGAAAAACGCGATCAAGCTGCAAGAACAGGGCGGCGCGAGACCTGTATTGCAAAAATCGGGGGACAAATTTGGGACACTTGAGACAATAAAACGAAGAAAATTGAGGTAATTCCAGGTAAACCCGGAAACAAAAAAGCCAGCATTTCTGCTGGCTTTTCAGTTACTTATGTTGGGGTGGCTGATGGGACTCGAACCCACGACAACTGGAATCACAATCCAGGACTCTAACCAACTGAGCTACAGCCACCATCGAACTGTTTACTGCCTGACGCTTGTTTGGCGCGCCCGGCAGGACTCGAACCTGCTACCCTCGGCTTAGAAGGCCGATGCTCTATCCGGATGAGCTACGGGCGCAGTAATCATATTTGGTCGGGGTAGAGAGATTCGAACTCCCGACATCCTGCTCCCAAAGCAGGCGCGCTACCAGACTGCGCTATACCCCGAGCAGTGCGGGAAAACCTTACTCAGGAAGGCCCGTACGCGCGAAGACGGCAATACTACCGGCCGTTCCGCATTTGGTCAACTCCCCGACGAAAAATTCCCACACTACCGAATCATCCGGGCAAACGGTCGTGTCGCCTCCCCGGCTGGCGTATCGAACTTGGCTTGCCGTGGCGCGCGTGAGAAGATAACGCCCCCACAAATGGAGCAGGTACAGGAACAGCCATGAGTGCACAGATCATCGATGGCAAGGCCATCGCCGCAGAGGTTCGTCGCAACATCAAGCAACGCGTCGAGCAGCGCATCGCCGAGGGCAAGCGCGCCCCCGGGCTTGCCGTGGTACTGGTCGGCAGTGACCCCGCCTCTCAGGTCTATGTCGGCAGCAAGCGCCGTGGTTGTGAAGAGTGCGGCATCCTCTCGCTGGCCCACGACCTGCCTGCGGACACCTCTCAGGAGAAGCTGCTCGCGATCATCGATGAGCTGAACGCCGACCCCACGGTGGATGGCATTCTGGTGCAATTGCCGGTACCGGAGCATATCGATGAGGAGGCGGTGATCGAGCGTATCGCTCCAGGCAAGGATGTGGACGGCTTCCATCCCTATAATATCGGTCGTCTGACCATTCAGATGCCCACCCTGCACCCCTGTACACCGCGTGGCGTGATGACCATGCTGGCGCATACCGGCGTCAATCTCGAAGGACTCGATGCGGTGATCGTCGGTGCCTCCAACATCGTCGGCCGGCCGATGGCACTGGAGCTGCTGAATGCACGCTGCACCGTCACCGTCTGTCACAGCCGCACCAAAAATCTGGAACAGAAGGTTCGCGGCGCCGATCTGGTGGTGGTCGGCGTGGGCCGTCCGGAGATGGTCAAGGGCGACTGGATCAAGCCCGGAGCGATCGTGATCGACGTGGGCATCAACCGCCTGGATAGTGGCAAGCTGGTGGGAGATGTGGAGTTTGACACCGCCCGCGAACAGGCCAGCTGGATCACCCCGGTACCCGGTGGCGTCGGACCGATGACCGTCGCCACCCTGCTGCAGAACACCCTGGATGCGGCGGAGCGGCGCGGCGAGTAAGCCGCGCCCCCGGCGGGTAATAAGAAAAATCCAGCCGGGTGACAAAACAGCCAGCAGCGCGACCCGCTGTAAGCCACTGCCAACAGGGGCGATGCAGGCTTATGCGCGCTAACCCTGCTCCTGCTGCTCGGCGCAGCGTATGCATAGCGCCACCGCCGGATTGAGTTCCAGGCGTGCTGCCGCGATGGGCTCATCACACGCCTGGCAGTATCCATAATCACCGCTTTTTATCCGCGCCAGCGCCACCTCGATGCGTTTAAGCTCAAGCTGCCGACGCCGCTCACCCTCCTGCGACATCGCCTGCGCCTGCAGCGCGTCCATGCGCGAGAGCCTGCCGACCTTGCTCTGATCGAGCTCCACGGTGCCGGAGGCCTCGCGGCCGGTCTGCGCCAGCGCCAGCAATGCCTCACGCCGCTGCTCCAGCAAGCAGCGATAATGTTCGCTCTCGATCTCGCTACTCACACCCCTCTCCGCTTCATCGCCGCGGCTCATGTTCGGCCGCTCCCTGCACCTCAGCGTATCAGAACCATCCGTCCAAACCAGACTGCCTTGTAAAAAAATCCCCTGCCGCAGCTGCGACAGGGGGGCAAAGGGTGCATCAGTTGAGTGGGGGAGGGAGGAAGATGCACCCGCTTTCCCGGAAGAAGCAGAAGGGGTCTAGTCCTCGATATCGTCCCAAGTCCAGGGAATATAATTGCCGCTCCCATTGCCCGCGTGCAAATTGCCGACAACCTCATCTTTGGCTTTATTCGCATCGGTGGCATGGGCAGCACCCGCAGCAAAGGTGAACAGAAGGGTCAGGAAGATCGCTGTAAACTTTTTCATGGGATAGCCCTCGTGGTGAAATAAACTCACACTATGCACAGCAATGGCCATGCCAAAGGCTCAGGCATGTGGCGAAACCCCGATAAGCGACTGTTTTTACTTGTATTCATAGTGTTGCATCGATTACAGGGGAGCACAGGGAGGAGGGTTCAGTCTGCATAATCGCCATAACTGGCGTATAGTGGCCACGGCAACTGCCAGAAATGGCGGATCGCATGAAGTAGTACAGTTGCTACTGCTGCAGAGTGCCGTAGAGCTTGCTGTAGAGCCCCTCCTGCTGCAACAGCTCACCGTGGCTCCCCTGCTCGATGATATGGCCATCATCAAAGACATAGGCCCGGTCAGCCTGTTTCACCGCACTCAGGCGGTGGGCGATAATGATAGTGGTGCGGCCATGCAGAAACTCGCGCAGCGCTGCGTGCAGGCGCGCCTCAGTCTGCGCATCCAGCGCCGAGGTGGCCTCATCCAGGATCACCACCTTGGGATCCGACAGCACCATCCTCGCCACGGCCAGCCGCTGGCGCTGTCCGCCGGAGAGCCGTATCCCCTGGCGGCCGATCACCGTCTCCAACCCCTGCGGTAACGCCTCTACCGTCTCCCGCAGCTGTGCCACCTCCAGGGCGTGCCACAGATCATGGTCCGGAAATTCACGCCCCAGCGTCAGGTTGGCACGCACCGAATCGCTGAACAGCGCCGGATGCTGCAGCACCATCGCCACATTGCTGCGCACCACATCCAGGCCGATGCGTTCGACCGGTTCCCCGTTGAACAGTACCTCGCCGCGGCTGGGCGGGTAGAGGCCGAGGATCACCTGCACCAGGGTCGACTTGCCGCCGCCGCTGGCCCCCACCAGTGCCACCTTCTCTCCCGGCTGGATAGTGAGATTGACATCGTGCAGTATCCAGTCGCCCTCCTCGCTGTAACGAAAGGCCAGATCGCGTACCGCCAGACCAACGGTAGCCTTGCCGCTGAAGGGATCGGCCAGGTGCGGATACTGCGGCTCCTCATCCAGCTCCAGCAGACGGTTGACCCGCCCCAGTGCCGCCTTGGCGCTGTAGTAGGCGTACTGCACGTTCAGCAACTCCTGCACCGGACTCATCATGAACCAGAGATAGCCGAACACCGCCATCATCTGGCCGATGGAGAGGTCGGAGAAGACCACCATCAGCATGCTCAGGGCACGGAAACTGTCAAAGCCGAGGAGGAAGATATTGAAGGAGAGGCGCCCCGCCGCCTCGCTGCGCCAGGCGTAGGCGGCGGAGTTCACGCGGATCGCATCGGCACGGCCGCGGACACGGGCGAGATAGTGTCCTTCACGGTTGGTACTGCGGATCTGCTGGATCGCATCCAGGGTCTCGCTCAGGCTCTGCTGAAACAGCTCAAAGGCGCTGTTCTCACGCTTTTTCAGGGTCTTGACCCGCTTGCCGAAAATGACCGTGAAGTAGATCACCACCGGGTTCATAAACAGGATGAACAGCGCCAGCTGCCAGTGCATCCACAGCAGGATGATGCTCACACCGATGAGGCTGAGTAGCGCGATCAACGTCTTGCTGACCGAGCTGCCGATAAACTCATCCAGCGCATTGAGGTCAGTGACAAAGTGGGAGGCGACCGTCCCGCTGCCCAGGGTTTCGTACTCCTTCATCGAGATGCGCTGCAGGCGCGAGAGCATGTCGCTGCGCAGGCGGAAGGTGACATCCTTGGCGATCAGGGTGAACTGGCGGTTCTGCCACACCCCCAGCAGCAGCGCGGCGAGCCGCAGCAGCACGGTCAGCAACAACACGGCGAGAATATACAGTACCGGCCCCTGCCAGGCAGCCGGGAACAGCGACTGCATCGCCGAAACCAGCTGTGCTGGCCGCTCCAGCAGCACTTCGTCCACCAGCAGCGGCATCAACAGGGGAATCGGCACGGCCAACAGCGTGCCGAGCAGCGCAATGAGGTGGGCGAGCAATAGCTCACGCCTGTGGCCAAGCACCATGCGCCAGATGGCGGACCAGTTATAGTGTTCGGACAGGGCAGGCTGGCTGGGTTGCTGCGGTGACATCGGTTGACTGCTGATATATGGGAAAGTCCTAGAACATCGCAGCCGGGCGGGAAGAGGTCAAGCGGAAAAAAATAGCGGCATTCCGTTGCCTGCAATATGGAGGGTTCCCCTTACTGGCCATCCATGCCACAAGATGGAGGGAGTTCTCTAATGATAAAGCCGAAGCTTTACTCTGCTACCACATAAAAACCAAGAAAAAACACTGTCGTCGTGACCACATGAAGGTGTCACTCAACGATGGGGCCAATTATGGATAACAAGGGGCTGGAATGGTATTGGGGAAAACCCTAATGAAAGGGGAATTTTTCATGAAATCAGTCGATTCCGTGATGCGGTGCACAAAGAGGGGCAGTCAGTCCTCTACGCCGAGATTGAGTTCCATCTCCTGCAACTCACACTGCTCCCAGTCAAAGTCGAAGCCCTCATTCTCGTCCTCACCGTGGAGCCGCTCATCGCTTTCATCACGCAATTCACAGTACTGGATCAGGGAGTGCAAGGGACGGGCACTGGAGCGGATCATCTTGCGGATCACCGCATCGGCCACCATCGAGCGTGCATCGTCGTTGTTCATCGTTGTGTCGTCGGTCTGCTCGGGGATCTCGACCCGGCCCTGAAATACCAGTTCGTCATTCTTTTGATCGATCAGGCGATAGACATAGTAGCGTTTTGACACGTGGCCTCCTTTTGACGTGCCGCGTGAGCGGCCGCAGCAGTATCTGTGGCGTCTGTTACTTTGATACTGGCACACTCCAGCAGCAGTTGAAAGGTTATTTAGTGCTGCTGTGCCGAGAGGGTCATGCGCACCAGGTGTGACAGGGATTCGGCCTCCAGCTTATCCATCACCCGCGCCCGGTGTGCTTCCACGGTTTTGGTACTGACCCCCAGTTCGCTGCTGATCTGCTTGTTGGAGGCCCCGCCCACCACCAACTCCAGCACCTCCCGCTCCCGCGGGGTCAGTGAGTCGATGCGTGATCGCCACTGCTCGACCTCGGCCAGATCCTCACGCGCACGGCGATCCTGCTCCAGGGCTCGCTGCACCAGGTCCAGCAACAGCTCGTCGTTGAAGGGTTTTTCAATAAAATCAAAGGCGCCGGCCTTGAGCGCACGCACGGCCATCGGCACATCGGCGTGGCCAGAGATGATGATAATCGGCAGGCGAAACTGGCGCCCGCCCAGGGCACTCTGCAACTCCAGGCCATTCATGCCGGGCATGCGGATGTCGAGGATGAGGCAACCGGGCCGGTCCCTGCCGAAGTCACGCAGAAACTCATCTGCCGAGGCGAAGGTCTCGGCCTGCAGACCGGCTGAACGCACCAGCCAGGAGAGGGAGTCACGCACCGCCTCATCGTCATCAATAATGAACACTGTCCCCGGTTCACTCACCCCTCTTCTCCTCCCTCAAGCGGCAGGTTGATGCTGATGCGCGTGCCCTCGCCTGCAGGCGTTTCCAGCACCAAATGCCCGCCATGGGCCTCGATTATGCCACGGCTGATCGACAGCCCGAGGCCCATGCCCTGCGCCTTGGTGGTGACAAAGGGCTCGAAAACGCTCTCCCGCAGCGACTCATCAATACCATGGCCGGAGTCCTCCACCAGCAACAGCAGTTGGCCATCGTGCTGGGCGCTGCGGATCAGCAGGCGCCGGCGCGACTCCGGCACATCCTGCATCGCCTCGATGGCGTTGCGTGTGAGGTTGAGCAGCACCTGCTCCAGCTGGATATCATGCGCCCACAGGGTGGGCAGCCCCTCGTCCAGCTCCAGTTTCAGACTGATACCGGCCTTGCGCAACTCCGGTTGCAGGAACCCCACCAGCTCACGGATCAGCTGATTGATGTCCACCTGCCTGCGCTCCGGCTCCTCCTTGCGGATGAAACGGCGCAGCTGGCGGATGATCTCCCCCGCGCGCTCGGCCTGCAGGGCGACCCGCTCCATCACCTCGATAAGCTCCTCGCGGATATCCTCACGCCCGGACTTGAGCATGCGGATCGAGCCGTGGGTGTAGTTGCTGATGGCCGACAGCGGCTGGTTCAACTCGTGGGCGATCCCCGAGGCCATCTCGCCCATGGTGCTCAGGCGCGACACATGGGCCAGCTCGATCTGGTGCTGGCGCGCCTCCTCCGCCGCCGTCTTGCGACCGGTAATGTCACGAAACACCACCACGGCACCGCTGATGCGGTCATTTTCGTCCCGGATCGGGTTACTGGAGTACTCCACCGGGATACTGCGCCCATCCTTGCACCAGAAAATATCGTCATCCACGTAGCGCGGCTGATCATCACGGAAGGTGTGGTAGACCGGGCACTCCTCCCCCGGAAAGGGTGAGCCGTCAGCGCACGTGTGGTGCAGCAGCTGATGCTGATTCTTGCCGATCAGCTCCTCGGCGCTCCAGCCGGTGATGCGCTCCATGGCACGGTTGACAAAGGTGGAGTTGCCCTGGGTATCGACCCCGTAGATACCGTCGGCGACCGAATCGAGGATCAGCGCATGCTGCTCCTCCAAACGCTGTTTGGCGTGGGAAAGCTCGCGGTTCAGGCGCAGCACCCAGGTGGTCAGCCCCCCCATGATCAGCAGTAACACCAGGCCGCCGAACAGCCAGGCCCAGTAACGCTGCCACACATCCAGCAGGGTGAACTGGTGGGCATACTGGTAGGGTGGCAGCAGCAACTCCTGCAACAGGTCGTGCACCGGCTGATAGTCCAGCGGTATGGTCCAGCCGGCATAGTTGCCGCGCAATGCAGCGGGGTGGTCCTCCGGCATTTCGGCCAGGGCGATGGAAACCGCGCGTGCCAGACGGTTGGGGGTGTGACGGACCTTGCTAAAGGGCCACTCGGGATAGAGCCGGGTGCTGTGCAGCAGCGGAAAACCGTCCCCCGACTGCTGGTTGATAATGCGGAACTCGTTGAGGTGGATGCGCCCCTCCTCGGCCATGCGCTCGAGGATATCGGTGCGCACGGTGCCGGCATCCACCCGCCCCTCGCGCACCGCCATCACCACCGGATCATGGGTGCCGGCGAAGCTGATATCACGCAGCTCACGGTAGGGCTCGATACCGGCGGCCTTGAACTCGCGCAGCACCATCATGTAACCGCCCAGCGAGCTCTCATCCACCGCCAGCAGGGTGCCTCCCCTGAGGTCTTCGAGGGTATTGAGGTCATAGCGCTCGGCGCGGGCGAAGATCACGCCGCCGAAGATGTTATAGGCCGCATCCCCCACGCGATTTCGCATGGTGGCGATGCGCGAGACACGGTGGCGTACCTCAAGGTTGACGTAGATCGCGGGGTTGACCAGGATGAACTCTACCATGCCCTGCTCGACCGCGGCGTCCACCTGCTCGAAGTCGAGCGGCATGATGGAGAAACGGTACTCCGGCAGCACCTCACTCAGGTAGTCGGCGGTGCCGGACCAGTGGAACAGCGTGGCCTCGTCACCGCGGTGGCTAAGTACGCCGATACTGATCTGCTGGGCCGCAGAGGCCAGCAGCGGCAGCAGACACAGCAGCAGGACAAGAAACTGCCGCAGCATTCGCACCTAGATACCCAGTTCGCGCCAGTAGAGCCAGACGCCGGCCACGATCAGCAGCATGACGATTAGCAGCCAGCGCCAGCGCGGTGACTCCTCCTGTATCGGCAGCAGATACCCCTCGGTCGCCGGATCGACCTTGCGCACCATCCCCTGAAGCTTTTTCCACGCCTCACCCAGCAGCGGTGAGGCCTCACGCTCGCTGGTAACCGGCCCGCCCTGCTCGAGCTCTGCGGGGGTCAGCACACTGGAGGGGCGTCCCTTGGGGAAGCTGCAGTTACCGATGAAGAGAAGATTCGCCTCCACATGCTGTTTCGGCAGGTGAAAGCGCAAAGCACTCAGCGACTCCTCCAGGCTGTAGAGGGGGTTGGGAAAATGGGTGGTGCGTTTGCCCACGACCTGCGCCCAGCTGTCCATGCGTTCACCGGCAAAGATGATGCCTTCACGGCCGCTGGTCATCACCACCCGGATGCCCTCCGGCGTCAGCAACAGCCACTCGAAAAAAGCCTGCCCGCCCATGCCGTTGTCCAGCAGTACATCGCGCATTTGCTCGATACCGTCGGCAACGATGGCACGCTCCAGGCGGCGCCGGGCGCGCCAGCGGCGCAACAGCGGCAAGGCCAGCCACAGGGCGAGCAGCACACACAGCGCCACCACACCCCAGCTCATCAACATCTGCTCCAAAACGTCACTCTCCATTGCTCCCTGCCCAGCACAGGATTACTTGTTGTTAGTCACGCCGCCAGGTCGTCCCCTGTGGCCCGTCCTCCAGCACCACGCCCTGAGCCTTGAGTTCATCGCGGATGCGATCCGAGGTGGCGAAATCCTTGTTACGGCGCGCCGCCAGCCGCTCCTCGATAAGCCGTTCGATCTCCTCATCGGAAGGTCCCTCGCCACTGCTGGCACCACGCAGGAACTGCTCCGGCTCCCGTTGCAGCAGGCCGAGCATGCCGCCGAGCTGCACCAGCTGAGCGGCAAGTTGCGCGCTCGTGGCGGCATCGCTATTGCGCAGGCGGTTGATCTCGTGCGCCAGCTCAAACAACACCGCCAGCGCACCGGGGGTGGCGAAGTCATCATCCAGTGCGGTGTAGAAGCGCCGGCTGTAGTCGCTCTCCTGCACATCCCCGGCCGGCTCGATGCCGCGCAGGGCATTGTAGAGGCTGGTCAGTGCCGCTTTGGCATTGTCCAGGTGCTGGTCGGAGTAGTTGAGCGGGCTGCGGTAGTGGCTGGTGAGGATGAAGTAACGGATCACCTCCGGGTCATACTTGGCCATCACCTCGCGGATGGTAAAGAAGTTGCCCAGGGACTTGGACATCTTCTCGTTGTCCACCCGCACAAAGCCGTTGTGCAGCCAGTAGTTGACGAATTTGCAGCCGCAGGCCCCCTCGGACTGGGCGATCTCGTTCTCGTGATGGGGGAACTGCAGGTCCAGGCCGCCCCCGTGAATGTCGAAATGCTCACCCAGGGCGTGGGTGGACATGGCCGAGCACTCGATATGCCAGCCCGGCCGCCCCTTGCCCCAGGGGGAGTCCCAACTCGGCTCGCCGGGCTTGGCCGCCTTCCACAGCACGAAGTCCAGCGGATCGTCCTTGCCCTCATCCACCGCCACCCGCTCGCCGGCACGCAGATCCTCCGGGTTCTTGCCGGAGAGGCTGCCGTAGCCCTCGAATTTCGAGACATCGTAATAGACATCGCCATTGCTGGCCGCATAGGCGTAGCCGTTGGCGATGAGTTGCTCGATCATGGCGATGATCTCTGCCATGAACAGCGTGGCACGCGGCTCCTGGTCAGGGCGGGCCACCCCGAGGGCGTCGGCATCCTCGTGCATCGCCGCGATAAAACGCTCGGTCAAGGCGTTGAAGTCCTCGCCGTTGTCATTGGCCCGCTGGATAATCTTGTCGTCGATATCGGTGATGTTACGCACGTAGGTCACATTGCCGCTGCCGAAAATATGTCGCAGGTAACGGTTGATGATATCGAACACCACCAGCACCCTGGCGTGACCGATGTGGCAATAGTCATAGACGGTCATGCCGCAGACGTACATGCGCACCTGCTGCGGATCGATGGGCACGAAAGGCTCCAGCTTCTTGCTAAGGTTGTTATGGACCTTGAGTTGGTGCTGATACGCCATTGTTCTCTCTTCTTTCTGATTTCATATACTGCGGCTAGCCGCGCATGTTATCCCAAAAGCGCCTTGGACGACAAAGCCCGGTCCGGCCCCATCGCGGCAGACCCGCAACAGGCGGCAGGGGCCGCTTTTCCCCATCCCGCACTGCCCTGAGCATAGCCCCACGGGGCCGGTTTGGCCCCGGTTTGCCTTTTCCCCGGGCGCCTGAGCCGATATCATGGCGCTTTTACCCGCAACCGGGATCGGAGAGACCATGAAAAAGCTGTTGTCACTGTTTTTGCTGCTGCTTGTTTCCGCCTGCAATGCCGACACCGCCGAGAACGCCGTCCCCGCCACGCCGGCCGACGACGGCCCGAAGGTGCTGCTGCAGACCAGCATGGGTGAGATCGTTGTTCAGCTCTACCCGGAGGAGGCGCCGCAGAGCGTCACGAATTTCCTGCGCTATGTGGATGAGGGCTTCTACGACGGCACCATCTTCCACCGCGTCATCGACGGTTTCATGATCCAGGGCGGCGGCTTTACCCCTGCGATGGAGCAGAAGCAGACCCGCGCCCCCATCCTCAACGAGGCCGACAATGGCCTGCGCAATACCGTCGGCACCATCGCCATGGCCCGCACCATGGAGCCCCACTCGGCCACCTCACAGTTCTTCATCAACGTGGCCAACAACAGCAGCCTCGATTTCCGCGAGAAGACACCGCGCGCCTGGGGCTATGCGGTGTTCGGCCGGGTGGTGCAGGGCATGGATGTGGTCAAGGCCATCAAGAGCGTCCCGACCACCACCAAGGGCATGCACCGCGACGTGCCACAGCAGGACATCATTATCACCAAAGCCGAGCGGCTGGAAAGCGCCGACGGCCAATAACGAGGAACCCTCATGATCAAGCTGCATACCAACTTCGGCACCATCACTCTTGAGCTCGATGCCGACAAGGCCCCCATCACCGTGGAGAACTTTACCAACTACGTGAAGGACGGCTTCTATGATGGCACCATCTTCCACCGTGTGATCGCCGGATTCATGATCCAGGGTGGCGGCATGGAGCCCGGCATGAAAGAGAAGGCCACCAGGGCATCGATTAAGAACGAGGCGGACAACGGCCTCTCCAACGAGCGCGGCACCATCGCCATGGCCCGCACACCGGACCCGCACTCGGCCTCCGCCCAGTTCTTCATCAACCTCAAGGACAACACCTTCCTCGACCACCGCTCACCGACCCCGGACGGCTGGGGCTATGCCGTGTTCGGCCGTGTGGTCGATGGCATGGGTGTAGTCGACCGCATCAAGGATGTGCAGACCGGCAGCGCCGGTTTTCATCAGGATGTGCCGGTAGAGGATGTGGTGCTGGAAAAGGCCGAGATCGTCGAGGCGTAATGAGCACACTGTTCATCTCGGACCTGCACCTGAGCGGGGAACGGCCGGAGACCATCCGACTGTTTCTCGACTTTCTCGCAGGCGAGGCGCGCCAGGCCGAGGCCCTCTACATCCTCGGCGACCTGTTCGAGGCCTGGCTGGGTGATGATGTCATCCTGCCGGAGTATCAGCCGGTGCTGGAGGCGCTGAAGGCGCTGAGCGACAGCGGGGTTGCGCTGCGGGTCATGCACGGCAACCGCGATTTCCTGCTGGGTGAGCGTTTTTCCGCCTTGAGCGGTTGCCGCCTGGTCGACGACCCGCTGGTGATCGATCTCTATGGCACCCCCACCCTGCTGATGCACGGTGACCTGCTGTGCAGTGACGATCACGCCTATCAGGCCCTGCGCCTGCAGCTGCGCGACCCGCAGTGGATCGACGGCTTCCTCAGCAAGTCTCCGCAGGAGCGGGTGGCGTTCGCCCAGCAGCTACGTGATCGCAGCCGCAAGGAGACCGGAGAGAAAAGCGAAACCATCATGGACGTCAATCCCGCCACCGTGGAGCAGTACCTGCACCAGTACCAGGTCAGCCGCCTGATCCACGGCCACACCCACCGCCCTGCCCGCCACACCCATGTGCTGCAAGGCACCACGGCGACACGCTACGTGCTACCCGACTGGCACGATATCGGCGGCATGCTGCGCTGCGATGCAGAGGGCTGCAGCGCCGTCCGGATCGGCTAAAGGGCACCTCTAAAGTCACTGCGGCAGGCTCGCCCTGCCAATAGCCGCTTACCCCGGCGGTCTGTAATACCACACCATCCCCGCGGCATTTCAGTAGCCATGCCAATATCGGTGGCCACCGAGACTGATAGCGATGCCTCATTTTCGGCAAAATCACGTATACTTCACTAATGATTTGTGAAGCACGCCACCGTATTCCGCTCCTGTTTCTGCCTCTGCTGCTTATCGCCTGCAGTGAGCCGAAGAACGAGCTGGAGCGGGTCCAGCACGACGGTACTCTGCATGTGCTCACGCGCAATGCCGCCACCACCTTCTACGAAGGCCCGCACGGCCCGACCGGACTGGAATACGACCTTGCCAAGGGCTTTGCCGACGAGCTGGGCGTGGAGCTGAAGATGGAAGTGGCCGGCAATGTCAGCGACGTACTGGCCAGGCTGGCCGTGGGTGAGGCCGATTTCGCCGCGGCGGGGCTTACCGTCACCGCGCCGCGCCAGCTATGGGCCAACTTCACACCACCCTACCAGGAAATCACCCAGCAACTGGTCTACCGCAGAGGCACACGCAAACCGCAGAGCCTCGACCGGCTCAGCGGTATGCTGGAGATCACCGCCAAAAGCAGTCACGAGGAGCAGTTGCAAAAACTGCAAACCCAGCACCGTCAGCTGGAGTGGGCGGTCAATTCCGAGGTGGAGAGCGAAGAGCTGCTGGCGATGGTGTGGGACAAACTCATCGACTACACCATCGCCGACTCCAACGAGGTGGCGATGAACCAGCGCTATTTTCCCGAATTGCGCATCGCCTTCGACATCAGCGAGCCGCAGCCGCTGGCCTGGGCCTTTCCCAAGTTCAAGGATCAGAGCCTCTATCAGGCCGCCTCGGACTATTTCATCCGCATCAGGGAGAACGGACGCCTGGCGCAGCTGATCGAGCGCTACTACGGCCACCTGGAAGACTTTGACTATGTCGGCACCCGTACCTACATGCGCCACATGCAAGCCCGCCTGCCGCAGTACCGGGAGCTATTCGAGTACTCCGCCGCAGAGCATGGCCTGGACTGGCGCCTGCTGGCCGCCACCGCCTATCAGGAGTCGCACTGGGATCCGCAGGCGGTCTCACCCACCGGGGTGCGCGGCATCATGATGCTCACCAAACTCACCGCCGGTGAGCTGGGCGTCGATGAGCGCACCGATCCGGTACAGAGCATCCGCGGTGGCGCACTCTATCTAAGCCGGCTGCTCAAGCGCATCCCCGATCGCATCCCCGAGCCGGACCGCCTGTGGCTGGCGCTGGCGGCTTATAATGTCGGTTACGGCCACCTGGAGGACGCCCGCGTCATCACCCAGAGCCAGGGCGGCAACCCGGACAGCTGGAATGACGTCAAGGAGCGGTTGCCGCTGCTGCGCCAGCGCAAGTGGTACCAGCAGACCAAATACGGTTATGCCCGTGGCAACGAAACGGTGCGCTACGTGGAGAACATACGCAGCTATTATGACATTCTGGTCTGGTTCACCGACCAGGAGGTACCGCCCCCTCCACCACAACCCAACGCACTGAGTATTGGCACACCGACACTGTAGAGGGCATCAGCCGGGCAGCCGCCCCTATTCGAAGGCTTCGCCCTGCATCGACAGGTAAACCTGGTAGGCGTTACGCCGGTTCGCCGCCTCAAATGCCGGCAATGCCTCAAACTCGGACCAGTCCACCTCGGCATAGGCCTCATCGAACGGCTGCAGCTCATCCACCGCCTGACCCATCTTCTCTCGCAGGAAGGCCAGGTAGCGATAGGTCATCCCCACCGCCTCGACAGGCGCCGACTGATGCGGACCGTGCCCCGGCACCAGCGCCTGCAGCGCACTGCTGTCCATCCGCTGCAGCGCCTCCAGCCAGAGCCTGGTATTGCTGCTGCCAAGAAACGGCACCCGCCCCTCGAAGATCACATCACCCGAATAGAGCACACCCTCGCTCGGCACATAGACGGTCATATCGGCATCGGAGTGGGCATCACCGATCACGCTCAACTCAAACGTCGTCTCCCCCAGCCGCAACACCTCCTGCCCTTCCACATAGGCGTCGGGCCACACAAGGCGGGTCTCCTCATTCACCCACGGCTCAAGGGAGAAACGTCGCTCCTCCAGCCGCTCTTCGGCCACACTCGACTCCAGGTATTTTTCCGCCCCTGCCGGTGCAACGATCTCGGCCCCCTGCTCCTGGAAATACTGCAGGCCGAGGATATGGTCGGCGTGGTAGTGGGTCACAAGCACCAGCACCACCGGTTTGTCCGTCACGTTGCGGATTTTCTGCATCAACAGCTGCGCCAGCGAGGGGCTGCCCAGGGCATCGATCACCACCACACCCGCCTCGGTGACCACCACTCCGGCATTGGAGATAAACCCCTCGTTCTCGATAGCCGTGCCGGGGGCGCCCGGCACGTAGTAGGCGCGCTCACTCACCTGCACCAGCTCCATCTCCACCGTCGAGGGCGGGTAGTTATCGGCCTGTAGCGTGGCGCTGCCCAGCAGCAGGCCCAGCAATGCAAAAAGTTTGATTCCGGCGTTCATCACTCTGTTCCACGTTATCTTGGTTTGACCATCCTGCCTGATGCGGCAGTGAGGGACTATTCGGGAATACCCTTATACGGTTACACACCGCTGCGCCTGCGGGCGCGAAAAAAGTCCCGCAGCAGCGCGGCGCTTTCGGCCCGGAGCACCCCGCTTTCGACCTCGCAGCGGTGGTTCAGCTCATTGCTCTGCAGGATATTGTAGACCGAGCCGGCGGCGCCGGTTCGCGGGTCTGGCGCCGCGAAGACCACCCGCGCAACACGGGCATGGACAATCGCCCCGGCGCACATCGGACAGGGTTCGAGGGTGACATAGAGGGTGGTACCGCCCAAGCGGTAGTTCTGCAGCGCCTTCCCTGCGGCACGCAACAGGCGAATCTCTGCATGGGCGGTGGGGTCGTGGTCGGTGATGGGGCGGTTGCGCTCGGCAGCGACAAGCTGGCCATCTTTCACCAGTACCGCCCCCACCGGCACCTCACCTTCGCGGGCGGCCAGCTGTGCCTGCTCCAGAGCACGGCGCATCCAGTGGATATCGGGGGATTCCAGTTCAATCGTCATGGGGCGTATTGAACCACAGTTGCCGCCACAAGCCACCCCTGAGCAGCGGCATCCGGGAGGAAACGGGCTATTACCCCGAGCTCCAAGCAGCCCCGGCAGACCAGAACCAGCTGGTCTCAGGAGAACATAACCGCCACAGACGGTTTGCGCTTCAGCGCCTTGAGGTAAAGCAGGGTTTCATATTCACGAAGCCCCGCCAGCTGGGACTTTTCCAGCCGAGAATAGACGATCAAGTGATCGACATGATAGCCGCGCGCATCTATCGCCTTGCGCGCCAACGCCTCTGCATCCTCCAGGGTGTCAGTGATGGCGCAGGCATCCGCCGTCACATGAGCCTCGGCGGCCCCGCTGGCACAGCTGTCAAAATGAAGCATGAATATCGCCATCGTCTTCGGCTCCTTCCCGCGATGCACACGCCAATACGCTACCGGCAAGGCGGGTGGCCCTCCTGCGCCGCAGCACCAACCCCAGCCGACACCACTGTGAATAAAAAGACTGTAGCAGGCAGCGTGGGCTTCGCCACATGCAAATAGCGGCGACGACACTGGTTTGATGGCCAGTCACGCCGAAGACGCCATGGCGGACTGTGGTGCGTTAACAGCTTATCGCCAGGCAGACACGCGCGGACGATTCACCAGTGACACCAGTACAAAGCTGATCAACATCAGCAGGTACCAGGCGATCAGTTTTTGCCAACTCACCAACACCCACTCCCCATTCTGCGATGGGTATATCCAGACCCTGGCGTAGGTGGCCAGGTTCTCGGCGATCCAGATGAATAGCGCGACCAGGGAAAAGCCGAGTACCAGCGGCATTTGCCGATAGCTTTGCGAGATGCGAAAGGCGATCCAGACACGACCGAACAGCACCACGCTGAGGGCAAGCAGCCACCAGCGGAAATCGTAGAGGTAGTGGTGAGTAAAGAAGTTGAGGTAGACCAGTAAGGCCAATAGCGCCGTGGTCCAGAGCGGCGGGTAGCTGGAAAAGCGAAAATCGAAAATACGCCAGATGCGGGCGATGTAGCTGCCAACCGCGCTGTACATAAAACCAGCGAACAGCGGCACATTGCCGATCGCCAGCACCGCATCACCGGGATAGTGCCAGGAATTGATTCCGGGCGAGGTCTTGAACAGCTCCATCGCTGTGGCCACCAGGTGGAAAATCACGATAACCGCCGCTTCGCGCGGCGTCTCGAGACGGAAGGCCAGCAGCAGCAACTGGATCAACAGCGCGACGATAAACAGAAAGTCGTAGCGGTACAGCGACTCGAACGGATACCAGAACTGGGTCAGCAGGATGAAAAACAGCAACAACCCGGCAAACAGGCAGGCCCAGGCCTGCTTGAGGCCGAATAGCCAGAACTCACGGACGAACTGCTTCAGTGTTGCCATGCGCTTCCCTGCTGCGAGACACCAGGCGTCCAGAGGGCCGCCTGGTGTTAGGCCCCTACTCCCACTCGATGGTGCCAGGGGGCTTGCCGGTGATGTCGTAGACCACGCGGGAGATGCCGTTGATCTCGTTGACGATGCGTCGCGAGACGTGGT
>OBLN01000162.1_pt1 | contig 25161 bp, 22 predicted proteins | sample 1519301 | NCBI WGS metagenome assembly OBLN01 (sample SAMEA2452533, study PRJEB22499) | sediment metagenome | reverse complement strand
CCCGTTGTTTTATCTTCTGACATAACATAATCCATTTTGCTCAATAAAAAAAGGGGAGCCTGTAAACAGCCGCCCCCCTCTTTAGATAGTTTGGTATATAATGCCGATTATTTTCTCAGGTTGTAAAAAGAACCAAGTCCTTTATAGACACCCTGAACCGTCTTGATAGCGTAAACACCTGCGTCCTGCGGTGTTTACGCACACGCTCGCGGGCGGATGAACCGCCCTTCGCTGCGCACGGCGAACCCGCATCCTGCGGGTTTAAGAGCCGCTTATTATTTTCTCAGGTTGTAGAAAGAACCGAGTCCTTTATAAACACCCTGAACCGTCTTAATAGCGTAAACACCTGCGTCCTGCGGCGTTTATGCACACGCTCGCAGGCGGATAAACCGCCCTTCGCTGCGCACGGCGAACCCACATCCTGCGGGTTTTAAAAACGCCGATCATTTTCTCAGGTTATAAAAAGAACCGAGCCCTTTATAGACACCCTGATCAACTAGTTCTTCCTCGATGCGGAGGAGCTGGTTGTATTTGGCGATGCGGTCGGTTCTGGATGCTGAACCTGTTTTGATCTGCCCTGCGTTTGTGGCAACTGCGAGATCTGCTATTGTTGTATCTTCAGTTTCGCCTGAGCGGTGAGAGATAATATTTGTATAGCCTGCTGTTTTGGCTGTTTCTATGGTATGCAGAGTTTCAGTGAGTGTGCCTATCTGGTTGAGCTTAACAAGAACAGAGTTGGCAACGCCTTTTCTGATACCTTCCTGAAGACGCTTAACGTTTGTTACGAAGAGATCATCCCCTACAAGCTGAATCTTGCTTCCGAGAGCATCGGTGAGTTTTTTCCATCCGTCCCAGTCGTTTTCATAGAGACCGTCTTCAATGGAGATGATCGGATATTTTCCGCAAAGGTACGAATAGTATTCAACCATATCATCCGCTGATTTTTCAGGGTTCTTTTCAGCAGCCATGAAGTATTTGCCGTCTTTATAAAATTCGCTTGCTGCAGCATCCAGCGCAAGGCAGATGTCCTCACCGGGTTTGTAGCCTGCGTTTTCTATGGCACGGAGAATAACCTCTATGGCTTCTTCATTTGATTTGAGATCAGGTGCAAAACCGCCTTCATCGCCAACAGCGGTGTTGTATTTCTTTTCATGGAGAACTTTTTTAAGTGAATGGAAAGTTTCTGTTCCCATCCTGAGTGCATCACGGAAAGTTTCAGCTCCCACGGGCATAATCATAAATTCCTGAATATCCACGTTATTATCAGCGTGCTGACCTCCGTTGATGATGTTCATCATAGGAGTAGGAAGAGTGTGGGCGAATGCTCCGCCTATATATTTATAGAGAGGGAGCGAAGAAGCATCCGCAGCGGCTTTGGCGCATGCAAGAGAGACACCGAGGATAGCGTTTGCTCCGAGCTTTGACTTGTTGTCAGTTCCGTCAAGATCAATAAGGATTTCATCAATGAGCTTCTGCTCAAGAACATCTATTCCCTCAAGCTCGTCCGAAATAATTTCGTTAACATTCTGAACGGCTTTCAGAACACCTTTACCGAGGTATCTGCTTTTGTCGCCGTCTCTGAGTTCCACAGCTTCATGCTCGCCAGTGGACGCGCCTGAAGGAACAGCCGCTCTGCCTAAATATCCGCCGCTTGTAACGACCTCTACCTCGACCGTGGGATTGCCTCTGGAATCCAGTATTTCCCGTGCATAAACCTCAATAATATCTGTCATTTTCTGCTCCCGAATATATATTTTTTTCTTTCCGGTTATTTTGTGCCGTAAGTATATATTGAAAAATTGCGAAAATACAATATGATTTGTTTTCCGTCTGCCCGTCAAAAGGGCTCTGTTTACGTTCAGGTCTGACTCAGACGGGTTCATAAAATAAGGCAGGTAAAATGTACGATATACCAAGTCTGCTGTTTGCGGACAGACAGGGAAATATATATGATCACCCCAGCCTCAAAATGGCTGTGAGAAGTGAAAACTATAACTTTGTTCCGTACGAGACGGAGCTTATTGAACTACCCGAAACATCAAGGCTGTATTTTATGCCTGATACGCACCCCATAGCCTATAATCAGGATACGGCGAATATGGAAACTTTTACAGGAGGAATGGCAGTCAGCGTATTTCTTGCCCCTGGGTTTCTGCGCCTGTTTCTTCCTGCATATAAAAAACTGAGTGAAGACATTCTTCCTCTTTACGCTTATACAGCAGTGGGATGGATGAACGGAAAGTTTGTTGTGCCCGCACTAAAAATAGACGATGATTCCAAATGGAATCCATGCCTCTATGATTTTACAGACAGCTTTAAACCAAAGGTTCAGGCATATCTTAGTAAATATCCGGACAACAGATTATATAAGCAGCTTGCGAAATGCGCCCTTGAATACCACTGCACGGCTGCGAAAAATGTGTTCATGGGCAGGTGGGAATGCCCCATCCCCACAGCTCCTACCTGCAACAGCAGATGTCTGGGCTGTATATCCAAACAGCCTGCGGAGTGCTGCCCCTCCCCGCAGTCACGCATCAGCTTTGTCCCCTCACCGAAGGAGATAATCGAAGTTGCCCTGAACCATTATGAAACGGCGGAAGAACCGATAATCAGCTTTGGTCAGGGGTGTGAGGGAGATCCGATCACAGAAGCCGAAACTATAGCCAAGGCTGTGTCGGTCATAAAGAAAAAAGCACCTGACATGACAATAAACTTCAACTCCAACTGTTCAAGCCCTGAAAAGCTCAAACTTCTCCTTGATGCAGGAATAGACAGCATCAGAGTAAGCATGAACTCAGCCAACCATACAACCTATGAAATGTACTATTCACCGGTTAATTACGACTTCGGTGATGTTCTGAAAAGTATTGAACTGGCAAACAGATATAAAGCGTACGTATCTCTCAACCTGCTCACAATACCCGGAATTAATGACAGAGAGGGCGAGCTGAATACCCTCCTTGACTTCCTCGGAGCGTACAATATAGACCTCATACAGCTTCGTAACCTCAATATAGATCCGGACTTTCTGTTCTCTAAAATGAAGTTTAAAACAGAAGAAATCCTTGGATTGAAAAACATGCTAAAATTAATCAAACGTAAAAACAAAAATGTCAGGTTCGGTTACTTCAACCGCACGAAGGAAAACTTTTTTAAAGACTTCGGCTACCCTGACCTTAAAAGGAGATAACTCATGAAGAAGCTTCTTGTATTGGCATTTATCATCTGCTTTGCGGGCTCCGCATTCGCAGACGACATCAAACTCCGTCCCGGTATGACTCAGAACGACTTTAAAACCTTTGCCAAAGAACTCGGTTCTGTAATTTCGTTTGACCCCAACAGCCCCGCAGACCCTCTCGGGCTCCTCGGTTTTGATATAGCCGCTGAAGCATCTTTCAACATAATTGATACTGATGTATGGGATCACGCAGCTTCCGACGGTGACTCGCAGGAAGCCCTCATCATGTACAGGCTGCACGCCCAGAAAGGTCTGCCCGGAAAAATTGACATAGGAGCAATGATAGGTCAGTCTGCCAATTCCGACCTCACAGTGGCTGGTGTTTCAATAAAATACGCCATACTGGAAGGCACAATGGCGACTCCTGCACTTTCTGTCAGAGCGGCATACTCTCAGACAGTGGGTCATGATGAAATAGATGCCTACAACGCAAACATCGGCGTTTTTATCAGCAAAGGCATACTTATCATCAAACCCTATGCCGGTATTGTAGGCTCTATGAATTATCTCAAAGAAAAATCCGATGCAGTTGATCTTGACACTGAAACAGCTTACACAGCAAAAGGTATATTAGGAATTCAGGTTACTCCGTTTCCTTTCCTGAAATTCAATGCTGAAGCAGGTATCGGAGAAATAAACCAGCTCAGTCTTAAGGCAGGCATTCGCTTCTGATGAATAAAAAACGTTTCGATTATATAGTTCTCGGCAGCGGCGTTGCAGGTTTGCGCGCCGCTATTGAGCTTGCAGGTCACGGAGATGTGGCTCTTATAACTAAATGTGTCCTCGGTGAAAGCAGCTCTGAATATGCTCAGGGCGGTGTTGCTGTAGCCTTAAGTGAAGAGGATGATATAGTTCTTCACTACGAAGACACTCTGAAAGCTGGTGACGGTCTCTGCATTAAAGATGCAGTTAAAACCCTTGTGGCAGAAGGACCGGAATATATAACACAGCTTATATCATGGGGTGCAAATTTCGACACTAAAGAAGGGGCTCTCTCCTTTACCCGTGAGGCGGCACACAGTGTTAACCGCATAATTCATGCCCATGGTGATGCAACCGGACACGAAATTGTCCGCACCCTGAAAGAATATTCCCTGAAATTCCTTAACATATACAGACTGGACTACACCTACGCTCTGGACTTCATAATCGAGAACAGCAGGGTCACGGGTGTTCTTGCATTGGATGAAAAAACCGGGGAACTGACATCATTCTATTCAAAAGCAGTAGTCGTTGCCACAGGCGGCGCAGGCAGACTGTTCACCCGCACCACAAACCCGGATGTTTCCACAGGGGATGGAGCTGCTATGGCTTTCAGAGCAGGAGCAGAGCTGGAAGACATGGAGTTTTTCCAGTTTCACCCCACGGCACTTCATTTTCCCGGAGCGCCAGCGTTTCTTTTGAGCGAATCTATGAGAGGCGAAGGAGCTGTACTGCGGAACAACGCCGGAGAAAGATTCTGTTTTAATTACCATGAAGACGGTGAACTTGCGCCGAGGGATGTGGTAAGCCGTTCCATATTCTTTGAAATGAACAAGACAAAAACAAAACACGTCTATCTCGATGTGACTCACCTTGATAAAGAACATATACTTCACAGATTTCCGAAGATATACAACACATGCCTCAGCTACGGCATAGATATAACCAAAGACTACATCCCCGTCAGCCCTGCCGCTCATTACTATATGGGAGGCATAAAAACTGACCTTGACGGACGCTCAAGTCTGAAAGGGCTGTACGCCTGCGGTGAAGCTGCATGCACCGGGGTACACGGAGCAAACCGCCTTGCCAGCAATTCACTCCTTGAAGGTGTTGTGTTCGGCGGAAGAAGTGCAAAGGCTGCGGTCAAAGACACAGAAAATACGCTTATAAGTGAAACAGAGATCCAAGTATCTGAAACTTACAAAGAAACCGACTGCGCCCAAGCACTTAAGTTCATTCAGGAAACTATGTGGAAGTATGTAAGCGTTTCCAGAAATGAAGAAGGGCTGAAAAAAGCAATCAGTGAGCTTGCATCGTTTCTCAGTAAATTTGAGGGTAAAACTCCGGCGGACAGAAAAACCGCCGAGCTTAAGAACCTTGCAGAGAGCGGGCTGCTGATGGCTCATGCCGCCCTCGCCAGAGAAGGCAGCCGTGGCGGGCACTACCGTGAAGACATGCCGGAAAAAATAACAAAAGACTATCACGTATATTTTACAAATGCCGAATTTAATCCTCATTTCAGGTGATAAGAAGCCGATCTCCACGGGGGACGGCTCCATATCATTCTACAACCTTACATACAAGCAGGCTTACCACGCAAAGAGTATTGGTACATTCACCGAAAGTCTGCATAAATTTGTAATCCCTTCAGGCGTGATAGAGAAACTGAAGAAAGGTCATGTGCGTATTCTCGACATCTGCCTTGGAATAGGCGCTAATCTCGCAGTGACTTTCCATGAAATTGAAAAACTGGATATTCCGAAGGAACACAAGCTTCAGATAGTCAGCCTTGAAAAAGATCACAGCCTTGTTCAGCTTATTCAGAAAACAGCCTCTCTGACCCCGCCCGACGGATACAGAATCTTAAGAAAGCTTCTTTATGAGGGAACATGCGGAAGGTATGGTCTTGATGTAATGTATGGTGATGCGGTAAACAGTCTGGACAGGATTCAGGCACCTTTTGATGCAGTGTACTTCGACCCGTTCAGCAAAAGAAAAAACGCTGAAATGTGGACAGAGAGTGTTTTCAGAAACCTTCACAGGGTTTTAAAAGATGATGGAAGAGTGGTAACCTATTCTTGTGCTAAGGGAGTTAGGGAAGATATGAAGAAGGCGGGTTTTGCCGTTTCAGACATCCCCCGCCTTCCTGATGGCTTTCAGTCAGGAACTGTAGCTATGAAAAACTAGTCTGCACACTAGTCTACATGTTGGGATTTAAAGTAAACCGCAGTCCAAAAGCCTGCGATAGCCGAAACACAAAGGATGCCTAAAAATATAGCCATTTCTGCCTCCATTAAAAAGAATGTGTTTTCCTTTGAAACAGTGCAGGAAAACTGCATTCAACTTTTTTGTTATGTATATAAGGCAATAATAAACCCTAAAACAAATAAAACAACTCCATTTTTTGTCTCTATTTAACAGATCGCAGAACAAAACGTGTTTTATTGTTCTAATACGTTGTTAATCATCGGTTTATTTGTTAATATAATTCTTTAGTGCGCAAAACAAATAACCTCTTTCTAAAAAGACTCTCCTTCAAGTATTTATTAAAATCAACATGACTCTATTCCTCTTTCTGACAGTTTTTTACTTACTTCTCTTTTCATTATGAGTTACCGTTCATTTCATTATTCATAAAGAAAAGCTTATTAAGGAGTTAAGCAACTTTAATATTGCGTATGAAAAAAGACTAAGGTAGTTTGATTGATTATACTTTGGCGGGTGCTGATTGGAGTTGGTATTAATTCTGACTGCCGGTTCACTGTTGTGGATCTGCATTATAAATGCCTTCGGCAGGTTTGAGAAACGGACGGTTTTTATGTCCCTTCTTGTAGCCTTTGCTGCCGGTTCAGCCGCCTACCACCCTGCTGCATGGCTGAACACGCTTTTTCTTGATACCATTGGTATCGAAATGAATGCTGTAAACCTTCCCCGATCTGCTACAGCAGCATATTCTGCATTTGTAGGCATTAACGAAGAGTTTCTCAAATGTCTCATAACCTTTCTGATTATTAAAGACTCCAAAAACTATGAAACCCCTGTGCAGGGATATATATACGCTGCTTCAGCGGGACTGGGCTTTGCATTGCTTGAAAACATATACTACCTGAAAGGGCTTAACACTGAAATGCTCCTTATGCGGCTTTGCATCTCCACCCCTCTTCATATTAGCCTTGCGCTGATATGGGCAGCAGGTATAAATGCTGCAAAATTTGCACGCTGCGGCTTTCTTCAATGCGCCGCAGGATATATTTTTGTTTCCGCAGCTCTGCATAGCACTTACAATTATCAGGCGATATACGCAGGCAGTATTTCGGAAAGCGCCGTCAAGACCCTCACTGTTCTTTCAGTAACCATAATTACGGCTTTTTTCTTCATTCGGCATCATAAAAACAGATAATCTGTGCTATTGCACTTTTACTTAGTGATAGATTATGATAACTTTATAAAACAATTTGTTTTTTAATCTGTTAAGGCTGTGAATGTATGAGTGCGGATAAAGCTGACAAACATAAAAAACAGTATAAGACTGCTGACAGCATTTCTCAGGATGATGAATGCTGTTTTCTGTTTCGTTCAGTTTTTGAGCAAAGCTCAGACTCTGTCATAATAACAGATCTAAAAAACAATGTGCTTTTCTTTAATCCCGCCGCTGTTCATATGTTTGAGATGGAATCGGAACAGCTTGCCCGCCAGAATATCAACGCCCTTGCTTTCGGACGTAAAATTATCAGCAAAGAAGCTCACAGCAGTCTTATCAAAGGTGATTTCCCTGAGGGGATTAAAGCTGAAAACCTGTATATGACCCGTGATGGTTTTTTCTGGGGGCATACAGCTATTTCACTGATCTCAGGGTATAAAGACTCTGAACCGAGAATACTGTTTGTTATAAGAGATATAACAACTGAAAAAAATCTCCGGGAAGAGCTTTTAACAAGCAGGGAACAGCTTCAGAATATGCTGGATTTTGTAAACAGCATGGTTGTGGTCACAAACGGAACAGAGATACGCAACTGCAATAAAAATCTTTTGAATTTTTTCAGCTACGAAAACATTAACAGTTTCAAAGAAAAGAACTCCTGTATATGCGATACATTCATCCCTCTGGCTGGCTACCTCACCGAAACCCGAAGAGGTCACTGGCTCAAAAAAGTCCTGCGTAACAAAGCATCTTCCGGTGACACCAAAGTTGCCATAAAAGACCCCGCAACCGGAGCCATACGCTTCTTTATGGTGGATATACAGCCGTTTCCCGGTGAAAAATACTACTACATTGTCTCATTCACTGACATAACTGAACTTGAAAACCAGAAAAAGCTTCTGGAAAATACCAACATATCCCTTGAAGAGAAGATAAACAGACGCAGCAGAGAATTATTTGAAAGTTACCGCAAACTTGCCGCAAATGAAGAGATGCTTTCCGTAATTTTCAACATGGCAAGCATCGGCATAGCAATGGTTGATGACAAAGGGCGCTACGTTCGGGTGAACAGCCGATTCTGTGAAATATACAGGCTCAAGGAACACAATGTAATAAACTCTGACTTCGGAGAGGTTCTTCACGAAACTCTACGTGATGATATGCACCGCCTATTTATAAAATACCGTGACGGTCATATTAAACGCATAGCTTCAGAGTGGAAAATTAAGAGAGTTGACTCCACTCAGGTTGACATTCTGATGACAACAAAATGGGTAACTATGTATGATGGTAAACGCTACCTCATATCAACCCACCTTGATATAACCGATAAAAACAGACTGCAGCAAAAGCAGAGAGAGCAGGAAAGAATGCTTGTTCAGCAGTCAAAAATGGCTGCAATGGGTGAAATGATAGGTGCAATTGCCCACCAGTGGAAACAGCCTCTCAATGCCATAGCGCTGATAGCTCAATGCTTTAAGGATGACTATGACTATAAGGAGCTTACGCTTGATGCCGTAAACGAACACGTCAACGGAATATTGAAGCAGGTAAGCTTCATGGCGGCTACAATTGATGACTTCAGGAATTTCTTCAAGCCCGCCAGAACCATGCAGGCTTTTGAAATTTCATCTGCTGTTTCCGATATTGTCAACCTTATGCTGCCTCAGCTTAAAGTAAACTACATAGCTGTCTACGTGGATAACTCCGCTACAAACACTTACGGTTCAGAGGTTTATGGTTATCCCAATGAGTTTAAGCAGGTAATACTCAACCTGATAGCCAATTCAAAGGATGCTATAGCTGAAAGAAGAGCGGCAAAAACTCTCAAGAATTCCGAAGCAGGAATAATAAGTATAAAAATAGAATCCACAGAAAAACAGGTCAGAATTATTTTCTCCGATAATGGAGGCGGGATACCTGATGAGGTAATGAACAGGCTGTTTGAGCCCTATTTCACAACAAAAGGCTCAGGTTCAGGTATAGGTTTGTACATGTGCCGTACAATTATTGAAGGTAAAATGAAAGGGAAAATAAGCGTAATTAATTCAGGAAAAGGCGCTGAATTCACTATTTTACTGGAAAAACTTATTGAGGGGAGTGTCTAATGAAAGAGCTGAAGGATATCAGGCTTCTTTTCGTTGAGGATGAACTGCTCATGCAGAAATCCATCGAAAAGATTCTGGCAAAGCATGTCGGTGAATTTAAACTTGCGGTCAACGGGGAAGAAGGTCTTAAAATACACGGGGAGATGAAGCCAGATATAGTCATTACTGATCTGGATATGCCTGTGATGAACGGGCTGCAGATGATCTCCTTAATCAGAAAAACAGATGAAAAAACCCCCATTATTATCATAACCGCCTTTGAGGATCAGGCAGAAGTAGCAACAGGGGCCGATTTTTCTCTTATTAAACCTATTCTTAAAAAAAGGCTTTTTGAGCTTCTCGAAAAATGTGTTGAAAAGCTGAACAGCAAATAACCTAACTTTTCCCGCAGTTGTTCTGGCTGTTTTCACACCTGTCATTATCTGCGTGCCCGCCGGAAGAGGCGCAGCATTCTGCCCCCTTCCCGCATCCGCACGACGCGTTTTTCCTCTTCGCACTAAGCACGGAGAGGAAAAACACCGCAAAAGCTACTAATGCCGCTATAACTGCGACAACAAATATCTTCATTAACTACCCGCCGAAATCGTCAAAGTATATATTTTCAGGCTCAACACCCAGCTTATCCAGCAGGTCAAGCACTGCATCTATCATCACAGGAGGTCCGCAGAGGTAGTATTCGCAGTCCTCCGGCGCAGGATGGTTCCTAAGATAAGCGTCATAGGCTATGCAGTGAACAAATCCTTTATAGCCTGTCCAGTTATCTTCCGGCATAGGCTCGCTCATCACCACATGCCAGCTGAAGTTTTCAAACTCTTTTTCAAGCTGTTTGAAATCTTCATCATAAAACAGTTCCGCAACGCTTCTGGCTCCGTACCAATAGGATATTTTGCGCTTTGTGCCTTTTCTTTTAAGCTCATCAAACACTATGGAACGAAGCGGCGCCATCCCCGCACCACCGCCGAGGAATATCATTTCCGTATCATTATCCGTGGCGTGGAACTCACCGAACGGACCGGTGATGGTCACTTTGTCACCCGGTTTCCTTGTATGAAGATAGGTCGAGCCCTTTCCCGGAGGTATGCCGTTGGTTTTAGGAGGCGGAGTTGCGATACGTACGTTAAGCTTTATCACGCCCTTCTCTTCCGGATAATTCGCCATAGAATAAGCACGGACAACAGGTTCATCAACCTTTGATTTATACTGATATATGCCGAATTTCTCCCAGGTGGCGTGGTATTTTTCTCCAACGTCTATCTGCGTGAAATCAGCCTCATAAGGCGGAACCATAACCTGAATATAGCCGCCGGCACGGAAATTCACATCTTCTCCTTCGGGAAGTTTGAGAACAACCTCTTTTATAAAAGTCGCAACATTTCTGTTGGATATAAGTTCGCACTCCCATTGACGGGCACTGAATACTTCCGCCGGAACTTCAATGTCAAGGTCTTCTTTGACAGTAAGCTGGCATGAAAGTCTGTAGCCCTCACGTTCCATTTTTCTGTTAATATGGCTTTTCTCCGTGGGAAGGATGCTCCCGCCGCCGGAATTAACAACAACCTTACACTGCCCGCAGGAACCACCGCCCCCACATGCAGATGAAACAAATATTTTTTCATCTGCCAGCACGCTGAGAAGTTTGCCTCCTCTCTGTACATTCAGAGCCTTGTCCTCACTGCCGTTTATGACAATACGCACATTTCCGGAGGGAACAAGCCATTGTTTAGCCGTGAGGATGAACCCAGCGAGAAAAAGGATTATCGCCGTAAAAAGAGCAACACCTAAAACTATTTCTATCAAGTTCTGCCTCCCCTTAAAGCTGTATTCCGGAGAAGAGCATGAACGAAATCGCCATGATTCCCGCTATCACAAATACAATACCCAGATTGTCCAACCCTTTGGGGACATCGGCGTATTTCATCTTTTCCCTTATACCCGCCATTGCTATTATAGCAAGTGCCCAGCCCGCTCCCGAACCAAAGCCGTAAACCACACTTTCGCCGAAAGTGTAATCACGTTGAACCATGAACAGAGTTCCGCCGAGAATCGCACAGTTCACCGTTATAAGCGGCAGGAAAATACCCAGAGCGTTGTAAAGCTTAGGGACAAACCTGTCCAGCCCCATCTCAAGAACCTGAACAATCGCCGCAATAATACCTATGTACGTCACAAGACCTATAAAAGTGAGGTCAACATCACCCAAACCAGCCCAAGCGAGGGCTCCGTCCTTAAGCACATGCTGATATATAAGGTTGTTTACAGGAACAGTTATGGTCTGCACTGCTATTACAGCTATGCCGAGCCCTGTTGCTGTCTCAACCTGCTTAGAAACGGCAAGGAATGTACACATGCCGAGGAAGAAGGCAAGAGCCATATTCTCGACAAAAATTGATTTAACCAGAAGGCTTAAATATATCTCAATCATGCCTTCACCCCTTTAGCAATAATAAGCTGAACACCCCAGATGATTAACCCTATGAGGAAAAATGCACTGGGAGCGAGAAGGAACAGACCGTTGGGAGTGTACCATCCGCCGTCTGAAGCAAGGGGAAGCACCTGAAAACCCAGAAGTTTCCCTGCTCCCACAAGCTCACGTATCGTACCCACCACAAGGAGCACCAATCCGTAGCCCGCTCCGTTGCCCAAACCGTCCAGAAGACTCTGAAAAGGGGGATTTTTGATGGCAAATGCCTCTGCCCTGCCCATGAGGATACAGTTTGTTATGATAAGACCAACGAATACTGAAAGCTGTTTGCTTATCTCAAAGAAGTAAGCCTTTATGAACTGATCAGCTATGATAACCAGCGATGCGATAATGGTCATCTCAACAATAATCCTGATGCTTGAGGGAATATAGTTCCTGATTATGCTGAGTGAAAAGTTGGACAAACCAAGAACAACAACAACAGCGAGTGCCATAACCATAGTGGTTTTCAGGTTTGATGTAACCGCCAGTGAAGAGCAGATGCCGAGAACCTGAACAGCTATTGGGTTATTCCTGAAAATGGGGTCCGTGAATATTTTTGCCGTGCTGCTAGCCATTGAACCCCTCCGATTCTATCTTTGAAAGAAATTTTCCGTAACCGTTTTCACCAAGCCAGAAACGCACCAGCCCGTTAACCCCCCTGCTTGTCATGGAAGCTCCTGAAAGAGAATCCACAAGGTGTTTTGCATCGGGGTTTGAAGGATCAACTTTACCGTTTCCGACACCAAGTTTAAGCCTGCCGTCTTCGCCGTAAACCTCTTTGCCTACCCACTGAGCCTTCCAGTTGGGGTTATCCACCTCACCGCCCAGACCGGGAGTTTCCTTCTGGTCATAAAATGTCAGCCCGGCCACAGTCTCGCCGTCACCCTCAAGGGCAAGGAAACCGTACATGGTTGACCAGAGACCGCTGCCGTAAACATGGAGAATTATTTTATCCGGCTTGCCGTCCTTCATGACAACATAAACCGGCTGTTCTTTGGATATGCTTGCTATACCAGCGATATCCTGCTCCTTTGTAAGACGCACAGATGTTGAAGAGGCGGTACTGAGTGCCTTGAAATCTTTAAAGAACTCGGTATCAAAGCCAGTTTCCTTTTCATAGCTGCCGTCCGTAACATTCACAGCCAGAACAGAAATATCCCTGAAGGCTTCTTCAATATCAGTATTTTCACCTAGAAGTCCTGCAGCAGCGAGAACATTCCTCTGCCTGTCAAGTTCACGGTTTTTATCCTGAATCGGTTTGAGGGAAACCGCAGCAGCGGAAACCAGCACCGAGCAGACAACAGAAAGAACGAGAGATACTATAAATGTAAATTTTCTTGAATTAACATCCGGCATATCTGCGCCCCCTCCTTCTTATATTTGCTTTGATAACATATTGGTCTATTACGGGTGCGAAAACGTTTCCGAAAAGAACCGCAAGCATTGCACCTTCCGGAAATGCAGGGTTAACGACCCTTATCAGTGCCGTCATAGCCCCTATGAGAAATCCGTATATATACATCCCCGTTCTTGTCATTGAGGCGGACACAGGATCTGTTGACATGAAAACCATAGCAAAGGCGTAACCGCCGAGAACTATGTGCCATTCGGGAGGAAGATTCATCATAACATTAGTTTCACTGCCGATGGCATTGAACACAAGAACCAGAGAAACAAGCCCTGCAAGGCTTGAAACCATTATTCGCCATGAGCCGATGCCTGTGGCTATCAGAACTGCCGCTCCGAAGAGACATGCAAGAGTTGATGTTTCACCCATTGAACCGGGCATAAGTCCCAGAAAAGCATTTATCCAAGTTATACCTGATTCACCGCCATGTGCCAGTGAGCCCAGAGGAGTGGCGTATGTCATGGCGTCTGCGGGAATCCACACCCTATCTCCCGTCATGGCGGCAGGGTATGAGAAGAACAACACTGCCCTTGAGATGAGAGCAGGGTTTACGAAGTTTCGTCCTGTTCCGCCGAAAACCTCTTTACCCATAACCAGACCGATGGAGATCGCAACACCAGCCTGCCACAGGGGTATGGTGGGGGGAAGAATCAGCGGAAAAAGAAGAGAGGTTACAAGGAACGCCTCACCTATTTCATGTTTTCTTACAACTGCGAACAGAAGCTCCCAGAAACCGCCCACTGCCAGTGTCACTATATAAACAGGCAGGAAATACAATGCCCCGTGCAGAAAACAGGAGCCGATTGACGAGCTGTCCGCACCGCCTGATGCTGTCATGACAGCAAGACGCCAGCCCTCGGAAAGAGTGCCCGCTTCAGCGGCATAGTTTGCCTGAAGACCTGTGTTGTAAAACGCCATAAGCACACAGGGTATGAGAGCAAGAGCAACAGTGGTCATAATCCTTTTGAGATCAAGCCCGTCTCTGATGTGTGTGTGCCCTTTTGTCACTTCCGGTGAAGTGTACAGAAAACTGTCGGTCATTTCAAAGACCGGATACCACTTTTCCAACTTACCGCCCTTTTTGAAGTGATGTTCATGTTTTTCGAGAAAATTACGCAGCCCTTTCATCAGCCTTCCTTCTCTATGGTATCAAGCACCTGCCGGAGCATAGGCGCATAGTCCTGCTTGCCGGGGCAGGCATAAGTACACAGGGATAAATCCTCCTCCAGAAGCTCAAGACAGCCGAGCTTCTCCGCCGTTTCAAAATCCCCAACGGATATTGCACGAAGAAGATAAGTAGGCAGAATATCCAAGGGCATCACATCCTCATAACTTCCAACCGGAACTATGGGACGTTTACCGCCGTTAAGGTTGGTATTGAAAACAGGTTTGCCTATGCCGAACCCGGTGAGGAAAGAGCGTTTCACAGAATGCATGTCCGTTCCTAGACCAGCCCATCCAAGGAGCTTTCTTTCCCTTCCTTCGGGTATAAGTGTAACCTGATTTATATATCGATGGAGGTAATCTGTGGGGGCAACGGCTTTACGTCCGTAGAGAGCGCTTCCGCATATTACACGGACATCTTCTGCGGAGATTTCGTCTTTGAGGAGGTCGCCAAGCCATGCACCTCTGACCGTTCTGATAAGCCTCGGCTTAACCGCCCCTGTTCCGCAAAGGGATATAACAGTCTGAGTAGGAATCTTCCCTGTGAGAAGCAGTTCACCTATCGCCGCTGTGTCCTGCCAGTTTATTTCCCAAGTGCGGTTGCCTGCGTGAGCAGGTGCGAGGAAATGGATATGAGTTCCTGCAAGTCCCGCAGGGTGTTTGCCCATGAAACATGCGTATTCCGTTTTTACGCTCTGAACAACAGGTACGGCATCTTCTGAATTAACACACACAAAAAGCTTTTTACCTGCAAGCTTTTCAAGAGCAGCCACTCCGGCCGTGAAATACACCTCTCTGCCGGAGAGGGCAGTCTTCACATCAGCACAGAGGGGTCTGGTGTCGGCGGCTGTAATATAAATATAATCAGCCACGGTATCAACAGCAGGAACTTTGCCGAACGGGCGGCTGATAAACGATGTCCACAAACCTGCCTCGTTGACAGCACTACGCACGGTTTCTTCACCAAGCTTCTGAATGTCTGAAAGGCTGTACTGTCTGAAGCTTTTTCCGTCTGTGCCGTCAATCTCTATTTCAAGAGAAAGAAACCTGCGCTTTTCACCTCTGCTGACAGAAAGAACCTTGCCGGAAAAAGGCGTAATAAACTTCGCCTCCGGATTCTTTTTATCGGTAAAAAGCAAATCTCCTGCCTTTACCGAATCCCCTTCCTGAACATTCATAGTGGGCTTAAGACCGATATGATCGTCTCCTATGACAGCATATCTGCTCACAGTTCCCGACTCATAGATTTTCTGTTCGGGAGCCCCGTCCAAGGGAAGGTTAATCCCTTTCTTAAGAACTACTTTTTTCATACCGCTCAAAAAACACCCTCATTACTCGCTATAATTAAGACAGTTTATGCCTTATAATACACAACAGCTTACAAATAAAGCATAATCCTAATAACGTCAGAGTCAAGTAAAGACGTCCGGCTTGGTATCCGGCTTTGGTTTAGCAATAAAAAATCCCTGTGAGTAGTCTATTCCCAGTGCGTTTACCGCATCGAAAATTTCCTGACTGCTCACAAACTCCGCAACTGTTTTGATTTTCATGCCGTTTGCGAAGCCTTCTATGCTTTTCACCAGTCTGTTTGTATATTCATCCCGGTGGATGTTCTGGATCAGACTGCCGTCAATTTTCAGATAGTCAAAATCCAGATTCATCAAATGAGTAAAATTGGAATAACCGGTACCGAAGTCGTCTATCGCCACCTTGCATCCCAGCCTCTTCACTTCATTTATAAATTCCCTTATCTCTTCATAGTTGCCGATGTTGTCCGTTTCAAGGATTTCAAATATCACATTGGAAGCAACACCGGTTTCCCTGAGCAGGCTCTGTATGTAAAGCACTATATCCTTATTGAGTATATCTTCTGTTGATATATTAATGGAGAATTCGTTGCTGCCGCCATTAAAATGTTCCACAGATTTTCTGAGCATAATTTTAGTGAGCTGCGGATAAAGCTTGGTCTTCTTTATTATGGGCAGAAAAAGCCCGGGGGATACCACGCTTCCGTCAGGTTCAAGCATCCTTATAAGACATTCATACTTACGGATCTCTCCGGTTTTATTATCCATTATACCCTGAAAATACGGAACTATACGATCCTCTTTAATCGCCTGTTTAACCTTATTAAGCCAGAAAAAGTTGTTTGACTGGTGCTGGCTTAACTCCATGCTTTCGTCAAAGTGCATATAGGCACGCTTACGCTCTCTGGATATTTTCAGAGCAATGTCAGAGGACTGGAGCGGTTTCTCCCTGTTGCCTGAAATACCGATACTAACAGAGATAGAAATCTCAATACCCTGATAGTCGATGAGTTCCGAATCTGTTCTTAATGATATGTATTCAGCTATCTTCTCCGCCAGCTCAGTCCTTGATTTCAGAAGTATTACGAACTCATCTCTGCCGAGCCTGTAAAGCGTGTTAATATCCTCAAGTTCCGGATAAATTGACTCAAGGGTCGAAATATAATCCCGCAGACAGGCAGAATATTCCTTAAGGACATGATCCCCCGCCCCAATTCCGAAAACCTCGTTGACCTCTTTGAAGCGGTCAATATTAATCAGGATCATTATAGAGCCTGAAAGACCCTGCAAATCATTCAGAAGAGCGTTTCTGTTCGGTAGTCCGGTGAGGGTATCTGTCCTCTGCTGTGCAGAGAGGGTTCTTTTTCCTTCTTCAATAACCTTGAGCATAACCCGGAAGCTGTAATGCAGAATAACAGCGGCAAGAACCAGAAAAGCAACAACCACCAAAGCAAGATAAAATCTGGCATTGCGGTAATCTTTCACTTCCGCATCAATATTCTGCACCACAACAAGATAGGCAAACGGTTCCCCTGAATATTCTTTCAACTCATAAGCAGTGTGAAAGCTGTAGTAGGTGCCGTCGATTTTTTTAAGCAGCATTCCGCGCCCCGGTGTAAAATCTGCTTCCTGTTCTCTGAAAGCAGGATCACTGGTGCCTGCAATATAGTAACCGCCTGATTCAGCCATATTTTCTCTGCTGTTAATAATCTCGGCAAAATTTTTCTTAATAAAGATTGCACTCCTGAACTGAAAATGTTTTGCAACATCCTCTATCACAAAGTCAGAACTAAGCCCCAAATCAAGCATACCCAGATAGTCTCCGCCTGAAAAAACAGGCACTATAATTCTGTAGAATATTCCATGTCTGCCCGGTTCAAAACCGGATAATTCTGTGCGTGTCTCATTCATTTTTTTTACAAGAGGGCGCACTTCCGTGAGGTTATCGCCAAAATAATCCGGTCTGTGCATTCGCAGCAGTGTCACTCCGCTTTTATCAATAAAATGCATAACGTGAAAAAAGGGGTCTTCCACTCTCATTTCTCTGTAATAAGGTATAAGCTCCAGAAACAGTTTTTCTCTGTCCCCTTCTTCAATAGCCTTTAAAACAGACCCCTGCTGCAAAAGGCTGTGAGCCTTATCAAAATAACGGCGTTCAGTATCCGCAACTGATAACTCAAATGAACGTGCAAGCTGAGAGTCAAACCTGCGGAAAGAGTAATCAAGGTATTTTTCATTAAAATAATTGCCCGCAAACAGAAAAATAGCGGAAAGAGAGAGCATAAGCATTATAACAAGAAGCATTGCCCTCATGCGGACAGTCATAGCATTACCACCTTTTTAGAAACGGATTTTAAACAGCAAACTGTTTAAACAATACCAAAATACTATTTATTATACATTTGCATAACGGGAACTGCAACTTAACATTAATTTCATCAATAAACACTGTATATGGATTGAATAACGGCTTACGGATCTTGAACTTGACATTTGACGTTCTCAGGTTATGATCACATAAAATTAATAATAATTTTTAGCAGGTACACATGAAAATATTAATTGCCGATGATTCAAAGATAGCCCGTAAGGGAGTTCTTAAGTCTCTGTCTACAGCTTTTACCGACGATTTTGACTACCGTGAGGCGTCTAACGGAGCAGAAGCTGTTGAAATATACTCCGAATACAGACCGGATATTGTTTTCATGGACCTCACTATGCCTGAGAAAAGCGGTATGGAAGCGCTTGAGGAAATAAAGTCTGTGAATCCGTCCGCAAAGGTTGTTATAATTACAGCGGATATACAGAAAAAGACAACCGAGATGGTTGCTGAACTCGGTGCAGATGAAATACTAAACAAGCCTGTAACTGCAGAGAAAATATCACAAATAATATCAAAACTCGTATAGCGGCTGATTTGTATGATAAATGTTCTTAACGAAGACAGGAAAGATGCGCTCACAGAAATAATGAACATTTCCTACGGTATGGCTACTGCCATTATATCCGACTCTATCGAGGCGCACGCAAATCTCCATGTACCAAAGATTCATGTTGTAGGTACAGAAGGTCTGGAAAACTACGTCAACAGCAAAACATCCAAAACCAAAAACTATTACGTTTCTGTTCAGGTTTTTATCAATAAACTGGACGGAGAGAGCATTTTCATCATAGACAATGAATCCGCAGGAAAAGTTGCGGATATATTCATGAGTGATAATGATGAAACCATTGAAGACGAAGAAGATATCATCAGCTCTATTCATGAGCTGTCTAATATTCTTACATCCGCCTGCGTGGGTAAGATTGCGGAACTCCTTGAACTTGAAGTGTTCTTCCACCCGCCCGCTGTTGATAAACAAAGCGGTGAAAAGATTGCGGAATACAAAAACTTCGAGAATTTCAGCAAAATTATAGTAGTTGAAACTGTTTTGGATTTCAGGCAGGAGGAGATCAACGGGCTTCTTATATTTCTTCTGAAGGAGAGTTCTTTCGATCACCTGCTTATAGCTCTGGATAAATATATTGAACAGTATGAAATTTGAGACCGATCCTTCTTATTTCCTTGACTCCATATACAACGGCGCCTGCATTCTGGACGATGAATTAACGGTTCACTTCTGGAACAAATGGCTAGAGGCGCATACTTCCCTTTTCAGAGAACAAGTTACAGGAAAAAAAATTACTGACTTTTTTCCTGAAATCAATGTAAAGCAGCTTAAAAGAAAAATACGCTCAATGAAAGCTCTCCGCTCCCATACTTATTATGACGCAGGGACAGACGGATGGCTTTTCAAAATTAAATCTGCAAAATTTACAAATTCGCTTTTTGAATACATGAAGCAGAATGTTGTAATATCCCCGTTTGATAAAGAACTTAAATACGCTCTTGTGATGATATACGACCAGACAAGGCTGTTTGAGACACAGAAAAAACTTGAAGAAAGCGAATCATTTCAGCGTGCCGTATTCGGAAGAAGCGCCAGCGGTATCGTAATACTGAATACTGATAAGTCGATTCTCATCACAAATGAATCTTTTCGTAAAATGACCGGACTCGATGAGAATGAACTCAAAGGAATGGATTTTGAAAAATTTCTTTGTGATGAACATATTGAAGTTTGCAGAGATTGTTTTGGCAGGCTTTTTTCCGGTCAGAGAGACTCAGTAACGGAAGAGGTCAAAATACAGACACCCGGAGGAAGAAACTTCTGGAGCAGGATAGCCGGTTCGGTAATCTTTGATCAGGACGGCAGAGCTGAATACGTGGTCTGTGTCATGGATGACATTACCGAACGAAAAAACTTTCTGATAGAGCTGGAGAAAAAGAGCGAGTATGTCCAGAAGATTCTGGATTTCCAGTCAAATATTATCATAGTAACTGACGGAGAACTTCTGCTCAACTGCAACAAAAGTTTCCTTGATTTCTTTCAGTCAAAATCCCTTGAGGATTTTAAAAGCAAAAAGAAGGAACTATCTGATTATTTCATGGAAGAACAGGGGCTTGTTACCGGTGATGATGAGCAGGGATGGCTTGAAGAGGTTTTTCAGAACTTCCGTATGGGTGTAGACAGCAAAGTTAAAATGCGTGACCCCTTCGGAGCGGTAAGAACATTTCAGGTCAGCTTCCGTGTTCTCCCTATGACTGCCGGAGAATACATAGTTTCCCTCACAGACATAACAGATTTAGAGAATTACCACAAAATATTAAGAGACGCAAACCGCATACTGGAAATAATAGTCAACGAACGCACGGAGGAACTCCGCAAAACAAACCGAATGCTTGAGAGCAGCCGCCAGCAGCTTGAGCAGGCGCAGCAGATCGCACGAATAGGAAGCTGGGAATGGACAGGCGGAGATAATAAGCTGGACTGCTCAGACGAACTCTACAGAATTTTCGGAGTGGACAAGGCGGAGGTTATACTCTCCCAGAAAAACTTTTTTGATATGATAGCACCGGAAGATATAAACCTGCTTCAAACTATGAGTTCGGAAGAAACAATAGCAAAGGGAACTTTTGACGAATACATCCATATCAACAGAATAGACGGTGAAAAGCGTATTCTCCGCATACAGAGCCGCGTGAAGAAAGATTTATCCGGAAATCTACATATTCTGGGAACTGCTCACGACATTACAGAAATAAAACGCACAGAAGCTGCCCTCCGCCAGAATGAACAGCTTCTTTCATTTATATTCGACTTTGCTTCTTTCGGTATTTGTCTTGTTGATCAAAAAGGTTGTTTTGTCAGATTCAACAAAAAATTCAGCCAGATTCTTTCCATTCCGGAAAAGATACTCAAAAACTCAAACTTTTTTGATATATTCCCCGAAGCAGACAGAGAAAAAGCACCGCACACCACAGAGTGGAAGCATAATGCAGATAACGGCAAAACCCTTGATCTTCTTGTGACTGCCGGTGCTGTGAAGATGGACGATGAAAAGCTCCACTTTATTTACTCAATAGCCGACATAACCGAAAAAAACAGGATAGAGCGGATACACAGAGAGCAGGAACAGATGCTCATTCAGCAGTCAAAACTCGCTGCCCTTGGCGAAATGATAGGTGCAATAGCCCACCAGTGGAAGCAGCCTCTCAACTCCGCCAGCCTTTATGTTCAGCTTATTGAAGATGACTACGACTTTAATGAGCTGACCAAAGAAAAGCTCAGTGAATACGTTATAGAGATAATGAACCAGCTTAATTTCATGGCTCACACTGTGGAGGACTTCAGAACCTTCTTTACCCCGTCAAAAACATTAGGAGAATTTTCTGTTAAAAAAGCCCTTGATGATGTAACAGCACTGATGAAATCATCCCTGGAAAAACACAGAATAAACGTTAACATCACAGCAGAGGGGAACGACCCCGACAGTGTAGTTCTTTTCGGATACGCCAGTGAGTTCAAACAGGTTATGGTGAACCTGCTGAGTAACGCCCGTGACGCCATAGATTCAAAAAGAGCTTCAATGCCCCCTCTGGAAAGAAAAAACGTGGGCAATATAGACCTTATAATAACCGAAACAGATACCGAAGTGATTATTGAAACAAAAGACGATGGCGGCGGTATTCCGGAAGATGCGCTCAAGCGGATTTTTGAATCCTACTTCACCACCAAAGGTGACGAAGGAACAGGAATAGGGCTTTATATGTCACGCATGATCATAGAAAACCGCATGAAAGGCAGTATAGCCGCCTCAAACAGCGGTAAAGGCGCTGTATTTACCATGCGGTTTCCAAGAGAATATATCTAAATCAGCCCCAGTTCCTCGGCCTTCTCACATGCCTTGAGAGTCTTTTTCTCGCCTGAGCCTGCAAGCTCCTCAAGGGAGCTGAAGGCAAATTTATGAGCATTGCGGAGGGTATCACAGCAGAGTATGAAATCCTCAGTTATAACAAATGCTCTTCCGAAGCCTTCATAACCTAAATCCAGAGCGACGTAGCACATCTTACCGATATTTTCCTCAACAATCATGGCAACAGCTTCGTAAAACATGCGTATCTGCCACACAGTCTGAATATCCACCGCTCCGGAGGTATCGATCTTCTTTTTTTCTTCCCTGCTTTTCACATAACGGCTCAAAACCTGAGTATCATCAAGCTTTTTCCATGAGCCATATGTGTCAAACGCTCTCATTTTTTTAACAAGCGTGTCCGTAAAGCCGGAAACTTCCCAGCCTGTTCTCTGAGAGAGAGACATGCCAGCCATGTCATTTTACCTGTATCGCCTTTCTCAGCCAAGGTGGCGGAGAGTCATTAAGCTTGTTCACCAGATTTTCCAGAAGCTCATCTATGGAAGCGTTTTCATCCACCTTAATGGGGTGAATTTTATTGCGCACAACCACAGCAGCAGCCGGACCGCCTATTTCAGTGAGGTAAAGTATGGAACAGTCATTAAGTGCGCTGACTTTGGTATTAATATCAACCTTATGGTTTTCCTCTGCGTCTATGGGGATAAAGCTGCGGAGCTCAGAAAACTCTGCCCCGTCCGTGTTTACATCATAAACTGCGACAGAGGTTGCCCTTCCGAAATGTTCGTCTACCTCTTTTAAACTGTTTGTACAGAACGCTACCTTCATAAACTCCTCCTGTAGTTCTCCGTCTGTTCCTCCCATGATTCGTGTTCGTCACGCTCAAGGAGGATGCTCCCGATCTCGGCGGCAAAATAGGCCGCTCCTCTGTAGCAGGAGTAAACTTTGATAAACTGCCCTATCCTGTCCTTCACCGGAATCCCCATCCTCAATAATGGAGCGTGTATCATCTCCGAGGTTAAGTGGGCATTGGTGTTTGAAATAACAAGGGAGACTCCTCCCCCCTTTAGGGCTACATCTTCCAGATCACCTTTGATAACCTCTTCCGCCGGAATTTCTCCGAGGAAGGAGGAATTAAAGGTGGTGATGCCGATTTGTACCGTAATGCCTAACTCATCATGAAGAAACTTTGATACGCCGAGAAGAAGATCCGGCTCAATGGCGACAGCACATTTTTTGCCGCCGAAGTTGAAGTGTCCGTCAAGCATTACGTCTATTGCTATTCTGCGCTGCTTTTTGATTTTGGCGGGGACATCCGTCCTGCCGCTGAGTTTCATAAGCAGCTCTATAAATCTGTCCGTTTCGGAGATTCCGATGAGAGAATCAAATGTCACGAAAGGGACACCGTTAAGTTCTTTAAGCTGTTCAGCTATTTCGCCCATTGTTCTGCCGGCGGCGATATTCATCTCGGCGGCTCCGGCGGTTTCTATCTCTTCCACTGTGCATCCGCCGGGAGCGGTGCTGTAGAAAAAGTCCGCACTGCCGGACATGCTGTCAGATATATCAGGCAGAAACACAGGTCTGAGCCCGAAGGATTCGATAATATCCCTTATCTCGTCTATGTCTCCTGCTGTCATTCCGAATGCGGGGAGTACATTCACACGCCCTTTTTCTGTCTGCATTTTTGCAGGTGAAAGCTGTTTGAAGACAGCCTTCAAAGTGTTTGTATAGCCGAGGTGGGCATCGTCCACAAAGTCCGGTGTTGTGCAGTAAGCAACCTTTGTTTCGGCATATTCCGGATACTTTTTACGAAAATCCTTTATGCTTCTTTCAAAGTCGTCCCCTCTGGTGTCTGAAATTCCGGTGGAAAGAAGAACCAGAAGCTCCGGTTTGTGCTTTTCTATTACATTTTTCATCCCTTCAAGCAGGTTCCAGTCCTCACCCATTATTGTGGCTATGTCTGTGAGTGCTGTTGTCTGCATTGGGACAATCTCACGGAAATGCTGGGTAAGAAACGTCTTGGTGAACGCTGTGCACCCCTGCGAACCGTGATGCAGGGGCATAGCCCCTTTTATTCCGAGAACGGCTAAGCTGCCACCCAGTACCTGACTCTTTTTAAGCGGATTTGTCTGTCCGACTTTTATCTTCGTTTCCATAAACTTACTCCCAGGGTGCTTTGCTTTTTGCCACTTTCCATACAGGTGAAGTGAGGGTGTAAGCGAGCTGTTTTGCCAGTTCAACCATTCCGGTATATCCGGCGTAACCGTGTATCCTTTCCTGATTTACATCCACAAAAGGATACCTGCCTTTGATGGAGGTATACATGTTCCTCCCGCCGGCAAGGAGGAGATCGGCCTTTTCTTTCTGAAGTATGTTCAGAAGTATCCGTCCGTCCCCTTTTTCAAGGAGCATTTTCTGTGTTCCTTCAAAATGTTCCCTGATTCTTTCTATATCCTGCTCAGTTGATTTTCTCGTGCTTGTGCCGATTACGTCCATGCCGAGTTCTTCAAGCTGGTAGATTGTTGACCAGCTTTTCACCCCGCCGGTGTAGACAAAAACTCTTTTTCCTTTAAGCTGCGCAGTGTAAGGGGCTAACTCTGCGAGAACCTCTGCGTTTTTCCTCTCAACAAATTTGAGGATCCTGTCTCTTAATTCATCAGAACCAAGCATATCTGCCACGGAAAGGAGTGTTTTTTCTATTTCACCGAGTCCGTAGAAAGAGCCTTCGGCGAAGGGTATGCCGTATTTGCGTTTCAGCCCTTCCGCTAGAGTAAGAAGTGCCTTGCTGCATATCACAAGGGTACATTTTGCTCTGTGTGCGTATGCGATCTCATTAAAAGATGTACCGCCGGTGAGGCTTGCGAGAACATTGATCCCAAGCTCCTCAAATACGGGCATCATCTGCCAGAGTTCACCTGCGATGTTGTAATCGCCTATTATATTTATGTCGTATTTAGTTGTTGTTTCAGGTTCTCTCGTACCGATTACATACTCAAGGAGAGCATCGCCCGCTATTTTATTACCGAAGTTTTTACTGCCGATGAAGCCCGGAGACTCCACAGGTATGACAGGAAGTCCGGTGAGTTCGGAAGCC
>OBLN01000161.1_pt1 | contig 25176 bp, 17 predicted proteins | sample 1519301 | NCBI WGS metagenome assembly OBLN01 (sample SAMEA2452533, study PRJEB22499) | sediment metagenome | reverse complement strand
ACCCCATACTTTCCTGAATAACATCAGAAGATGATCATCATGGAAGAACTAATCACGAAATTATCAAATGCTCACGGCATATCCGGTAGCGAAGGGAATATCAGGACTATCCTCGAAGAGGAGCTCAGGCCATATGTGGATGAGATGAGAGTCGACAAGATGGGAAACCTTATCGCCGTCAAAAAGGGGGAAGGACCTTCCATAATGCTTGCGGCACACATGGATGAGATCGGATTGATGGTCAAATACGTGGATGACAATGGATTCCTTAAGTTTGTGAAGATCGGCGGATGGTATGATCCTACACTGCACAGCCAGAGGGTTGTTGTTCATACTACAAAGGGGCCTATCCCAGGAGTCATTGGCTCAAAGCCACCACATGTAATGAAAGAAGAGGATAGGAAAAAGCCTCCAAAGGCAGAGGACATGTTCATTGATGTCGGTGCAAAGGACAAGGAAGACGCCACGAATATGGGAATCATCATCGGAACTCCTGTTTCAATGGACCGCGAGGTCAAGAAACTTGCAAACGGCAAGATAACAGGAAAGGCATTTGACAACAGGGCAGGCTGTGCCATAGTCATCGATGCCATGAAGCAGATCGCAAAGCTGGATATCAAAGCAACCGTTTATGCTGTCGGTACAGTGCAGGAAGAGGTCGGTCTTAAAGGTGCACGTACATCCGCATTCGGACTTAATCCCGACATTGCAATAGCCATAGACACAACCATACCAGGAGACCACCCCGGCATGAGTAAGAATGAATCCGCACTGGACATTGGAAAAGGCGGAGTAATCACCATAGCTGACGCAGCAGGCAGGGGCATAATAGCTGCACCACAGGTTATCAAATGGCTTGTGGAAACTGCAGAGAAGAACGAGATCCCGTACCAGACAGATGTAGGGGACGGCGGCACAACCGATGCAACAGCAATTCACCTTACAAGAGAGGGCATACCATCCACAGTCCTGAGTGTTGCAACAAGATACATACACTCACCTGTGGAAGTTCTGGACCTTGCAGACCTGAAGCACTGCTCAGACCTCGTAGCAAAGGCAGTTCTCAGCGTCAACGACTATTTCTAAACCGGGAGATGATCTCCCCTTACTTTTTTCCGTGATGGACTATCAAAACAATGCAACCACCACGCCGAAGGCGGCACAGTCCATTGTTCTTATTACAGAAATAATGTATTTCGTAGCATTGGACTGAATTCAATAACAGTTCATTCAACCATCTATTTTCACTTACCTTATGTGAATTCATCCCAAATCATTCAAAAAATAGATTGTACTATGAACTGAGTTTCAGGAAATAACCTGGCAGCCCCATGATGAATCATGATAAATTAATCGTTATACATATATAGCACTTCAGTGTATCCCTCTTAGCTGTTGCTACTAAGTAGCAGACAAATATTGTGAGGGATTGTATTATTCGAAAATGTCCGGTTTTTAGACACAACTCTTAGAGATGGCGAACAGACACCAGGTGTAGCACTTACCAGTAAGGATAAGGTAGCGATTGCTACAAAGCTTGATGAACTTGGCGTAAATGTGATCGAGGCAGGCTCAGCCATCACCTCCGAAGGTGAGCGCGAGTCCATAAGAGCCGTGGTTGCTGAAGGACTCAACGCAGAGATATGCAGCTACTGCAGGATCATGAAGCCAGATGTAGACTATGCACTGGCATGTGATGTTGATTCAATTCACCTTGTAGCTCCCGTATCAGATCTTCACATCAATGTAAAGCTTAAGAAAGACAGGGAAACCGTAAGGCAGATGGCTGTGGACGTGACAGAATACGCAAAGGACCACGGCCTTATTGTAGAACTTAGCGGAGAAGATGCTTCAAGAGCAGACGTTGAGTTCCTGAAATCATTATACAATGACGGAGTTGAAGCAGGAGCTGACAGATTATGCTTCTGTGACACCGTAGGATTACTTGTTCCTGAAAAGACAGAAGTCGTTTTCAGCGACATATGCTCTGCAGTAAAGGCACCGGTAAGTATTCACTGCCATAATGACTTTGGTCTTGGGACAGCCAATACCATAGCAGCCTTAAGGGCAGGCGCACAACAGGCCCATGTGACGATAAACGGCATTGGCGAAAGAGCTGGCAACACGGCCCTGGAAGAAGTTGTGATGACCATTGAATGGTTATACAAATGTAAGACCGGAATCAATACAAAAGAGATCTTCAAGACCTCAAGACTTGTAAGCAGGCTTACAGGATTGCCTGTGGCACCAAACAAATCGCTTATCGGCGGCAATGCATTCACCCATGAAGCTGGTATCCACGTACACGGCCTGCTGGCAGATACAAGCACATATGAACCGATAAAACCTGAAGTGCTTGGCAGGGAAAGAAAGATCGTGCTTGGAAAGCATGCAGGCAAAAGCTCGGTTACACTGGCAGTCAAAGAAATGGGATTCGAGGTAGACGATCCACAACTGCATGAGATCCTTAACCGTGTCAAGGAACTTGGAGACCATGGTAAGAAAGTCACCGATGCAGACCTGCAGTCAATTACTGAAACAGTGCTCAACATCCAGAGAGAAGCAAGAGTCCACCTTGAAGAGTTTACGGTCGTGTCAGGTAACAAAGTGACCCCAACCGCTTCTGTCAAGCTCATGGTAGACGGAAAGGAAGTTGTAGAGGCAGCTACCGGAGACGGACCTGTGGATGCAACACTTGCAAGTATCAAAAAGGGCATATCAGGCATTGCAGATGTGCAGCTTGAAGAATATCACGTAGATGCTATCAGCGGAGGAACCGATGCTCTTGTAGAGGTATTGGTGAAACTCTCAAAGAACGGAAAGATGGTTACATCCAGAGGATCACGCACAGATATAGTAATGGCTTCTGTGGAAGCAGTCCTTAATGGAATAAACCGCCTTATCTGAAGTGTGTTAGATTGTCAGAAACTTTTAAGATAGATACTGGCAATTTACACGCAGATTTGATTTGAAAATTTGATTTACCAGTTTAACTACCAATTTAACTATAATATTTAGAGGTTTTATATGACTGAATCGACGGAAAAAATGACAGGTGCAAGAGCCTTCATCGAGTGCCTGTACAGAGAAGGTGTTGATACCATCTTCGGGTATCCGGGAGGCGTGCTGCTCCCCATATACGATGAACTTTATGATGCGGACATCCGTCATATACTAGTCCGCCACGAACAGGCTGCAGCCCATGCAGCTGAAGGATATGCAAGGGCAACCGGAAAGACAGGAGTCTGTCTGGCAACTTCAGGACCCGGTGCAACAAACCTTGTAACAGGCATTGCAAATGCATACATGGACTCCATACCAATGGTAGTCTTTACCGGACAGGTGCCAAGTAGCCTGCTTGGAAATGACGCTTTCCAGGAAGCGAACATTACCGGCATCACAATGCCAATTACCAAGCATAATTACCTTGTACAGGATGCAAACGATCTTCCAAGAATAATCAAAGAAGCATTCCATATAGCATCCACTGGCAGACAGGGACCTGTACTCATAGACCTTCCAAAGGATATCACAGTCCAGGAAATTGATTTCTATTATCCTGATAAAGTAACCCTGCGAGGATACAAACCCACATATCAGGGCAATCTCCAGCAGATAAAAAAAGCAGCTTCAGAGATAGGAAGATCAAAGAATCCGGTCATCTATGCAGGTGGCGGAGTCATCAGTTCAGAAGCAAGCAAAGAACTTCGTGAATTTGCAGAGAAGATCAATGCACCAGTAACAACAACCCTTACAGGAATGGGCGGATTCCCCGTGGAACACCCACTGTTTTTGGGAATGCCCGGTATGCATGGAACCAAGTATGCCAACTATGCCATTCAGGAATCAGACCTTTTGATCGCAGTGGGAGCAAGGTTCGATGACAGGGTAACAGGCAAGCTCAAGGCATTTGCATCCAATGCAAAGATAATCCATATAGATATCGACCCTGCAGAGATATCAAAGAACATAAAGGTAGACATACCAATTGTCGGAGATGCAAAGTGGATACTGCAAAAGCTTTTGAAATACGCATCATCATCACAATCCGAAGCATGGATCAAGAGGATAGACCACTGGAAGAAAGATAATCCCCTCTACTACGTAGAGCCTGCAACTGGCGATGGGATCAAACCCCAGTACATCATCGAGCAGATAAGCGAAGCATGCAAGGATGCCATTATAGTTACCGAAGTAGGACAGCACCAGATGTGGGCTGCCCAGTATTTCAGATTCAGCGAGCCAAGGACCTTCATCACATCAGGCGGACTTGGAACCATGGGTTACGGATTCCCCGCATCCATCGGTGCCAAAATAGCAAGACCTGATAAAATAGTCTTTGACATTGCAGGTGACGGTTCATTCCAGATGAACTCACAGGAACTGGCAACAGCAGTCCAGGAAAATGTGCCTGTAATAGTAGCGATCTTCAATAACGGTTACCTTGGAATGGTCAGGCAGTGGCAGGAACTGTTCCACGATAAGAGGTATTCCTCAACCTGCATACAGAACAGTGTTGACTTTGTAAAACTTGCAGAAGCCTACGGTGCATTGGGACTTAGAGCCACCAAACGTGAAGAGGTCCGTCCTGCGATCGAGAAAGCCATTGCATCAGGAAGACCGACGGTCATTGACTTTGTTGTTGAATGTGAGGAGAACGTCTCACCAATGGTACCGGCAGGTGCTGCGATTAACGAGATACTTGATCTGGAGAGGAAAGAATGAGACACACACTTGCAGTTCTGGTTGAGAACAAATATGGAGTACTCTCAAGAGTCGCAGGCATGTTCTCAAGAAGAGGTTATAATATTGACAGCCTTACAGTAGGAGTTACTGACGACCCCACCATTTCCCGCATGACCATCGTGGTAATGGGAGATGATGACGTCCTTGAACAGGTCACAAAACAACTCAACAAACTCATTGATGTCATCAGGGTAAGTGATCTCAAATCAGAAGAGTCTGTTGACAGGGAACTGGCACTCATAAAGGTAAACTCTGAAGTCGCCACCCGTTCCGAGATAATGCAGATAGCAGATATATTCCGTGCCCGCATCATCGATGTCGGTTCAAAATCCATGATCATTGAAGTTACAGGTGACGAAGGCAAGATAACTGCCATCGAACAGTTACTCAAGCCATTCGGGATCAAGGAAATGGTAAGGACCGGAAAAGTTGCCCTGCGAAGAGGACAGAAGAATTCTTAATTATTCAAACACTTATAGATATTTCAATCAAAGAGGTACATACAATGGCAGAAATGTATTATGATAACGATGCAGACCTTAGCTTACTGAAAGGTAAAAAGATCGCAGTGATGGGTTACGGAAGCCAGGGACATGCACAGGCACAGAACCTGCATGATTCAGGACTTGATGTGACCGTCGGCCTTAGAGAAGGCAGCAGACGCTGGAAACAGGCAGAAGAAGATGGACTTAAGGTCATGACTGTTGCAGCTGCTGCAAAGATGGCTGATGTAATCCAGATACTCCTTCCTGATGAAGTACAATCACAGGTTTACTACAGCGAGATCGAGCCAGGACTTGAAGCAGGTAATGCAATCGTATTCTCACATGGATTCAACATCCACTACAACCAGATCATCCCACAGAAGGACATCGATGTCTACATGGTAGCTCCAAAGAGCCCGGGTCACCTCGTCAGAAGGACATTCAGGGACGGAGCAGGCGTACCTGGACTTATCGCAGTCTACCAGGATGCAACCGGCAACGCAAAGAACCTGGCCCTTGCACACGCAATGGGAGTAGGATGTACACGCGCTGGAGTATACGAGACATCATTCCGCGAGGAAACCGAAACCGATCTTTTCGGAGAGCAGGTAGACCTTTGTGGCGGAGTCGCCTCCCTTATCAAGACTTCATTCGAAGTACTTGTAGAAGCAGGTTACCAGCCTGAGATGGCATACTTTGAGACATGCCACGAACTTAAGCTCATCGTTGACCTCATCCACGAGGGCGGCCTTGACAAGATGTGGTACTCAGTATCCAATACTGCAGAATACGGCGGAATGACAGTTGGTCCTAAGGTCATCAACGAGCTTTCCAGAGAAGCCATGTACGAAGCACTTGAGAGAATACAGAACGGTGAGTTCGCTCGTGAGTTCGTACTTGAAGGCAAGGCAAACAGGCCAGTCCTTACCGCAATGGAAAGACAGGACAGGGAACATCCTCTCGAAGTCATCGGTAAGCAGATCAGAGCTAAGATGCCCTGGCTTAACAGCGAATTGAACGAAAAGTAGACCTTTTGGTCTACACAATCTTTTTTTATTATTTCTATAAATTCGGATACAAGTGTCATCAATATTCTTCTCGATCAGAATGAATTGATCAATCTTTCATTAAGCCTGTACCTTTCATCTTTAATATCTGCAATCTCACACTCGAGCCTGCCTTTTTGGCGTATCAATTCTGCTTTTTCACCTACATAAATCGCATTTTCTATGCCTTCGATAATAATATCTAATTCATCTTCGAGAGCCATAAGTTCATAACCTAATCTGGTTGCCTTTTTATCGAGATCAATAATATCTTCGTTCATCGTAGCCCATACCCGGTTATATTTTAAATGCCAGTAATTTAATAAAATCAATTCTCGGAGAATATAGTGCACCTGCACTCCTCAAAGCAGCAATAGCATTCGATAACTCAAAAGGAGTAAGCAAAGACATTGTTTCAACATCCTTCATGGAGATTACCACATCAATACCAAAATTATCCTCTAGTTGCAGATACAGTTGCGCTGCTTCTTTAGGTAAACGGAATATATCACTTAGAGATAGATTGGATTTCTGAAACTTAGAAGCATGTGAAAACATATCCATCCAGATATCAAAGCCTTCACGTACATTGGCAACGGAAACTTCATTGCTGAAGTTCATTCGGGCAATACTTGAACCCAGTTTAGGGGCAGCATCACCAAGGTCCTGCTTGTATATAAAATTGGAAGAGTTTGTGAATGTTTCGGTCATTTCATATATTCGATCAGTCAAGCATTTTTCTGCTTTTTGTGTGATTTCCGGTTGAAACATCAAAGCATCCAGAAGATGTGCCCTTACAAAGGGAATCTCAAAAGATACATCTGCAGAATAAGCGGACTTTGGACGCATTTCAGCATCAAAAACTATAGGCACATGCACGAATGTTTCTTTTGGCATTAATATTGAAAGGTTTACTTCCATACTACCTAACGGATTTATTTTCTTTTCAACTTCGGAAGAACTGTAAAAATAAGGTGACTTTGCACTTTTAAACTCCCCGGGAACTAATTTCTGTAAAGAAAGAAAAGAATCCCATCCACTTTTCTTTGCAATTATACCAGAATCAATGCCACCTTTTTCATTGATACCAATCGCATTTGATGAAACAGAACACATTGCAAGACACTGGGAAATACCATCAACATTTTCATCTGCCCCATTAAAAGGATGCTTGAAGAAATTAACGTACTCTTCCTGATCCATTACCTTTCTGTGAAGGATTTTTTTTGGATCTGTTTTTTCCCATGCATGCACATACCGAACATCAATGTTAACAAGATTATCAAATGTGCCCTTTACAACCCTCTCTATTTCAAATGATGTGACTTTGATCAGGTCATTATTGTTTGGTTTAGGCACAGAACCATCAGCAATTATGTAGAACTCCCTTTTTGGCGTGGGGAGAAAAGGAGAAGGGTCAAGATAAAAAATATTCCTGCTTCGACCATCAAACCGAACAAAACCCATATCATCAGAGTCAAATATGAGCTTATGCTCCACACCGGAAAGCTCATAACCAAACTCACGGTTTTTCAGGTTTCGTCTTTTGACCATAGCACGACCTTCTCACTATTGATTGATAAGGTTTATTCAACCCGAACTAAATAACAGTAATTTTAACTATAAACTGCAATCTTATGATGCACCTAACTTATAAGTAGCCATAAAATAGTCTTTTGAGCATTATTATCACAAATTATGTAGCAGAGGTAGCCAGAAATGCAAGGAACAATCGATACCATCCTTTCAAGAAGAAGTATAAGAAAATTCACTGATGAGCCAGTTGATACAGAGGATATCAGAACCATACTGGAAGCAGGCAGATGGGCACCATCCGGCCTTAATAACCAGCCATGGAAATTCATTGTTATCAAAAATAAGGAAACCATGAGGGAACTGGCAGGCTGCACACACTACAGCAATATAATTTTGAATGCACCGTTGCTGATAGCTGTTTATCTTGACCTTGATACGATGTATAATAAAAAAAAGGACATCCAGGCCATTGGAGCATCCATACAGAACATGCTTCTGGCATGTTGCAATCTTGAACTTGGTGCAGTATGGCTGGGAGAAATACTGAATAATTCAAATAAAGTAAACTTGATTCTCAATTGTCCCGATACTATGGAACTTATGGCAGTGCTTGCAATAGGCAAACCTGCAGATATTGGAAAGAATAGTACCAGAAAAGATATTAGTGAAATAGTATACAATGAAAAGTACGGAGTGATATTTTAATTAAAATATGGAGGCAGAGACGAATTGAAGCTGATCATTGGTTTGTGTAGAATGATTGGAGGTGGTAGATTTGCATGACCCATTTGTAGTAGATAGTAATAAGGAAATAGGCCTACAATTCGTCTCTAAGTCTTAAAATGGATTTTATCATATATAAATTTATGTCAAAAATACGAGTAAATCAAGGAAACATGATTTAATGCTAAATCAATTTTGCTTGATTCTCCCGGATATTCGCTTTCTACCTGCACATTGGCGATTAGCACAGAACTCCACAGCATCTTTATCTTTTTCTTTAACACGCAGCATGTGCCAGCCGCAATGCTCACACAGAATACTGAGAACCGTAAGCCTGCCCCCCTTTGGGACTGACTGTGTATGTCCGCACCTGTTAGTACAACCTAGAAAACGGGAATCTTTGACAGATATAAGGAACATCGAACCGTCGCAAGCCGGACAGGGACCAACTACTTCCGGAGGGAAACATTTCTTTTCCAGCTCACATGTAAAACAGGGACCGATTCCAACAGCCCAATTGTATTTGTTGCCGACCTTGAGAACAGCAACTCCACCCTTACCACATTCCTGGGAACGCATAACAGTAAGCGCACCTGCCTTTGGCAGAGGATATGTCTTTTTGCACCCAGGATAACCAGTACAGCCCACAAACCTTCCTTTCTCGGTTTTGATCATATGCAGTATCCTTCCACATTCAGGACATGTACCCACAAAGTTCTTCTTATCCGTAGTTACCTGTTCGTCAGTGATAGTACCTGCCATCCTTGCAGCGATTGCATCCTTGCTTGAATACAACTGGGAATACATCTCCTTGATAAGCCCGGTCCCTTCCGCAAGAGCACCTTCAAGTGTCTTTTTCCCATCTTCCACATCCTGTATCAGGGATTCTATACGAGCCCTTATCTCTGGTTTTACAAGTATTGACACAGTTGTATCAAGTGTATCCATCAGGGTAAAACCCGTATCAAGAATTAAGATGGTTTTTCCCTTTGTTTCAAAATAACCTCTTTTCTTATTAGTTTCAATATGGCTTGGAGCCGTTGCCTTAGTACCAATCCCATGCTTATCCATTAAAGTAAGCAGCTCTGCCTCAGTAAGTCTTTTGGGAGGAGTCGTCTCAGATTTTATGTTCTTAATCTCCTTAACACCAACCTCCTCCTTTTCCTCAATAGCAGGCAGTAGTTTATCATTCTTGGTTTCAAAGGGATAAACCTCAAGCCACCCTGCATCCTTGAGCACAGAACCTGTGACATCGAATATTTCCCCACCTACAAGGATCTCAAATCTTGTCTTCTCAAATACTGCAGGTCCCATGAGATTTGCAAGGAAATGTCTTGCAATTAGATCATACACCTTCCATGCATCCGGCATCCGGATACTCTTCTCGACATCATCCCTTGAAGCAGCTTTGATAGGATGGATAGGAGGATGGTCATGTCCATCTTTAGTACCGTTCCTGCAGCTTATCTCCCCGGCAGAGATTATTGAAAGCGCATACTTCTGATAAGTGCCTGATGAGAATGCCACCAGCTTTGACCTGAAATCAAAATCCTCGGCATATTTGTTGGTCTCGGTCCTTGGATAACTTGTAAAACCTGAAAGATAGAGCTGTTCTGCGATCTCAAGGGCATTTTCAGGACTTACACCCAGGAATTTGGAAGCACGTTTCAGGAACTCAGTAGTATTCAACGGATATGGAGGGCTAGTAAGAGCCTGTTTTACAGTTTTCTTATCGACAAGACCTTTCCTGCAATTCTTTATCCTGGCAAATATCTCATCTGCCTTTGCTTTCTCGGAAATGTGCCCGCCCCTGTGAGCGCCTGTAAATTCCGTGCCGTTTGCATCGAAAACAGCTTCTATCTTCCAGAAGTCCTTTGACTGGAAGTTCTTTATCAGTTTCTCCCTTTCATAGACAAAACCACATGTAGGAGTTTGGCAGGGACCTATTGAAATAACACCCTTGGTGCGGGCCTTTTCCCTGACTGCAAGGGTCATGAAACGGGTAAATGCAGCACCCATCTTCAGGTCAAGTATCTGGCGGGCCTCCGCAGACATTGCCATATTATAATCTGGTTCAACAAGATTTGCAAAAGCATTTTTGATCTCACTGGCAGATAACGAGGAAAAGCGGGCCCTTTTAACCGGAAAAGAAGCTACTTTCTCGGCAATTGTCTTCGCCTCGAATCCAATATTCTCCCCTTCCCTGTCAAAATCGCAGGCAAGAACAACTTCTTCCGCACCACTTGCAAGAAGTGAGATGGCAGCAGCATACGGTTTTTTAGTTACATTTTTAACAGGGTCAGTGTCCAGCAGGATTGCAGGATCGCATTCACGCCAGTTGTTGAACTGCTCCGGGAAATCGTAACCCATGATATGGCCTGCAAGACCCATTATCCGCCATTCTTTCCCATTCATTTTAAAGTCGTACACGGGAACACCTTCCACTGAAGCACGATTAAAATGTCCTCCGCTTAAGATCCCTGCTATCTGGGAAGCTGCCTTGTTCTTTTCCGTGAATACGACAATTGACATGCTGCATCCGTATGTCCTGATATTAGATAAGAATTGAGCTTGCGGGGTGAAAGTAATAAAGAGCCGGAATAATCTCAAATATTCAATAAGTGCTGTGAAACATATATATGTGGCAAGAATGTATCTGCACCTAAAGACACTGCATACCGGAGTTACAATGACATTAATGGAAGATGCTAAAAAGGGCAAGATTACACCCCAGATGGAGGCTGTAGCTAGAGATGAAGGCATTGATGCTAAGACCATTTGTTCATGTGTTGCCAGGGGACTCATAAGTATTCCCAACAACCCTGTAAGGGACTGCAGGGTCGTAGGTATAGGAAAATACCTAAGCACAAAGATAAATGCCAATATCGGAACCTCACGCGACTACATAAATATCGATGAGGAAGTCGAGAAGGCAAAAACAGCAGAAGCTTTTGGTGCTGATGCACTAATGGACCTGTCAACCGGAGGAGACCTTGACATTATCAGGAAGATGATAATGGATGCTGTGAACATACCTATCGGTTCTGTACCCATATACCAGGCAGCAGCCTCACAGAAGACTGTTGTGGATATGACGTCCGATGATATGTTCAATGCAGTACGCAAGCATGCAAAAGATGGTATCGACTTTGTCACCATACATGCAGGCGTGAACCAGGATTCCATGAACAGGATAAAACAGGGCAGCAGGATAACAGACATCGTCAGTCGCGGTGGTTCGTTCACCCTTGCATGGATGCTGCATAACGGAGAGGACAACCCATTCTATTCAGAATATGATTATCTGATGGAGATAGCTTACGAATATGACATGGCCATCAGTCTTGGAGACGGCATGAGGCCGGGATGTATCCATGATGCTTCAGACGGTCCTTCATTTATGGAATTCATAACTCTTGGTGAACTTGTGAAACGCACCAGAGAAGCAAACATACAGTGCTTTGTGGAAGGACCGGGACACGTACCAATTGACGAAATAGAGCTAAGCGTAAAGGGAATGAAGAGCCTTTGTGACAATGCTCCCCTCTACCTGTTGGGTCCGCTGGTAACAGACATAGCCCCCGGATACGACCACATAACCGGAGCCATCGGAGGCACTTTTGCCGGCATGTGCGGAGCTGATTTCCTTTGCATGACCACACCGGCCGAGCACCTGGCACTTCCCACTAATGATGATATACGCGAAGGAACCATTGTCACCAGAATAGCAGCCCATGCAGCAGACCTTGCAAAGGAAGGACAGAAAGAGCGTGCAAGAGCTGTTGATGACAAGATGGCACATGCACGTAAGAACCTCGATTGGGACACACAGTTCGAGCTTGCTATAGACGGAGAGAAGGCAAAGAACATACGGGACAGCAGAAACACCGGAAGCGATGCCTGCTCAATGTGCGGTGACCTTTGCGCTATGAAGATAGTCAGCAAGGCATTAGAGGAAGAGAAGAACAAATGACAGGTGAGTCACCTGTTATTATCCTTCAATGCTACTCTTTTAATCATTTAACTACAATTACACTTTATGAAACTCACAGTCCTACTAGACAACAATACCCTGATTGACCGCTATTTTATTGGCGAACCCGGAGTCTCTTACTTTATAGAAGACAAAGGGAAAAGGATACTTTTCGATACAGGATACTCCGATGCTTTTCTGCGCAACGCACAAAGGATGAGGATAGATCTGCTGGATCTTGATCATATAGTCCTCTCTCATGGACATCTGGACCACACATGGGGACTCGAAGCCATGGTGAAGTTGTTCACCGAAGCAAAGATAGAGGGCTTCTCGCATTGCGAACCTGTCCTTGTTGCCCATCCGCTGGCCTTCAACAGCAAGATCCAGGCAGACATTGGAGAGATAGGGTGCCTGCTAAGTGCGGAAAAGCTCTCGCGGACCTTCAAAATACAATTAAGCAGTGAACCTTTGTGGCTGACAGATGATATCGTATTCCTGGGGGAGATCCCCCGGAGATTTCATTTTGAGATCAATGAAACAGAGAGCAAGATGATCATTGATGGAAAAGAGGAGGATATTCTGGCTGATGATACCGCCCTTGCCCTTAAGACAGAAAAAGGTCTTGTCATTGTCACCGGCTGCTCGCATTCAGGTATCTGCAATATAATAGAATATGCAAAGAATGTTTGCGATGAAGATAGAATTGCAGATGTTATCGGAGGATTTCATTTACTCTGTCCGCAGGAAACGAAGATCAGTGCAACCGTGGATTATTTCTGCAAACTCAATGCCGAGGAGGTTCATGCATGCCATTGCACTGACCTGCGATCAAAGATAGCCCTGTCACATGTCTGTAAACTGAAAGAGGTAGGTTCCGGCCTTCAGCTTGAATATTAAAACAGATTGTTCAGGGAAGAGCTAGAATCACTGTTTCTTAAAACACATGAACCAGTCAAGGCAGTATATATCTTCATCTTTTGATTCTACTCTTTCTTTGGCAGTACCGCATGAACCGGGTGGTGGAATTATTACATCATCCCCTGGCTGCCAGTTGGCCGGGGTGGCCACATTATCAACATCTGATCTCTGCATTGCAAGCAACAGGCGCTTTACCTCATCCATGTTACGACCGTTGGACAGCGGATAGTACAGGATGGCCCGTATCTTTGCCTTCGGGTCGATCATGAACACTGCCCTGACAGCCTGATTATCCGAGGCATTTGGCTGAAGCATGCCGAACTTCTTTGCAATATCCATCTTAAGATCCGCAATGACAGGGAAAGTGATTTCCACATCTTTCATGCCCTTGTATTCTATTTTCTCTTTGATGGTCCTAAGCCATGCAATGTGGGCATAGATACTGTCAATGGAAAGCCCCAGCAGCTCTGCATTCAGATTCCTGAAATCATCCTGCATGCTTGCAAAGGTCATGAATTCCGTTGTGCATACTGGAGTGAAGTCTGCCGGGTGGCTGAAAAAGATCACCCATTTTCCTTTATAATCCCTGGGGAAATTGACTTCACCTGCTGTGCTAACAGCAGTAAAGGATGGTGCATTGTCACCTATCAAAGGCATAGTTACAGGCTCTTCCAGGATTTTATCACCCATACTTGCCTTTAACTTCTTCATGCTGCTGTCAAAATATTCATTGATATCCTTTACCTGCTTATCGAATTCCTTTTCCAGTTCCAGGTCCTTTATATTCTTGGAAATGTATTTCCTCATGTCTTTGAACTGTTCTTCAAGATATTTCTTTGTGTCTTTTTTATTATCCATTTACATCACCATTTCAGGGAAGTCAGATCTATAGGAACAGACCAATAATTAGTAATAATCTGCCCGCACTCCACCAAATATTAAGTACTCAAAGAATAAGAACCTGATTGGAGAGGAACTAAATTTTACGCTGTTGAAAATCTGGGATTACATAATATGATTAATTATAAATACACCCATATACAAAACGTTAATTGATAGTATCTAAAACATACTCAATATACTCATGTTTACCGCACCTTAAAACCAAAAAACATGACAAAAAATAATCAGAAAAATGCAGATAACCTGTCTGATCTGTCTGAAAATGGTCACGATAGTTTTGATAATCTGGTCAATGAACTCCCCCTTGGTGTACTTTCATGTGACAGGGAAGGAAACATAACAGCCGTAAATGACTTTCTTTTGAATATACTGGGTTCCCCATCAACTGATTTCACAAAACAGTTTAATATACTGACTTTCCAACCACTGATAGAATGTGGTATATCAGGTGTTATTGAAGAAACACTTACAACCGGAAGGAATTCTTCCATAGAAACATCATATAGAACTGTTTTTAATAAGGACCTATTCTTAAGTTTCAAGGTATTTCCCCGAAAGGACGATAATGGATTCGTATACGGATGTCATGCCATTATTGAAGACCTTACAACTAGAAATAGAACAAATATCGAACTTGAAGAAAGCAAAAACAAGGATATTCTGATATCGCATATATCAAGCCGTTTCATAAACAGCAATTTTAAAGATATTGATGAGAACATCAATAAAACACTTAAGGACCTGGCAGATTTCATTGGTGCCGAACGTATATTTCTGTTCAATGCTACCGAAAATACAGATTACATCATAAAAACACATGAATGGCACGTTGACGGAGTTATCTCAAAAATACCACTCAATGAGAAATGGGACACGAAAAAACTTGTATTTGAGCAATTGAGTAATTTGCAGATCGTTAATATTCCTGACATTGATAAAATACCACAGGAAAAAGAGTACTTACAAAAGGTACTCCAGAATCTGGGAATTAAATCCATTGCGATGATTCCCCTTTCACGTAATGGTACTTTTAAAGGCTTCATTGGAGTTGATTCTAAAAGTACAAAACTGAATTGGAATGAAAAACAACTCTATGTCCTGAAGATAGCCGGTGACATGATAACCAGAATCCTCGAACGTAAAGATGCAGAAGTCATGATGCTTCAGAAGGAAAAGGAATATGAAGAGGTCGTCAATTCCCTGGATGCGATAATATGGAAAGCTACCTTTGACAAAGATGGAAACGTATTGACATCCTATATTTCTAAACCCGTAGATAAAGTTCTGGATCTACCTGACGGGACCATCGGTAATGACTGGAATAGGTTTTTTGCGCATATACACCCCGAAGACCTGCAAAAAGTGCTGGGAACTTTTAAAATGTCTTTTCTACAACCTGACATCCCAATTAATCAAGATTACAGGTTGTTATCAGATGAAGGAAAGAGTCTCTGGATCAATTCCATAGGATCTTCACACCTCCAGAGTGACGGAACTTTCCTGACATACGGAACATCGATGAACATCACACCCAGAAAACTTGCTGAGGAAGAGGTTGCCCGAAGTGAGGAGCGGTACAGATCCCTTGTAGAGGAATTAAGTGATGCAGTTATTATAAACACTTTTAAAGGAGAGATACTGGAAGTTAATGACAAGACATGTGAAATGCTTGGTTATTCCAGAGAAGAATTGCAGAATATGACCATTTATGATCTTATGCCTCCTGAAAGGAGGGCATCTGCAAAAGAAAATATGAGTAGGTTCATTAAAAATGGAAAAATTCAGGCAGAAAGCAGATTCATCACTGCAGATGGGAACCTGCTAATAGTGGAAGTAAATGCAAAAGCTCTGAAAGGATATAATAACACATCCCAGGCTCTTGTCAGGGATATCACTGAGCGCAAAGAAGCTGAAATTGCACTCAGGGAAAGCGAGGAGCGGTTCAAAGTACTGCATAACGCGTCTTTCGGCGGAATTACCATCCACGACAAAGGAATGATCCTTGATTGCAACCAGGGTCTTTCAGAAATAACCGGCTATTCATATGAAGAACTGGTAGGAATGGACGGATTACTGCTCATTGCAGAATCATTCAGAAGCACTGTAATGGACAATATCCTTCAGGGCTATGAAGAGCCATATGAAGTAATGGGACTTCGCAAAGATGGTAGCGTATATCCCCTCCGACTGGAAGCAAAGAGTATCCCCTATAAAGGAAAAAAGGTAAGGGTTGTCGAGTTCAGGGACATTACCGATCAAAAGAAGGCAGAAAAAGCTCTCATAGACAGTGAAAAGAAGTACCGTGGCCTCTTTGAGAATAGCATGAATGAGGTAGTGATCACAGAAATAATCAAGGATGAAAATGATTATCCAGTAGATTTTGTCTTTAAGGAAGTAAATGATTCCTTTCAGGAACATACCGGACTAAAAGCCGAAGACGTAATAGGAAAGCGTGTAACTGAAGTTTACCCGGGTATTGAAAAAAGGAAAAACACTTTTCTTGACCTGTACAGGAATGTGGCACTTACCGGAATTCCTGCTGCGGCTGAAATATATTCTGATGAATTAAAAAAGCACTTCAGCATTAATGCATATAGACTTGGGAAAAATATTGTAGTCGGTGTTTCTCACGATATAACAAAGCGCAAGAATGCTGAAAATAAACTTATTGAGCATGAGGAAAAACTGAGACTGTTTATAGAGCATGCACCGGTTTCGTTAGTGATGTTAGATCGTGATATGCGACATATAGCCACAAGCAGGCAATTTATCAATGACTTTTCCCTTGGTAACAGGGATATAACAGGAATGCACCATTATGACGTCATCCCTCAACTTGATGATGAACATAAAGCGATGCACCGACGCGCCTTACAAGGAGAAGTTGTTCCCATCAACGAAAGACATTTTGAAGGGAACAATGGTAGAGTACATTGGTTACGAGGGGAAGTACGGCCATGGAAAGCAGCTGATGGTACTATTGGTGGCATTATAGTTTTCGTTGAACATATCACTGAACGTAAAGAAGCTGAAGAAAAACTAAAAGAAAGTGAAGCACTCCTGAGTGAAGTAGGAAGGATTGGAAAAATTGGCGGATGGGAATTGGACGTAGCATCCGGTAAGGGTACGTGGACAAGCGAATCTGCAGAAATCCATGAACAGGATAAAGATAATCCATCTACTGTTGAGACAGAATTGACTTTTTATCCACCCGGTTCTAGAGATATTATTGAAAATGCAATCAATATCGCTATTGAAAAAGCTGAACCATATGATCTTGAACTGGAATTCATCACTGCAAAAGGAAATCATAGATGGGTCAGGACAAGTGGCCGTCCTAAAATCATAGATGGTAAAGTCGCAAAAGTAACTGGTACACTGCAGGACATAACAGAGCGTAAAATAGCAGAACACGAATTGAAACTTAAGGAAGAAAAATACAGATCTCTTTTCGAACAGTCCAATGATGCCATATTCCTGAATCATGTTGATGGGCAGATTATGGATGTGAACGAGAAAGCTTGCAAAATTTTCGGATATACAAGACAAGAATTCCAAAAAATGAATGTGAGCGATCTTCTGGCCCCCCGCCATAAAGCTGCTGGTGAACGGGGGATGCAGCAATTCAGAGAAGATGGAAGTGTCTATCTTCATACATTGTATGCAAAGGCAAATGGCGAAACTTTCGATGCAGAAGTAAACGCTAAAGTCCTTGAAGGATATCCAGATCTTGCCCAGGCCATTGTGAGAGATATCAGTAAGCAAAAAAAGGCCGAAGAGGAAATTATCAGAAATGAAACTAAATACAGGAGCCTGTTTGAAAAATCTAATGATGCCATAATGATCCATGACCTTAATGGACGAATACTGGAAGCAAACGACAGGGCTTGTGAAATGTTTGGTTATAGTGAAACCGAATTAAAACAAAAATCGATTATGGATCTAACATTGGATGAAGATAGAGTAGAAATTAAATCGAGGATTGGGAAAATCAAGACCGAAGGTTACTGCCGTAAAGAAAACAGGATGGTTCGCTCAGATGGGGGTCTGATATATGTGGATGTTAGTGCTTCATTCCTCCAGACACAACATGGTATGATTCAGACAGTAGGAAGGGATATAACAGACAGGGTCCGGACTGAAGCAGCTATGATCAGTGCAAAGATAGAAGCGGAAACTGCCAGTCGCACAAAAAGCGAATTCCTTGCGAACATGAGTCATGAACTGCGTACACCATTGAATTCCATCATCGGTTTTTCAGATGTCATGTTCGATGGCCTTACAGGAGAACTTGGTCCTAAGCAGAAAAACTACATGAAGCATATCTCAGACAGTGGACATCATCTGTTGAACCTCATCAATGACATACTTGATATTTCCAAAGTGGAAGCAGGAAAAATGGAGTTACATATTGATATGCTGAATATGAAAACAGTAATCGATGATATTGTAGCTATGACGCAGACCCTCACATCCCGGAAAAATATAAGCGTTAATGTGGATGTGCAGGAGAATATGCCAACACTGAGAGCCGACAGATCAAAAATCAAGCAAATAATGTATAACCTGATGGGAAATGCAATTAAATTTACAGACGATGGCGGTAAGATTACCATACTTACTAAAGTCAAAGGTAAAAAGATACTTGTTTCTATTATAGATAATGGAATTGGCATTTCCACAGAAGACCAGAAGAAACTCTTCAAGCCTTTCAGCCAGATCGATTCATCCATATCCAGAAGTTACCAGGGAACAGGTCTTGGACTTGCCCTTGTAAAGGAACTTATAGAATTACATGGTGGAAATATCCGTGTTGAAAGTGAAGTTGGAAAAGGAAGTAATTTCACATTTGAATTACCGATTGGTGATGATGATCTGGACTAAATATTATTGATTGGACAGAACTCACTTATTTTTACAAATTAACTACTTGTTTTGTAAACCATCAGCTACCCCAGATTGGATTAGCGATCTAATTCAAAAATAGATTTTACCCAGAGGAAGTTACCCTGACAAAGCCAGGGTAACTTGGGAAGTGGGATGTGGTGGAGTGGAGGTAGTTTGATGGATATTAAATGACCCACATCCTCAAATGCTTCAGAGTAATATTCCTCTGACAATTTGCGGTTTTATAATTACCAGTATATAAAGATATCGTGAAAATATAAATACATTAGACATTATTTTTAGTTGTGTAACAAAATAGATGCACCGAATGTAAACCAATATATAAATAATAATAAACGCATTGGATTTTCTTTCAACAATTGTGAACTCAAAATAACTCACGCACACCCTTCAAACTTAGCATATGATCACAATAACCACAACTCTTATGTATTCATAAAAAAGAGTTTAGGCAAATTGACACGGGGGAGAAAAGACGGACAACATTGCATTTTTGATATATTCATTCAGCTCCCTTTTTGCCATAGTCAGCCCGGTTGGTGCAGTTGTCACATTCGTCTCACTGACAAGTGATATAACACTGGAAGAGAAGAATGCACTTGCCACAAAATCCGTAATTCTTGCATGCATGATGGCTTTGTTTTTTGCATTGTCGGGAAAAATGATACTTAATTTCTTTGGGGTCAGCATTGATGCACTGAGAGTAGCCGGTGGTGTGCTGCTTTTTGTCGTGGCTTTTGATATGATACTGGCAAAGGTTTCCCGCGAAAGTATCACTGACAAAGAAATAGACAAATCCATGGACCGTAGCGACATATGGATTTTCCCTATCGCACTCCCGCTTTTGACAGGACCGGGTACTATTACTACTGTAATTGTTCTAATGGGAAGTGCAGCTTCAATATTACAGAATATGGCAGTCATATTTGCTATATTGCTCACATTTGCGATAGCACTCATCCTGTTCCGTTTTTCCAGAAGGATATACAAATTCCTTGGATATACAGGAATGTTAGTTTTTACAAGGCTCATGGGTCTTTTACTTGCAGCAATGGCCGTCAATTTCATTGCCCTTGGACTCTGGAATATTTATTTATCATTTCAGTGAACAAAATTTACAATTGGATCGAAGGCCAACAATCACAATGATTTTATCATATCACCTCATAAATCATATAGAGTGTGGGTGACTGAGTGACGGAAGAAAGAGCCGTTCAATGTGTATCCAGTGGAGATGAACATAATATTTCACTGGAGCAGATTCTCGAAAAACTTGATGCATCAGCTGAAGGTTTATCTTCTGAAGAGGCAAGCAGAAGAATTGCCCTTTGTGGAAGGAACGTTTTCGAGGAAACTGGCAAAGAGAGCCTCCTGATCAAATACTTAAAACAATACAGGAACTTTTTTTCACTTTTACTTTTGTTTGGTTCCATACTTTCATTCATTGCTGAGTGGCTTGACCCCGGACAGGGCAATATTTTCATTGCCATAGCTCTGCTGGGAGTTGTTATACTCAATGGCAGTTTCACATTCATCCAGGAATACCAGGCCGAAAGGATAATGGCGAGTTTCAAGAACCTCATCCCACCAAAGGCACGAGTGTTGCGGGATGGAGAGATCAAAGAGATACTTGCCACTGAAATAGTAGTGGGTGATGTGGTCTACCTTGAGGAAGGTGACAAGATACCTGCAGATGGAAGACTCATTGAAGAGAACTCACTGAAGGTTGACAACTCACCAATAACCGGAGAAGCTGAACCACAACTGCGCTCACTGGACTGTACACATCCCAACATGCTGGAATGCAGGAACATGGTATTCTCAGGAACACTTGTCCAGACAGGAAACGGAAAAGCACTCATCTTTGGCACCGGCTCGGACACCCAGATAGGAAAGCTTGCAGCCCTGACAGAACAGACATCTTCCATGGACACACCCATACGCAAGGAACTCAATGATTTTATAAAGGTCATTTCCGCAATCGCAATATTTCTTGGAGTTTCCTTCTTCCTGATAGGATTCCTCATTCAGGATACATTCCTTGCAAATCTCATTTTCGCCATTGGTATCATCGTTGCAAATGTACCGGAAGGACTATTGCCAACGGTAACGCTTGCCCTGAGTCTCGCATCAAAGCGAATGGCAAAAAGGAACGCACTGATCAAACAGCTGGAATCGGTTGAAACACTTGGTTCCACAACTGTTATCTGTACAGATAAAACGGGGACCCTTACACAGAACAAGATGGCCATTCATTCTGTTTACACAGGTTCAGGCCATCTGGATGTGGAGAAAAAGGCCAACCCATCCGACATGTTTCTGCGTGTGGCCACCATATGTAACAATTCCAGACTCACAGAAGAAAAACCGGGATACAAAGGTGATCCCACTGAAGGTTCTTTGCTCGTTTACGCCAGTGAATTCACCGACATAAACAAAATGAAGGACGATTTTCCCCGGCTTGCGGAATATCCTTTCGATTCTAAAAAACAGAGAATGCAGGTCATCTCCAGAACACCAAACGGAGAGATGGAAGCATACCTGAAGGGAGCACCGGAAGTTATTCTCGACATGTGCAGTCACATAATGATTGATGGAAAGGAAGAGATACTTGACGAAGTGCAAAAAAAATCCCTTGAAGAACAACACCTTGTAATGGCAAAGAAAGGGGAAAGAGTACTTGCATTTGCTTACAGGAAAGCAGATAGTGATAACGAATATGAAGATGGCTTCATCTTCATTGCATTTGCAGGTGCTGTAGACCCTCCACGACCGGAAGCAAAAGAAGCCATTAAAAAATGCCATCTTGCAGGTATCAAGGTTGTCATGATAACAGGCGACCATCCGGTAACCGCACGTTCCATAGCTGCAACCGTGGGTCTTACCGACGATCACATTGAACCTGTCCTGATAACAGGTTCGGAACTTGAGGAACTCTCAACAGAAGAGCTTGCACAAAGACTGAAAGCTCCAAGCATTGTATTTGCACGCACATCCCCGTTGCAGAAACTCAAGATAGTGCATGCCTTCCAGACGGCAGGCGAAATTGTAACAATGACCGGGGACGGTGTCAATGATGCACCTGCCATGAAGACTGCTGACATGGGAGTCGCCATGGGAAGTGGTACGGACGTTGCCAGGGAAGCAGCAGACATGGTGCTGCTAGATGATAATTTTGCTACCATAGTCAATGCAATTGAAGAAGGCAGAACCGTCTTTGATAACATCAAGAAGTTCATAGCCTACATCCTGACAAGCAATGTCCCTGAAATATTGCCATTCATAGCCTTTGTGTTGCTTGCACTGCCATTGCCAATGAACGTACAGCTCATCCTTGCCATAGACCTTGGAACCGATATAATCCCTGCATTGGCCCTTGCTGTTGAAAAAGGGGAAGGGGATATTATGAAGCGTCCTCCACGCTCGAGGGAAGAGAAGCTGCTCACACCTCAGGTACTGTTAACGTCCTACGGAATCAAAGGACCCATAGAAGCTGCTGCAGGATTTGCATGCTACTTTGCAGTGCTGTTCGATGGCGGATGGAAATGGGGACAGCAACTGCCATTCTCAGACGCTCTTTATATGCAGGCAATAACAGCATTCTTTGCAGCCGTTATTGTCTGCCAGATAGCAAACGTATTTACATCAAGGACAAGACGGCAATCCGTATTGACAAAAGGATTTTTTAGCAACCGTGTAATAATTCTCGGTATAGCCAGCGAGCTTCTTATACTGGCTTTCATCATCTACAACCCACTGGTGAACCTTGTATTCAATACAGCAGCAATATCCATGAAATATATACTTATTGCAGTTCCATTTGCTCTGCTGCTGCTTGGAGTCGATGAATTCAGAAAGTATGCTATCAGGAAAGATTCTCCATTTGTCACCCGCTTCTTCAAATGGTGATTGTCGGGTGACCTTTACTCTTTCTTTCTACGAAAAACGACTTCAGTATGAGGATAAGCAATTTCCACATCACCAAAAACCCTTATACGGTCAAATATCTCTTTTGTGATCTTAGTGGAATACTCATTTAACTGCCGGGCCGGAGAGAAATACTTTATATGGACATCTACCCCACTTGCCTGGAACTCAAGTCTTATACGAGGATTTCCAGGACTGGTACTGATAATGCCTGCAAGGTATTTTCGGGCTGCAAGGTCAGCTATTTCAATTGCATGATCAAGATTGCTCTCATATGTCACATTCACTATCACACTGTCAAGAACAAAATCATTGTTTAAAGTGTAATTAATGATATTTTTCTCAAACAGCATCCAGTTAGGAACCATTACCACTCTGCCGGAGTTTTCCTCATCAATGATAAGACCACCAATCTCCATAACATGCACATGCGTCAGATTGATATCTACAACATCACCTTTCACATCACCTATTGTGATCCTATCACCTATGTCAAATGGTCTTTTGGTTACCACCATGATCCAGGCAGCTATACCCGTCATCGGTTTCTGGAGAGCAAAACCAATAGCTGCTGAAAGCAGACCAAGAAATACACCAAATTCAGACCATGCATTAGAATATGAAAGAGCAGCGAATAGAATAATTATCAGATAGAGTGAATACCTGAATAGCTGACTCATTAATTTGATGTTGGAACTTTGTTTCTTCGTTTTAGCCTTACGCAGAAGATTATTTTTCAGCACATCAATAACTATACTGATCAAAACAAGGATGATAAAAACTGCAAGAACTCTCATGCCAGATGAAAGTAAGCGATTTACAGTAATAAAGTCCTGTAAATTAAGTACAGTAATAAAGTCCTGCAAATTAAGTCCCATGAAACCATCCATTAAATACAACACAGAATCCTCATTCAACTCTGACAACTATTCCCCTGAGAAGGCGGCCCAGTATATCCGAACCCGTTATGATTATCTTTTCAGGGTCTTCATTGTTCCAGTAAAGTACCAGATCATTATCTATAACATCATCCTCAGAATCTATAGGATATACCTTCAATCTGTTGATGATACTACCTATCTTCGTGTTAGGATCTGATATCACAATTGGATGGTGGCAGTATTTATTAGGATCAAACGCTTTATCAGTACTAAGAGCGCCTCGTAAAAATCCGTCCGAGTCGATAGCTATCCTGGGTTCATTCTGTTCATTTAGAACAATGATCCATTTCTTGCCAGAGGCCCCTATATGTCGGAGCAATTCCTTCCCTGACTCGCTTTCTACAACCGGGAACACAGGCCAATTACCTTCAAAGGATAATTGTATGACACTTAGAGGGTGGACAATGGATCCTTCCTTTTTGACTGTAAGATCGTCGATAGAAAGGAAATTCAATGCTCCTGTACCTTCAAATCTACCGATGTCCGAACGAGGGCTGTCCACATGTTTTGATATCATTGTACGGAATGCCCTCTCTTTGAAATATTCCACATCTTCTTTTCCAAGGATCCGGTCAAGGGCTATCGCAGAAGGCTTGGCTACAGGATACAGCAATATACTGTAGAACGTTACCAGGGGTGAGAGATAGGCTCCCATTTTCAGTGCATTGCGTGAGAAATATGCCTGTGGCACCAGTTCTCCGAAAGTCGCTATTACAACGGTGGAGAAAACAAATGCTCCAACTCCTGTCAGCACGGTGTCTGTTAACAACGCAAGCAGAGTGTTCACCGCAACATTGCCCCATAGAAGAGTGGACAGCAAGTAATTAGCATCCTTACGAAATCCAATGATCTTCAATGCATGGGGATTTTTCAGTTCAGCTTCAATTTCAAGCCTTAGAGGACTCAGGCCGAAAAGACCAATGGTAAGTCCTGAGAAGGTGGCTGACTGAAGCAGACAAAGAGCTATCAAAAACCAGATTATTATTTCATTCATATGTTATCCACTGAGGTATTAGTGAACTACTCCACGCTTACACATGGAGCTTCCTGCTTCATCCCTTGAACTA
>OBLN01000160.1_pt1 | contig 25185 bp, 21 predicted proteins | sample 1519301 | NCBI WGS metagenome assembly OBLN01 (sample SAMEA2452533, study PRJEB22499) | sediment metagenome | reverse complement strand
GTTGATCCTGACCTTGAGAAGACAGTACGTACCATGATAGTGGTTACAGGAGTTACCTCTGCCCAGATTTACGGTCACGGAAACGATAAGAATATTACATATAAGTACGGAATTGACTTCGTAGAGTGATCAAATAGAAATAAAATAATAAAATGGACAAAAACGGTCGGTTGGAGAAAAATACTGTTTTCCTCCTCATAAATAAAAAAGAAGGAACGTAGGAATATAAATCCAATCGAAAACTATTTTTATGGTAAATGCAGTATGATGCCGATACAATTCGGCACCAAAAAAGAAAAATTTTTACTGACACGATTAAGGGTTTTATGTGATTATTAATCCTGCGTCTAAATTTTTGGATGTTTAAGAGGTCGTGCCAGTGATATCTTCATATAATAGGAATTAATAATATAAACCGCCTGTTCTTCCTGAGAAATAAAATCCGATATTCTGCGAAGTAGAAACCGACTTTCGCAGATGCAGAATATGGAGGGAGAATTGCGCGTGAAATTCCAGATAAAATTAAATATGTAAATAATAACCTGGATGTGAATTAATTGGTAGAATCCACATTTGAACCGAATATAACCACAAAAAGCGTTGGTCAGGTAATCCGGGCACACCTGAGGGTCCTGAAACTTACGAAAAAACCGTCCAGGGAAGAGTTCTTGACCATTGCCAAAGTTGCAGGTGCCGGTATTCTGGCTGTGGGCGCAATTGGATTTATAATATATGTACTGCTGACAATGTTGCCCCAGTGGGTGGCCCAATGAGTGAGGATTCCCAGATATTCGTAATCAAAACCACGGCAAACCAGGAAAGATCAGTTGCAATGGCCCTTGCCCGGATTGCAAAGAAGGAAAAACTGGACATAAGGGCAATTCTGGCTCCTGACGAGCTCAAAGGATATGTCCTTGTTGAAGCTCCTAAATCCGGAATTGTTGAGCTGGCAATCCAGACAATCCCTCACGCAAGAGCTATTGTTAAAGGGAGTTCTTCAATCTCCGAAATAGAACATTTCCTCAAACCCAAGCCGATAGTAACCGGAATTAAAGAAGGTGCCATAATAGAGGTCACCTCTGGACCCTTCAAGGGTGAGAAAGCTCGGGTTAAAAGAGTTGACGAAGGGCACGAGGAAATTACTGTGGAACTCTTCGATGCTGTGGTTCCGATTCCCATCACTATTCGAGGCGACACCGTAAGGGTGCTCAAAAAAGAAGAAGAGTAAGCCGGAAATCGGATGGGAAATCCCTAAAATTTCAGCTTATTAATAAAAAACCACCAGTACTCAGAGTGGATTGAAACAAATCTACAAAATTCATACTTAAAAAAACCGGTGAGATTCAAATGACAAGTATTGTTGAAGCACTTGTCCCCGGAGGAAAAGCGAATCCCGGACCACCATTAGGTCCGGCACTTGGTCCGCTCGGGGTCAACATAAAAGAAGTGGTCGAAAAGATCAATGAAAAAACACGGGACTACAATGGAATGCAGGTCCCTGTGAAAATAATTGTTGACGACAAGAAGAATGTCGAGATTGAGGTAGGTACCCCGCCGACTGCGTCCCTGGTCATGAAAGAGCTTGGAATCCAGAAAGGGTCAGGAAATGCGGGAAGCGAGGTTGTCGGAAACCTCAAAATCCAGCAGGTTGCAAAGATCGCCCGTATGAAAAAGGAAGATGTACTTTCTTATGACCTCAAAGCTACAATGAAAGAGGTTATGGGCACCTGTGTCCCTATGGGCGTGAACGTAGAGGGAATGAAAGCAAAGGACTGCCAGAAAGCACTCGATGAAGGCAAATTTGACGATTTGCTTGCAGGCGAGGAGTGGTAAGCCTTTTATCTCCTCCCACCTTTAAATCCGGGGTCTGGCTATACACCAATAGTTTTAAATCAGATACCACTAATAGCACAAGAGCCTTGAACAGTTTTCTATTAGAATAACTAAAAGGAAGTTATTGGTGGCTCACGGTTTTAAGTAACAGAACCCGGAAATGGGAGCCCCTACGATCACCGTAGTAAGCCGAAACGGCTGTCTGGACATTCTGTTCAAACACTACGGGGAGGAACAAGATGGTAGAAAAGACTATACTGGAAGCTGTCAAGAAAGTTATTGAGGAGTCGCCAAAACGCAATTTCTCGGAAAGCGTGGACCTGGCGATTAACTTAAAGAACCTTGACATGAACCAACCAAAGAACAGAGTCGATGAAGAAGTAATTCTTCCGCACGGGCTCGGAAAAGAGCTGAAGATCGGCGTTTTTGCAAAGGGTGACGTTGGCCTGAAGGCAAAGGCTGCCGGTGCTGCGTATGTTATTTCTGACGTTGAGCTCGAAGAGCTGGTAGCTGACAAAAACAGAGCCAGGACTCTTGCAAATGAATGCGACCTTTTTATTGCAGAGACTCAGTTCATGCCGATTATCGGTAAGAACCTTGGTATTGTTCTGGGACCCAGAGGTAAGATGCCTATCCCGCTCATGCCGAACAAGGATATCGGTGAACTGATCCAGAGCAAGCAAAATGCAGTCAAGCTCAGGTCAAAAGACAGACTTACCTTCCACGTGGCTGTCGGCAGAAGGGATATGAACCCTGACGACCTTGCCGAAAATATCGAGACTATTATGGCCAGGCTTGAGCGTGTCCTTGATAAGGGCAAGCACAACCTCAGAACGGTCTATGTCACGACAACCATGGGAAAATCAGAGAGGGTGGTGTAAATGGCAGAAGAAAGGCATCACACCGAGCACATCCCACAGTGGAAAAAGGATGAAATCGAAAACATTAAGGAACTCATCCAGTCCCACAAAGTTTTCGGGATGGTAGGGATCGAAGGCATCCTCGCAACCAAGATCCAGAAGATCCGCCGGGACCTTAAGGACGTTGCGGTGCTCAAAGTCTCCAGGAACACCCTCACAGAGCGTGCTTTAAACCAGCTCGGAGAAGTCATTCCCGACATGAACAAGTATCTGGACAAGCAGACCGCTCTGGTATTCACCAATGAAAGTCCCTTTAAGCTTTACAAACTGCTTGAGCAGACAAAGACTCCCTCTCCAATCAAAGGAGGCGCAATAGCTCCTGTGGATATAACTGTCCAGAAGGGGCCTACCAGTTTCCCGCCTGGTCCGATTCTGGGAGAATTCCAGAGCGCAGGAATTCCCGCTTCTATAGAAGCCGGGAAGGTAGCAATAAAGGAAACAAAGGTTGTCTGTAAAGCAGGCGAGGCAGTCCCGCAGAAGCTTGCAACCATGCTTGCAAAGCTGGAAATATACCCGCTTATTGTAGGTCTTGACCTTAGAGCAGCCTACGACGACGGGACAATTTACGAGCCGGAACTCCTTGCAGTTGATGAAAGCAAATACTTCTCTGACATCATCAGGGCAGCTCAGAACGCTTTCAATCTCTCAGTCAACACAGCATACCCGACAGGCGCAACAATCGGCACCCTGCTGGCAAAAGCCTACGCAGAATCAAAGAACCTTGGTGTCAATGCTGTTATCCTTGAACCTGGAGTCATGGACGCCCTACTGGCAAAAGCCCATGTCCAGATGACATCTGTTGCATCTGAAGCAGCAGACAAGGATGCAAATGCCGTGGACGACGACCTGAGAGAAGTTCTCGGTGCAGCCGCAAGCGCAGCAGCAGCCGCAGCAGCAGTTCCTGCAGCAGCAGAAGAAGAAAAGAAGGAAGAAGAACCTGAAGAGGAAGAAGAAGACCATGCCGAAGAAGATGGAATGGCCGGTCTCGGTGCCCTTTTCGGATAAACACACTTACATTTACGCTAATACAAAGTTAGGTGATTAACAATGGAATACATATATGCAGCTCTCTTATTGCACAACGCTGGTAAAGCAATTACCGAAGAAGCAATCACTGCCGTTCTTCAGGCAGCCGGTATCGAAGTAAACGAAGCCAGGGCAAAAGCCCTTGTCGCAGCCCTTGAAGGCGTGGACATCGAAGAAGCTATCGCAAAGGCAGCATTCGCAGCCCCTGCAGCAGCAGCCGCACCCGCAGCAGCCGCACCCGCAGCAGCAGAAGCTCCTGCCGAAGAGCCTGAAGAGGAAGAAGAAGACACCTCTGAAGAAGACGGAATGGCCGGTCTCGGCGCCCTCTTCGGATAAATACATACAAAAACTTATACCTACAGCTCGCCTCAGGGCGGGCTTCTTTTTTTTAGAAATTAATTATTTACTTTTCTATTCCTATTTTTCTTGATCCCTATCTTCGCTATTGTTACCCGTCCTGATTCTTTACATTTCCCGAATTATTTTTTACCTTCAACTTTTTGCCTCAATTTCTCTTACAGAAAATATATAATAAAAAAACTCATCAATAGAACGAATTAATCTTGAATGAAAAACTCTGTTGCGAAAAACAAAACACGATTACTATGTCCCGATTTGACCCCATCCTGGCTTCAAGAGCCCTCTGGCAGATAAGGATTAAAAAGCGCCCTTTTGTCCTCTCTCACGGCGTAAATGCAAACTGCAATATGCGCTGCAAGTTCTGTGAATACTGGAGAAAAGAACCCGGAAAAGAACCGTCCAGAGACGATGTCTTCAGGCTCCTTGATGATGCAAAAAAATTCGGAATCGGGGTCTATAATGCCTGGACAACGGAGCCCCTTCTTAGAAAAGACCTCCCCCTGATAATGGCTCACGCAAAAGAGCTCGGGATGGTCACATCCATGGTCACGAATGGAAAACTGCTCTATGAAAGAGTAGAAGAGCTTGAGAACGTGGATTACCTTTCTGTTTCAGTAGACGGGACAAAAAGCTATAAAGAAATGCGGAAGATGGATTTTGAAACCCTGCTGAAAGGCATAAGAAAAGCTATTGAGGTAAGGAAACTCCAGAAACAGAAAAACCCGATCCTGATGAACTGTGTACTCACAGGAAAAAACCTTGACGACATTGAAACCCTGATTTTGCTTGCAGAAAAGATGGGAGTAAAAGTATCTTTTGAGCCTGTACACGAGTTTCCCGGAATTGACGAAGAGATCTGGAACGAAATAGGAATCCGTAATAAGGACAAATTCCGCAGCACCGTTGACCGCATAATCGAAATGAAAGAGCAGGGTTATCCGATAATAAATTCTAAAACTTACCTGAGGATGGTAAGAGACGAAAAAATGGATTACAAATGCAGAGCAAGCGGCATTATAATTAACGTTACGCATAACGGCACCGCCGAGACCTGCCGGGTACATCAGGAGCCTTTGGGGAATGTGATGAAAGATGGCTTTGAGAAGGTCTGGGAAGAATCTGCACAGCGAAGGAATGAAATTGTAGAGAACTGCGAAGGCTGCCTCTTTTTCGGATATACGGAAAACAGTTTGATGCAGAGCTTCAACCCTGAAGTTTTAATGCATTACGAGTGGATGTAAGAGCCGAATTGCGCTTCGAGACTTCACTTCGGGATAGAAAAAATCCATGGTTCTTCCTATTGATGTCATTATTGTTTAAATATAGTTCTATTATTCAAATATGGCCCTATCTAATAGGGCCCAGGGCCCAGCACAATTGAGTTTAAACACAATGGATTTAAGCCGGGTTTATGTTGATAATCTGGCTCGAACAGAAATATCCGAATGCCTTGAAGTGAAACTTATCTGACAATACCAGATGAAGTAACACATATATGAAACGAAAAGTATAGTAGAAGGCTAAGGGAATTATTTTCCAGTGATTATAAAAGCCGGGGGCAAATGGGGAATATCATTATGAACGGCACAGAGTCTACGTTATCGACGGAAACGGATCCGGTCTGTAAGATGAAAGTAAATAGAGGAGACGCAAAATTCACTAGTGAATATAGGGGAAAGACTTACTATTTCTGTTCTCTTTCGTGCAAGAAGAAATTCGATGAAAATCCGGAAAAGTACATAAGCTTCTATCAGCCGGGAAGGTGAAACAGGTGAAAATTGTTATTTCGGACCCTGTATACCTGCCGGATGAATACAGAAAAAGGCTTGAAGCTCTGGGAGATCTTAAGGTCTTTGACAGTACACCTTCTTCTATTGGAGAACATGTCTCCAGGGTAAAGGATGCGGATATAGTTATTGTAGGAAGGTACGGTTTTTCAAAAGAAGCGCTTAATGCTTCACGGAATCTCAGGATGATTTCGGTATGGCAAACCGGGTATGATCATATAGATCTCAAAACAGCTACCGAGAAAGGCATAATAGTGTCCAATGTCCCTGACTATGCTTTTGATTCGGTTGCAGAGATGGTTTTTGCACTGGTTCTTAATCTCATAAGAAAAGTACATATTGCAGACATGAAGCTGCGAGAGGGAAACTTTGATTGGCAGAACTATGTAGGCAACCAGCTTATGGGAAAGACTATGGGAGTGATAGGCACAGGCAGCATAGGAGAGAGGGTAATCCAGATAGCCCATGGATTTAACATGAATATACTTTCCGTAACCGGTCATCCCAGAGAGGAAAAAGCAAGAAAGTTGGGAGTAAAATTTGTAGATATGGATACTCTTCTTGCAGAGTCGGATATAGTTACTCTTCATGTACCCCTAACTCCTTCTACGGAAAAAATGATAGGCCCAAAAGAGCTTGCAAAAATGAAAAAAAGTGCAATTCTGATAAATACCGCCAGGGGAAGGGTAGTAGACGAAACTGCTCTCGTGGAAGCCCTGAAGAGGAAAGAGATCCGCGGAGCCGGGCTGGATGTTTTTGAAAAAGAGCCTCTGCCAGCAGATCACCCGCTGACAGAACTTGAAAATGTTGTGCTTACTCCACATATAGCTTTTCTCTCTGAAGAGTCCCTTGAGGAATGCACATATGTTTGCGTTGAGAATGTAGAAAAATTTGTGGCCGGAAGACCCCAGAACATTGTAAACCCCGAAGCTCTTGCTGAGTCCAGACTGCCATGAGGCTTGAATATCAGCCCGACGGTGAAGGAAGTGAGGATTTTCCTCTCTTCGGGCGCTCTCTTCCATCAGGCATTCCTATCCTCTTCCTCTATTAAATTTTTCTTATCCAATATCCTTAGAGCTTCAGCCGTAGCCCATCTGACTTCGGGGTTCGGGTCGTCCAGATTTCTAACAAGAGGATTTACTGCCTTTACATCTCCGATTTTCCCCAGAGCTTCAGCAGCGTGACGTCTAAGCCAGGGATTGCTGTCATCAAGAAAATCAATAAGGTGCTCGACGGCTTCATGGCTGCCAATCTCTCCGAGAGCATAGACCGAAGTAATTCTGATTTCGGGATCCTTCTCTTGGAGCATTCCTATAAGAGAAGTTACTGCTTTTTCAGTCTTGAGAGTTCCGAGAGAATAAGCAGCTGCATTTCTCACTCCAGGATTTTTGTCTTCCAGGCGCCTGAGGAGCGGCTCAACTGCCTGAAGGTCTCCTAGCTTCCCGAGGGCTTCAGCTGCATATTTTCGAAATTCGGGATCCTTATCCTGCAGCCTGGATATAAGCGCAGGGGCTGCCTTTTTTCCTCCGATTTTCCCAAGGGCCAGAGCCGCCTGGGAACGAAATTCCGCAGGGCTTTCATCCAGCTTTGCGATAAGCGCTTCCTCTGCTTTCTCATCCTGCATGACTCCCAGAGCCCAAAATGCAGCCAGTCTAACTTCAGGGACTCTGTCATTCAGGCATTTTATAAGAGATCCGGTAACTCTCCTATCCTGCAGCTTTCCAAGAGCCTGTATAACATGGCTTCTTATTACTGGGTCTTTATCTGCCAGTTGCCTGGTTAAAGGCTCTACTGCATCCTCACCTCCTATTAGAATAAGGGCTTTGGCTGCAGCAATTTTTACAGAGGAATTTCGGTCTTCAAGAAGCCTGATAAGCGCCTCTTCAGCCCTTTTCTCTCTAACCTGGCTCAAAGCCTCAACGGCAATTGTCCTGACCTCAGGGCTTTCGTCGTACAGCGACTGGATACAGAAATCAATATCCCTGTTATTCAGGATTACAGGATTATCAGAGCCGTCTCTTTCCTGTCCTTTAAGGAGACTTGAAATATAGGTTAATTTCTCTGATGAGGTCTTCAGGCCTGAAATGTCGCTTAAGAGATTCATTGAGGAATAAACAATAGCTATTAACGACGCTGCCATCGAAAAAAGTGAAAGAAATAGCAGAGTTTTCATTTTAGCCTCAGAAAAAGTGCCCAGGCTAAATACAATCAATATCAGCCCATTAAAGTAAATTGTGCCTGCTGCCGTATAGGATACTATCTTCAGGGTAGGCTTTATCCGGTTGGCAATGGAGTTAATATTCTCCCTGTTGTCCTGCAAAGACAGGATGAAAATGGCAATAAATACGGCATATAATGCAGCCGTAGACTGCATAACTGCAGAGGGAAGCCAGAAAGTGTTTGAAGAGCTTCCCGAAGTACCTGTGCTTCCGTTCCCGAAAAGTGTGAAAAGGCTCAAAATAGTCAGAGCAAACAAGAAAAGGAGTTCGAGTTTGTAGGTTTCCACTTTACTAAATCTCATTATAAACAGGCAACGTGTATTCTAAGAAATATATAATAATTCCGGCATTTGACGAAGAGCAATATGAGGGAAGTGCCTGTAAAAAAACCATAAGACGAAGGGAATAATTATAAAACCCTTATCGCTACAGGCTCCCCGCCTCTGAGACCAAACTGCAGGGCCGCATTTCCTTTATTTACTGCGATCTCCAGAAATCCATGGCTCCCTATAAGTGCAAGTGCCTCTCCCTGCCCGACAAAACCATAGGTCTGAACAAAAGAGAGCTTCCTGCCATTTACTTCCACCTGAGAGCCGAAATTGCGGAACTTCAGGATTGCAGCTTCAGGAATATTTGTAATCACATTTCCGAAACCGTCGGCAAAAATGACCTCCCCCATAAGAAACGGCCCGTCAATCCCTACGCTCCCGAAATCAAGGTCCACAAAATCAGATACTTTATTCCCTACAGCCTCTAAAGGCAGACCTTTTGAGAGCCTGGCACCCACAGGTGCAAAAATATCTCTGCCATGAAATGTTGCAGAAATTCCGGATTTAAGCATTATTTCCGGATTTGTAATCTCGTATACTTCCATATCTCCAAGCCGGCGAGCTGCAGGGATCATAAGCCCGTTATCAGGACCAACAAAAAATTGCTCTTCTCCTTCAGGGCCGGCTTTCAGGGCAAGAGCACGGCGAGAAGTTCCAACTCCCGGGTCAACAACCCCCACATGCACGCTTCTGGCAGGGAAATAAGGGACAAGCGAGTAAAGGACAAATGCTCCTTCCCTTATTCCTGCCCGTCGGATAGAATGGGTTATATCAATTATTTGCACTTCAGGATTAATTCCAAGGATCACGGCTTTCATAGCTGCAGGATAAAGGTCTCCGAAATCAGTGGTCAAGGAAATTGTGGACATGAATATTATTCGGCTTTTTTGCTATTTTACACTATGTCAAATTGAAAAAGAATATTAAGATGTGAGAAGATACGTTCCAGCATTGGAAAAATTAATGGCAATAGAAGAAGCGCGGAAAGAATGAAACATACAAAAATATTACTCATATTGATTCTCATAATCCTGGCTCTTCTTTCATCAGGGTGCGAGGAAAAAATGAACGCTGAACCGAGGACTGAGTCTCTACAGGAACCTTTTACCGAATTTTATATCCTCGGGCCTGAAGGGATAGCTGATAATTATCCAACAGATTACGTACTCGGGGAGAACGGAACGGTAATAGTAGGGATTGTAAACCATGAGCAAAAGCCCGTCAATTATACGCTGGAGGTTGAGCTTGAAGGCATGTCTCTACCCTTACCCCCCGATCATCAGTATATAAATCTCGAGGACAACGAGACATGGGAAAAAGCAGTTACCATAACTCCTCCCTTTGAGGGGAAGAATATGCTGCTTGGATTTTCTCTTTACAATGAAAATGAGAAAAAAATAGTTGAAGGGGAAATCTGCCCGCCTTATAGAGACCTTAATCTTTGGATAAATGTATCGCAAAATCTCTCGGAGGATACTTCAATAATAGTGGAATAAGCAATCTGCCCGAAGAAAATAGCCCAGAACCCTGGTGATCTTGAAAAAACGAAATAATTAAAATTATAAAATTAAAATCATGAAACTAAAATCATAAAATTAAAATTACAAAATTAAAATTACAAAATTAAAATTACAAAATTAAAATTACAAAATCAACATCCGTAAAAAAGGGAGGATTTGCCCGGTTTCAGCGAGATTTCAACGCACAGGGTCCGGTTGCACATTTTCCACAGGCGAGCTGATTAATTTCAGGGAAAGCTTTCAAATTTTCCTGAAGCAATCTGAAGCACTTTTCCTTATCCAGCCCTTTTATATTAATGGCGCCAGCCGGGCACCTGTCCACACAGACAAGGCATTTCTCTCCTTTTTTATGGCGGCAGAATTCTTCGGTCGGGCGCGGAGTTGGAAGGATTTCTGCGGAAATCAGTATTGTTCCAAAGCGGCCTGCACACCCGGCTTTTGTGATCAGCATATGGTGAACACCAAAAGTGCCCAGGCCAGCAGCATAAGCTGCACTTTTGTGCGACCATGAAATGTCAAAGCCCTTATTTTTATAATCGAAAACAGTTGAAGGCACAACTGCTTTTATATCTTCTTTTGCCAGTTCAGCCTTTAATCTTTCATTGATCTCTCCAATCAGGCGGTCTGTTTCACCTTTAGCCAGAATCCATTCCTTCACAGGTTCCTGAGACCTCCAGTTCAGCTTTACAAGCTCTTTTTCAAACGGCAGGAAAAAGGAAACAACAGTTTTTGCTTCGGGAAAAATCTCTTTCGGATGCAGGTGATGAGGGCCAATGATTTTCTTCATCTCATCAAAAATTGGGTCACTGGCTGACGCATATCCAACAAGGGGATCTCTATAATGAGTCTCCATTTTAGAATTTGCGACTGCGATCCTAATGATATTTTCGATCTTTTCTTTTAAGTCCATATCATTTCTGGAATTCATATTTTCTCTCCGGGCTAACAATTCCATAGGACTAACAATTCCATAGAACTAATAATTCTACAGGAGCTCCTTCAGAATTTCTAATATTACTTCTCACAACTATTGTTTCTTACTTATTTTCTTCAAGCCTTAATAAAAACTCTTTTACATCCAGCCCACTTGCATAACCAATAAGCTTCCCATTTGCTCCAATTATTCTGTGGCAGGGCACGATTATTGCAATCGGATTACGGTTGTTTGCAAGCCCTACAGCTCTGTAAGCCCTGGGATTTCCTATAGATATGGCTATATCTTTATAACTTCGGGTTTCTCCGTAAGGGACTTCACATAAAGCATTCCACACGGATTTCTGGAATTCCGTACCTTCCGGAGCCAGCTTTATACTAAAAGATTTGAGCTCTCCGGAGAAATAAGCTTCAAGCTGCCTGGAAATTTCCATGAAAAAATCTTTGTTTTCCTGCCAGCTGTCCGGAACTTCGATTTTCTTTTTGCCTTTCATGAAGTTTACATATTTCAGCCCTTCTTCATCTCCTGCAAGGAGTATGGGACCGATTGGGGATTCAACTATGTGATAATACATTTCTATCTTCTCCTGCTGGTTACAGATATTTCTATTACTTATGGTAGAAATGTTTGTTCAATAACCTGCCCCTACAGGGCATCGAAGGAGTTTTTGCTCAGTGATTTCAATCAACGCTTTATCAGAATTCAAATAAGTTTAATCCTTTCAGATTTCTGAACTTTCGCTTTAAAGGACAATATTAAGGGAGAATATAATAACTAAGAAATTATTTTTAAATTTTTTTCTATTTTAATTATATTTAACAAATTTGAAATATTAAAAAACCTTTTTGAAAATATAGAAAAATGTTTAGAAAAACAACATCAAAAGTTATTCATGCGCAGTATATTTCGACTTATCTTTTGGAGGAGAAGCCTTAGAAAGAGATTTTTAGGTCATGTACTGGAAAACGGACATAAATAGAGTTTTTACAAAAATTCGAGATATACGAGACCTGACAGGCTTTGCGGTACGCGGGCAGATTGCATCAAGCGGGCAGATTGCATCAAGTTTCATCATAGGTCTTTGCCCTGAATGAGAGAGGCAAGATTCAACCTTCAAAGGGAGAAGAATCCAGAAAAAACCCCGGGAAATAGAATGGTGAAGAAAATGACAAACCGGAAAACACTTACAATACTTACATTACTGATCCTACTGGTTCCGGCCCTTTTCGTATCGGGCTGCACGGAAGAAGACCCGAGTGCCAAAGAGATTGTAGCCCGGACGCTGGAGAAGCAGAACAGTATTGAAGATTATTCGTACACAATGCACATGACCTACTATGTCGAGGAGAATGTTGTGGAAAACGAATTTAAGACAATATACAAAAAACCACACATGATAAAAAACTTCATGGAAGAGCCCGGAGGGGAAGAAGAGACGCTCGTGCTCTCAGACGGGGAATTCAGGTGGACTTATGCCCCGGGGACAAACACGGTCATGAAGACAAAGATTCCTGAAACCCCGGAGTTAACTGAGGATGACTATCTCTCCATTATAGGAATTACCCTTAACGATATGAACGTATCTCTGCTGGAAACAGAAGAGATTGAAGGAAGAGAAGCCTACCTTCTTGAGGCTACCCCGAAAAGGACTGGAGAGGCGACCTCTGCATACAGCATGAAAGTATGGATAGACAAAGATACCTGGATGCTCCTCGGGTACAAGATGTACGACAGCGACGAGACCCTTATTTCAAAAGTAGAAATCCGGGACCTGAAAGTAAACACAGGGATTCCGGATTCCGAGTTTGAGTTCAAAATCCCGGAAGGAGCAACTGTAAAAACCATGGACCCCGGAGAGATTAAACTCCCCAAAGAGCTAAGCCTCGAAGAAGCTGATGAGCGCGTCGGGTTTGAAATCCTGATCCCTGAGTATCTGCCGGAAGGTTACGAGTTCGGCTATGCTACAGCCTACAACACCAGCGAAGCAGCCCCTGAAGGCCAGGCTGCAGAAACAGTCATCCTGACTTACGAAAAGGAAGATGAAGACATAATTATTACGGAAACCGTATGTGAAAACCATGCCCAGGAAGCTGCAATAATGAATTCTGCAGAAGACATTACCATTAACGGGAAGGATGGAAAATACCTTGCCTTCGGGAACATGAAGACCCTGCGATGGGAGTTAGGGAATACTGACATGAGTCTTACCGCTTCCCTGGAAAAAGAAGAATTGCTGAAAATTGCGGAATCAATTTCAGAAGTGTAAATCTGGAATGCTCCATAGCAAATTTATGAAAAATACAAAAAAAGGAAGGAAAAGTATAGATTAAAGCTTGAGGCAAAAGACACTTAAAATGTCTTTAAAAGCCCCAACTTTTCACTTCATTGAATCTTCCGGTTAATTATTTTAGCAACGGCACACTCCAGAAAGACCCGGAGTAAAGGTTCAGGCTTTCCACAGCAGATTCATATTCAGGTTCGTTTTCTCCGCTGTCAAGTTCTTCAAGCTGCTGGATCCTCAGTTCCACAACATCCATGGCATCCTCAAAGAGCTGCCTGTTGATTTCAATTCCGAAATACTTCTTGAGCTTTTCTTCAGGAGGCATTGTTGAACCTGCCGAAAGATACGCAATGTAGTTTTCATTAAAGGTTTCCGGATCCTCTTTGTACTGTTTAAAAAGAGCGAGAGATATTGCCTTCGAAACCGCATAATTGAAAGTATAATAATTGTTTGTGAAGTAAATATGGTTAATATAAGCCCATTCAGCGGAATCTTCAATATAATATTCAACAGAATCACTCCTGTACTCTTTAGATACGTTTGTCCAGATAGCATTGAGGTCATCCCCACTGACTTCACTGTTTTCAGCGCACAACTGATGTGCTTTATGTTCGAATTCAGCAATCATAGGCTGCCTGGTAAAATAGTTCTGGTAATCCGCTATCTGGTCAGAGAGTACCATAATTGCGACGTTTCTATCAGAATTTTCGACCACATAATCAACAAAGAGTTCTTCATTAAAAGTGGAAGGAATCTCAGCTCCGTAGATCTGATCTGAACAGTAGAGATAATCCACAGAGTTACCCATCAGGTAAGATTGAATCCCATGTCCGAGTTCGTGAGTAATGGTTTTTTGATCCCTCACAAGTCCATTATAATTGAGGAAGATCAGAGCTGGAGATTTCAAGGTACAAAGTTCAAAACAATATCCACCTGGCTGTTTTCCATTCTCAGGGTCTGGATATACATCTATAAAATTACCAGTTACAGTCTTCAAAAAGATCTCATTGAAGACTGGGTCCATTCCAGAATAGGATTTCTGGATCTTCTGTAAAGATTCTATATAAGTATAGTTTTCGCCAGGTTCATTGTCTGTTGACTGCAACATCAGGTCATACGGCCTGAGAGTTTCAACTTTGAGTTTGTTTTTCCTGAACTCGTTATAGTTCTCAAATACTTCTTTTCTCTCTTTGAAAACAGTATTCATCTCATCAATCTGAGTAGGGTTAAGGTAGGCACTGTAGAGAGCGTAATCATAATAATCTGTGTAGTTCAACTCCTTTGCAGAAAGATCATCAAGCCGGGCTTTCTCTGAATAAAGAGATGCCATGGAATCGGATTCATTTTTCAGATGGTAAAACCTTTTCTCATAACATTTTTTTCTGTTTTCCCGAACAGGATCTTTTGAAAGTAGAGTAAAATAGGACTGAGAATTGACCGAATATTCCTCTCCATTTTCTAGCGTTATATTTCCTGCCATTGTGACATTATTTGTAATTTCTGAAAGCGCCTCAGTCTCCAGTTTCATACGTTGATTTTCGAGATCAGCAAGATATGTAGCCTGGGATTCATTCATCACCCTGTGTTCTGCAAACCTCATATATCTGGCTTCAAGATAAGGTCTATATAATTCAAGCCTGGGCTCTTCAGAAAACAGTCTGTCCCATTCCTCTTTATCAAGAGAAGTCAGTTTTACAGTTGTAAATGAGTTAGCTTTCGAATATGCAGTAAAAAGGTCCTGAGAATCTGTAAGAAGAGATGCAAAGAATTGATCATTGACATTTTTACTGAGCTGAGTATATGCGTAAATATACAGAACTGCGGTAGATTTTGAAAATTCCTTTTCAGCTTCCAGATAATCCAGCAAAACAGGTCCCGACAGATCGTCGAATTCAGGACGGAAGGTTTCGTTTATTTCCTCGGATCTCTTTTTTAAAGATTCAAGCTCTTTTAAGGCATCTTCTCTGCTACTGAAGAGATAAGTTTCATTCCATTCCGTTGTAACCTCGTCAGGATTTAGCTCTTCAAATGTTTGATCTGCACTCGCAGTTTCAAAAGAATTATTTGTCTTTGCAGAAACTACAAAACCAGAAAAAACTGTGAAAAGGAGCAGTATTCCAAGAGTGATAAGCCCTTTAAGTATTCCGGGAGCAATGAGCTCTTTGGTCGATTTTAGTCTCATAAACCTTTACCCCTGATAGATCTGAAGCATTCCAGATTCTGAGAATTGATATTGTCTGAGAAAACTAGCCAATATTTAAATAAACTAGAAAAAAACGACTTTTGATAATCTTAAGACACATACGTAAAAATATACCGAAATTAAACTGTCAGGAAGAGAGACTGCAAAAACGCGAGTATAATGTATAAACTACTAAGGGGAGTGTATAAACTACTAAAAGAGGAAAAAAGTCATTAAAAAAGAAAAAATAAGAATGCCTGAGTAAGAGCGAAATCACAAAAAATAGATTTAAAAAATAAGGTTAGTAAAGCCCAAAGGCCTTACATTTTAATTTAACCAGCACCTGCTTATTTTGCAAGGTTGTAGCTCTGGTTGACGATCTTCAGGGCGCAGTAATTGCCGCACATTGTGCATGCGTCTGTGTCTTCAGGTGCCCTGCTGTTCCTGACTTCTCTTGCGTGTTCGGGGTCGATTGCAAGGGAGTACATCTTTTCCCAGTCGAGTTCTCTTCTGGCTCTGCCCATGTCAAGGTCCCACTGTCTTGCTCTGTCAGGGTACTTTATCATGTCGCCGACGTGAGCTGCAATCCTTGAGGTCTTGACACCGGTAATGACATCTTCAAGGTTAGGGAGTGCAAGGTGCTCTGCAGGAGTTACATAGCAGAGGAAGTCACAGCCATATGATGCGGATACGGATGCACCGATTGCGGTTACGATGTGGTCGTAGCCTGGAGCGACGTCGGTAACAAGAGGACCGAGCATATAGAAGGGCTTGTGGCCACTCATTTCCTTCATAAGTTTTACGTTGGTTGCAATCTGGTCAAGTGGGACGTGACCAGGACCTTCGACAATGACCTGCAGGCCCTGCTTGTGTGCCTTGTCAGCCATTTCGGAGTTGATGATCAATTCCTGGATCTGTGCGCGGTCGGTTGCGTCGTGGACTGCACCTGCACGCATTCCGTTACCGGTAGAGAGAACAACCTCGTGCTCTTTGAGGATCTCAACAAGGTAGTCAAAGTTTGCGAAAAGTGGGTTTTCCTTTTCGTTGTGGAGCATCCAGGAGCTCATAAAGGCGCCGCCGCGGGAGCAGAGACCGCCGTACCTGCCGTGGGCTTTAAGCCTGTCAAGGGTAATGTTGTTAATACCGGTGTGGATTGCCATGAAGTTGGTTCCGAGCTTTGCCTGGGCTTCGGTTGCGTTGAAGAGCTCATCTTCTGTCATGTGCACAATTGAACCGTACTTTCTTGCAGCTTCAATGAAAGCCTGGTAAAGAGGCACCGAACCGACTGAAAGGGAGATACTGTCAATGACTTTTTTCCTGATTGCAAGGAAGTCTCCACCTGTACCGAGCTCCATAAGAGTGTCAGCACCTGCAGCTTCTGCGGCCTGAGCTTTTTTGACTTCCATCTCAGGGTCAACAATGTCTGAGGATACGCCGATAGAGGCATTGACTTTGGTCCTGAGACCTTCGCCGATACCGCAAATCTTAACCTGTCTGTAGGGGGAAGTTGGGATAACGATTCTTCCGGCTGCAACACCGCGGCGGATGAATTCGGGGTCAAGTCCTTCATCCTTTGCGACGATTTTCATCTCTTCGGTGATAATTCCTTTTTGTGCATCTTCCACAATTGTCATCTTTAATACCTCAAGCTTTCATTTGTCTGTCAGATTATCGTGAAGATTTCATATGTAAGTAAAGGGATTGTGAGTTAGAACATAAAAGGCAAGTAATTATATATAACACTATTTAAAAAACTAACTTTAACCTTAAACAACTTTACTTTACTTGAATGCCAATTGATACTGAAAATATAAAGCTTGCGATTAAAATAATTTTTTTATAAAGGTATTTCAAAGTTAAATTGAGTTGTAAACAAGTAAACTTGATTCAAATAAGAAATTATCCTGTAAAAAAGTGAGATAAAAAGGACAGAAAAATAGGAAATAAAGAACAAAAATAAGACAAAGGCAAAAGGAAAAACAAGCGCCAAGTAGGGTTTGAAAGGGCTATAAGAAAAAATTGAAAGTCTTTAAAGAATTGAAAGTCTTCAAAGAATTGAAGGCCCTCAAAGAACTGAAAGTCTCCAAAAATCTGAAATTCCCGGCTACTTTTATTTTCTCTTATTTTTCTCCTGAATCAGGCTGACAGTTTGCCTGTGGAGAGTAACTATAAGGTCGCTAAGCATACCGAAAATGAACATCTGAAGTCCGAAGATAATAAGCAGAGTCGTGAGAATAGTAAGTGGAATACGGGTAATTCCCTGTAACCACTGGACTACTACAAAGGTTCCTGTAAACAGGCCTGCAATAATAAAGAAAAAACCTATAATTCCAAAATAAAACATAGGATTATGCACTTTTGCAAGCCTGTAAATAGTAGAACCGATTCTCACTCCGTCTTTTACGGGGTTTAGCTTGGTTGCTCCCTTTTCGCTTCTGGGGAGGTAGGTAATCGGGACTTCTTCAACTCTCTGTTTTTTCAGGATGCATTCCACAGAAATCTCGGTTTCAATTTCAAAGCCTGTCTTATTTAGTTCCAGCTCCCTGATACTTTCAAGAGTAAACGCACGGTACCCGGAGAGGATATCTTTTAGCTGCACCCCATAAGCAATATCGAAAAGTGCATTTATCAGGCGGTTTCCTATAAGGTTAAGTTTTGTAAAAGCCCCGGGAGAATAGTTTTCCAGTCGGTTACCGATAACATGCTCGGCTTTTCCTTCAATAATAGGTTCAAGGAGAAGGAAAGCCTCCTTTGCTAGATAAGTACCGTCCCCATCGACCATTATTACATAAGGGCTCTCAATAACTTCAAAAGCCTGGATTACAGCCTGCCCTTTACCCTTCCCGGTTTGCAGGACAACCCGTGCTCTTTCCGCTTCTGCAATCTGCGCAGTCCCATCCCTGCTGTTTCCATCGATAACCAGGATATTGGAAAAGCCTTCTTTTTTGAAGTCTTTAATGAGCTCCCCTATCGTTGCAGCTTCGTTAAGGGTAGGAATAAGGATGCAAACATCTGCATTATTCACGTTTCACACATATCCTTTGCCGGAGCTCTACGCATACCGCAGAATCCGTTTTTATTTTAGTATTTTATCCATGCACTCTGCATAGGAGGCAGATAAAAATGGAATATAATAGTAAAAGGGTTTGAGGGTTTTATAAAAGCCCCATGTTATCAAGCTGCTGACGGACTACTTCTACGCCCCTCTCACAGTCTTCAGGAGACTTCCCGCCTGTAACTACAAGTTTTCCGGAGCTGAAAATAAGGACAACTACTTTGGGCTCATCGATCCTGTAAACAAGACCCGGAAACTGTTCGGGTTCGTATTCGATATTCTCAAGCCCAAGCCCTATTGCAATTGCATTGAGGTTAAGAATGGTGTGCAGATCTGCTGAAGCGACTATATTCTGAACAGTAATCTGCGGGTTTTCCATTGTTTTGATCCCGATGCTGTTCAGCTTTTTTGCCATGTTGCCGATAACTGTGTGCACGTCAGCAACGTTTTTTGCTCCTGTGCAGACAACCTTTCCGGAAGTAAATACCAGAAAAGCAGCTTTAGGGTCAGAGACTCTGTAGACGAGTCCAGGGAACTTCTGTTTGTTATACTCAGCCCCTTCGAACTGGGATTCTATCACAGTTAAATCAAACTCTTCAGCGAGTTTGGTGGATGCAACCACGTTTTCGATTTTGATGCTAGATTCGCTCATTAGTCAACCCTCAGTATATAAAGCAAAAGTAATATCCTCTAACGACTATATAAAGCTATAGTTAAATGCCTTGCATACTATATAAATACTATATATAAAGAATATAAATGCGACAGAAAAGCTTAAATTATGGGCGCCAGTAAAATAAAAAAAATTAAAGGAGATAAAGGAGCCCGTATCGGCTTTAAAGTGCCTCAGTCTTCAAAGTTTTTCAAGCCTTCAAGGATAGCATCATATTTCTTGCAGACTCTTTCAAGCATGTCGCCCTCTATGCTGCGATGAGTAGGTACCAGAATTTTAGCTCCTTTTCCAATGTTTACCCCCTCGCCCGAAGTCCCGTAATCAGGGGCAACAAGGATGCCATCCGTGGAAATCCTTATACTGAGGTCGTTTACAAGCCTTGATACCATTTCAGTTGCAGGCTTTACCTTTCTCTCAATTAGAAGGGCTGAAGATACATATTTTTCCCGAGTCTCCCGGATCTTTCGGAGATTGTTTTCCACAACTTTGGGGTCAACTTCATCGGAAAGTTCTTCGGAAATTAAAGAAACTGCCTCAATAAGGTCTTCAAAAGTCGTTGAGCGCACTTCAAGGATCTCGCCATCACAATGCTGTTTTACGGTATCAAGGTAGCCGGCTGTAACCACAAGCACATCAGCCTCAAGCAGGCGAGAAATCTCCTCTTTCGAAGGGCAATAAGCATTAGCAACAAAATAGTCTTTAATCCCGCACATACCCATAAGGGACTCGTACATTGGAGTCACAGCAATAGTCTTTTTCCCAACCCAGAGGTTGATTTCACTCTGTCCGCCCTGCGCCCTTAATAACTCAATAATTTTCTCTTTTATGGCTTTGGGGTCATTCTTCTTGAGCCCGAAATAATCTGCAAATAACGGGGTTGTGGAAAGCTGTCTGCTTCTTCCGCAGGGCACAGATTCGACAAAACCCCTTTCAATCAGGTCTTTTATATGATCATAAGCTCCGCTGCCTCTCATTTCAATAAGATCGGACTGGAGCAGGGGTTGATGATAGGCGATCATGGACAGAGTCCGGAGCTTAGGAGCTGAGAGCTCTTTTGGGGCAACCTCCCGCATGAGTTCGGAATACTTCGGCTTGACCTGCATAACATAACGGTCCCCGAGGTCCAGAATTTCAAGACCTGACATTCGGGAAGAGTAAGCCTCAATCAGCTCCTGAACTGCCGAAGAAACATTTTTTTTCGGCTTTCCGGTAATTTTCATAAGTTTTTCAAGGCTTACTGCCCTGCCTGCAGCAAAAAGAGCCGCTTCAATAATTTCAAGCTCACTCATAAATTTCACAACCAGGAAAGAGAATAAAATATTTTAAGGTAAGTTAACCTGTTTCTTCAGAAGAGTCAGAATTTATGTATTCCGGTTTAAAGGAAAGAACTTCGGGATTCCCGGTGTCTTCAGGATCCGGAATATCTCCTGTTAAGTCCTGTTTCATCTGATGGAAAAGAGGCGGATTGTTTTCTGTGGAAAATCCCGATTCTTCCCCCGGATAGATATGCAGTTCCCCAAAAAGCTCATTCTGAAAAAGCCAGATTTTCCTGCTTGAAGCAAGAAAAAGAAGGGAAAGATAATCCATGATCCTGTCTTCACTTAAACGGGTTAAGGCAGAAAATTCCACAACAGACTGCTCCATAAAAAGCTCAACAAGCCTTGCCCAGATAAGAGCCAGCCTCGAACTGATAGCCTCGTCATGGGCGATCCCCAGTACATCTCCGGTAGCAAGGGGAGCATCAGGGACATCAGGTATCTCTGCAGCCAGACGTGCCTTTTTTTCATTTTTCCTTGAGAGAGTCTTTTCAGCTTTTTTAAGCTCCACAATAAGTTCATTCAAAGTGACAGGTCTTGTGGAAAGGCGGCGGACAGGCAGCTTTGGAACAGGAAACTCATCAGGCTCTGGCAACTCTTCGTTGTCGAAAAAGCCAGGGTCAAAGTCCTCTTCTTCCTCTTTTTCAGGTTCCAGGATTACCGAAGATTTCATGCGGAGGAGAATAGCCGAATAAAGGAGGGTCCGTGAGGAAATCCTGAGGTCCATTTTCTGGAGCTCTTCTATCCTGTTCAGAAAAGTATCGGTTAGCTGCACAACATCGATATCCCAGGGATTAATTTTTCCGTCCTTTGCAAGCTCGACGAGGATGCCCAGGGGCTCATAAGTATCAAATTCCGAGAGATCGAGAAGTGCCCAATCAATGCCAAGGTAAGAAAGAGTTGTCGGAAGCCCAAAAGTTTCAGGGTCTGAAAAAAGAGAATCCTTTTCCGCGGACTCAACAATCTCTGGAGAATGAAGTCCGGAAATATCGAGTGCCGAATTATCTATAATTTCAGCCATTAAGCTTCACTCCGGTAATACTCGTGATATTATTCTCCTGCATTGTAACCCCGATTGTCCGGTTTGCAGCCTGAATCATGGGTTTTCTTAGAGAAACAACTATGAACTGGACCTTTGAACCCGAGGTTTTAACGCGCCTTGAGACCCTTTCCACATTCCAGCCGTCAAGGAACATGTCAATCTCATCAAAAGCATAGAAAGGAGCAGGGCGGTACTGCTGGATCGAAAAGATGAAAGCAAGTGCGGTAAGGCTCTTTTCTCCTCCTGACATGGCTTCTATACGCTGGAGAGTCTTTTCTTTCGGCTGGGCTCTCAGGGTCATTCCCCCGGCAAAAGGGTCGTCAGGGTTTTCAAGCAGAAGTTCTCCCATACCGTCAGAGAGTTCGTAAAAGATCTCTTTGAAGTTGGAATTAATACTTATATAAGCCTCCATGAAGGCATCCCGTTTTAGCTGTTCATACTGGTCAATGCGTTCAAGAAGCTGTTCCCTTTCGGTAAAGAGAGTATCACGTTTGCCCTGAAGGTCAGAAAGCCTGAGTTCTACCTCGTTATATTCATCAATTGCCCGCATGTTTACAGGCTCAAGCCTGCGCATGGCTTCTTCGATTGCCTGAATCCGCATATAAACGGTTTCGTAACTCGGAACCTCTGAGGTATCTTCAATCCCCCTTCTCCGCACCTCTTCAACCAGCTGCTTTTCCTGGTCAAAAAGTGCACTTTTCGTAGCTGTGAGCGTGAGTACCTGCTGTTTTGCCTTTTCAAGGGTAGTTGCAGCTATGCTGACCCTGCGCTTTACCGCACTGTGTTCAGCCTGGACATTTTCCCGTTCTTTCTGGAGCCCTATAAGCTCATCAGAAAGTTGAAGTTCTCGCTTCTGTTTTTCTTCAAGCTGCGCTTCGAGTTCCGTGATTTTTGCTTTAAGAGAATCTACTCTTTCACGCCTTGAATTTTTCTTTTCGTCAAGTTCCTTTATAAGCTCCTTGGCTTCGTTAATCTTCTTTTCGGCATAATCTTTTTCAAGCTGCAGGGCATTCAGACTGGCTTCTGTGTCCCTGATTCTGCCGTCAAGCCTGCGGATTTCTTCGTCTACGAATTCGGCTTTTTTATTTATTTCAGGAAGGGGAGAATCAGCGAGTTTTGCATCAAGTTCGGCAACCTGAGCTTCAAGTTCAGTAACAACGCCTTCTTTTTCTACTTTTTCCGCAATTACCCTGTCCATTTCAGCCCTGAGTTCGGTTCTAGACTCTTCGATTGTATTCAGGTCTGCCTTTTTGGCTTCAAGAAGCTCTGCCAGTTTGGCCTCCCTGCCAGCAATTTCCTGAAGCTCGAGCTCTTTTCTGGAAATAGTAGCCTCGCAGTCCCGGATCTTTCTGCTCAGTTCAAAAACGTGGCTTTCAATGTTATCCTGCTTACTGATCGCCGAATTCCGACTTGAATCAAGGGATCTTATTTCTTCCGCAAGCTCAAGGAGCTTGTCTTTTTCCGCTGCCGCAAAAGAGATTCCCGATTTTGAGGAAAGAGAGCCTCCAACCATTGCTCCGCTCTTTTCAAGGAGCTCGCCTTCAAGGGTTACCATTCTTGCTCTTCCCATAAGGCGGCGGGCGCTGGAAAGATCTTCCATAACAAGGGTATCCTGAAAAACATACCAGAAAGCAGGCTCGAAGTCAGGGTCGAATTCGATAAGGTCAATTGCGTACCCTATTACCCCGTTCTCATATTTTAGGTTTTCAAGCCTTCTCGAATCCTTCATTTTATTTAGCGGAAGGAAAGTAGCCCTGCCGCCTTTTCTCCTTTTAAGGAATTCAATCGCTTCTGAGGCATCGGCATCTGTATCCACAACAACTGCCTGCATCCTGTTTCCTGCAGCAACTTCAAGGGCTGCCGCATACTTTCGGTCTACTTTTCCGAGCTGGGCAATAGTCCCGTGAATCCCGAAAAGTTCTTCCTGCCTGGAAGCCCCGATTACCATTTCAACTGCTCTTGAATAGCCCCCTCCCTGTTCCGAAGCCCGGACTCTTGCCTCAGCAATTGCATATTCCTGCTGGAGGGAATGCAATTTACTCTCGAGTTTCCGTATGTCCTCTTTAATCCTGAAGTGGCTGCTCTCGATATCGTCGCGGTCTTTGATGAGAGATTCAAGGTTATTCGTAAGTTTTTCAATTTCATACTGGACAGAAAGGGTGTCGCTGTCTGATGCAGTGACTGCAGCCTGTGCATCCTTAATCTGATTTTCGATTTCCCGCAGTTCCGAGGATTTTCTCCTGAGAGCATCAAGGAGCCTATCCTCATTCCGGATAAGCTCATTCTTCTCGTTTTTGACATCCTCAAGATTCTTGCGGGCGGCCATGAGCTCGTCCCTTGTTGCTGCAAACTTTGCATCCACATCGGCAATCCTGCTCTGAAGTAGCATGCGTTCGGTTTTTCTTTCCGAAAGCTCTGAAGAGATGCTTTCTTTCCTTACATTTTCAGCTTCGATTTTCTCTTCAAGCTCTCTGACCTTGCCCTTTGTAGCATCAATATCAACAAATGCTTTTCTGCGCCGTGCATCAGCTTCGTCTAGCTCGGATTCCGAAACCTCAATGCTGTCAACACAGCGGGAAATTTCCCCTTTTGTCTCTTCTATTTCCCTTTTCACCTGAAGCTGTTCATCTTCCCCTTTTTTCCGGATCTCAAGGGAAAGATTTTCCAGGGTCTGCTCAAGGGCTTCCAGTTCCTGAGCCCTTTCATTCAACAGTACCTGTACTTTTTCCAGGTGTTCTTCTTTGCCTGCAAGCTCTTTATCCACATTTTCCAGCTCAGTCCTTGCGTCCTTGAGTTTGGAGAGCAGGACATAGCCTTCAAATTTAATTTTTTCAGCCTTAAGAGATTGATATTTCAGAGCCTGATCCCGTTCCCCCGAGAGTTTTTCGAGCTGGGTCCTTACCTCTTCAAGAATGATATCCACACGCTCTATTTGCTGCCGGACAATTTCAAGCTCCCCGAGTGCCTTTTGCTTGCGTTCGTCGAACTCTGCGACCCCGGCAATCTCGTCAATTATTTTTCGCCTTTCCACAGAGGTCATGGAAATAATCTGTGTAACGTCTCCCTGCATTACTACATTATAGCCTTCAGGTGTTATCCCTGCCTTTGCTAGCTGGGAATGGATTTCTCCCAGGCTTACGGCTTTGCCGTTAAAATAAAAATAGCTGTAGTAGGCATTTTTCGTCCGCCTGACTTTTCTTGAGACTTCAATCTCATCAAGCTCCAATGGCAGCTTGCGATCGGAATTATCAAAACGGATTGTAACCTGGGCAAAATCAGGTTTTTTTGCTTCGTCCCCGTTATAAATAAGGTCCGTAAGCTTCTCAGCCCTTAAGGTTCTTGAGCTCGTAAGCCCGAGTGCGAAGAGAATCCCATCTATTATGTTTGACTTTCCGCTCCCGTTAGGTCCGGAAATAGTGGTAAAGTCATTATAAAAGGAAATCTTTACTTTTTTTCCGAAGGACTTAAAATTAACGAACTCAATCTCTTTTATATACACAGAATGCCTCTGAGGTTTTGCGTTTTTGAGGAATTTTTGTTTTTCTCAGTCTCTTTTTGCCCGGGAGTCTTTCCGGCTGCAGGTTATGATTTCCGCGTCTTCGCTATCTCTGAGGTCCACGGACTCATCGATTAAATGCCTTTTTGGGGCTTTTTCAGCTATAATATATTCACACTTATAATTGTCATCTGGTCAGGTTGCATCAGGTG
>OBLN01000159.1_pt1 | contig 25304 bp, 22 predicted proteins | sample 1519301 | NCBI WGS metagenome assembly OBLN01 (sample SAMEA2452533, study PRJEB22499) | sediment metagenome | reverse complement strand
GTTTTCGAAAAACAGGTCAGCCTTATGCAATCCCTGAGAATATATGAAACAAAGATGGACAAAAAACAGGACATATCAATTATTCCATCACAATCCGTTATTGATGATGTGCTTGATCCTCTATGTCACACAAAACGTTTAGAAATACTAAAAGCAGTTTCTGGCCAGTCAATGAGCTTCTCTGCACTTTCCAAACTTACAGATCTTAGAGGAGGAAACCTATTATTTCATCTTCAAAAGCTTTCAGATAGCGGAATGATTCTTCAGCGACATGAGAGAGGAGATTATATGATCACTGGTAAAGGATTTAAAATGCTGGAAAGTATCAGCGATATGTATTCCTCGATCTTTGTTGAGGAGAATTAAGTTTTCCAGAACAATTGTAAAGCATGGTTGGACAATCATGAAAAATGGCCTCATCATCCATTAATCGATGTACTTTGCAATGTATATTAGGGAGTGGTCTTCTGCAGGGATCCCGTTGAACATAGTCTGCCTTTGATCTCCAGAAATTGACTTTTCAGAAACTGAGAAAACGGAGATTCTGAGAAGATTGGCAGGCTGGACTTTAATTTAGAATTTAATTGTAGTTAGTTAACAACATATGTATTTCTAAAGATATGAACCATTTTTAAACATATGTATTTTTTATTGTGAGAATAGATTATTTTTACTAGAGCATATTTATATCTTATTGTATATTAATATTTACATGTACTTCTACATGCCTTCATAGGCCGCTGCTATCAGATGACTCTGTTTTACATCTAATATATAATTATTGGTATCGAATATTGATACTTGATGCAGAGCAGAGGTGTATCAAATAAATATGGATCAGTATGGGTGAACTTAATTCATGGAGAAGCGAATATAGATTGCGTAACGAAAGATAAGTTTGCGATCTTTTCTAAGAGGTGAAGGAATGGATTATCTTTATGAAAACATATTTAATTCAATAAACGATGGGATTGCAATCTATAATAATGAAGGTCATTTTTTGGAAGTAAATCTCACAATGTGTCGTCTTTCAGGTTACTCTAAAAAGGAATTACTTCAAATGAACGTAGTTGATCTAGTATCTCCTGATTTTAGAGAAAAGGCATGTAAAAATGTTTCTGAAATAAATGATATAAATGGTGAGATCGTTGAAATGACTTGCCAACATAAAGATGGGTCTATAACGCCAGTTGAAGTTAATGTCTCTCTTTTCGAATATGTGGGAAATCGAGTAAATCTGGCTGTTATAAGGGATATTACTCAACGTAAACTTGCAGAAACAGAACTTGAAAAAAGTCGTGAGCAGTTCATGTTAGCAGTGAAAGGATCGCATGATGGCATATGGGACTGGGATTTACGTGATAATAGTATGTACTTGTCTTCACGGTTCAAAGAAATCATTGGTTATGAAGATGATGAGCTCCAAAATATGCTTTCGACGCTCGTAGATATCATTCATCCAGATGACAAAAAATGGGTGATGGACGAAATAGAAATATATATGTGTGAAGAATTGCCTGAGTTCAAAATCGAAGTTCGTGCCAAACATAAAAATGGAGGCTACGTATGGACTCTAATTCGAGGAGATGCTTTAAGGTATGAAAATGGTGTTGCCTATAGAATGGCAGGATCGATTACTGATATCACAAAACGTAAGCAAGCTGAAATTGAAATTTACGAAGAAGCCTTACGACGACGTGTCCTGATAGAACAATCATATGATGGTATTGTCGTTTTTGATCAAGAGGGGAAGGTTTTAGAAGCAAATAAAAAATATGCCGATTTGCTTGGTTATTCATCTGAAGAAGTTCTCAAATTGTATGTTTGGGATTGGGATGCTCTATTCTCACGTGAAAAGTTGCAGATATTATTTAAAAAAGTTGATAATTTACCAAGGCAGTTTGAAACTCGTTTTAAACGAAAGGATGGTATTCTATTAGATGTTGAGGTTGGTTCAAATACCGTCGCTTTTGGAGATCAAATACTAACATTTTGTGTATGTAGAGATATCACTGTACGTAAACAGCAAGAGAAAGAATTGATGAATGCCATACAAATTGCAGAGTCTTCAAATGAGGCTAAATCGCAATTTATAGCAAATATGAGTCACGAGTTAAGGACTCCTCTTAACGCAATAATTGGTTTTTCAGAGATATTGCTAAGCAAGACAAATGGCGATTTGACAGATAAACAGACAAAATATCTGAACAACATCAATGTAAGTGGAAAACATCTTCTTGAGGTCATAAACGATGTCCTCGATATCTCAAGAATAGAAGCGGGACAAATGGAATTAGAACGAAGTTACTTTTCCTTTTTTAATCTGTTTGAGGAAATCGAGACTATGATTACTCCATTCTCTACAAAAAAAAATATTAGTATTGAATTTAAAGGTGAAATTAGAAATGACAGAATATTTGCTGACAGATTAAAGCTGAAACAAATAATGCTTAATATCATCAGCAACGCCATAAAATTCACTTCCAATAATGGTCTCATTTCCATACGTGCAAATGAATGGGAAGGGAATTTGGAAATATCAATCTCTGATACAGGAATTGGCATTCCAAACCACCATTTGAAAGACATATTTAATCCATTTACACAAGTAGATACATCTAATAGGAGATCATATGGTGGAGCTGGTTTGGGGCTTGCAATAGTAAAGCAGTTCGTTGAAATACACAAAGGAAACGTATGGGTTAAAAGTGAAGAAGGGAAGGGAAGCACTTTCATATTCATTATTCCTGTGCACTAAAAATCTGATATTTAACTTACTATTTCAGTATTAATATGAAATTACTCCAGTTTACAGCTAAATTAATTATTGAAGATTGTTTTGAAGATACATTACGTCCTAATCATATTCGAACGAACGAAAATCATAGCATTATTTATTGAAGTTTCCTGTATATACAATAACCTTTATATAGAATTCAAGTAATACTCGGAACAGTGTTATTATATTTACTGTATATATGTAAATAATGGCTTATGGTATAAACATGACAGAGTTTTTGAATATACAACATGATGTTGCTGTGGCTTTGAGCTCTTCCACGAATCTCTATGACAATTTAAATATGCTACTCGATCATATGCTTCAACTTAATTCAATTGATTCAGGTGCAATTCACTTCATTAATGAAAAAACTGCTGAACTTGAATTTATAGTGTGCAAAGGCTTTTCTCAAAAATTCGAACAATATCTAAGAGATATCAAGAAGCCGACTCATGTAATGACGTCAGTGATGTCCGGTGTACCTTCAGTAATAAAAAGCAAGGATATAATTACATCATGTTCAGGTAATATTTGCACTTCTGAAAAACTTGGAACAATCTTGTTTTACCCAATTAAACACAATGGGAAAGTTATAGCTGTAATGAGTGTTAGTTCTCATTCTCAAGAAGAAATATCTAAAAAGGTTGTTTTAGTGACAGAAACTATCATTGCACATGTTCAGAGCGTGATTGTTTGCAACAAAGTCGAATGTGAATTGAATGAATTGCTAAAACTGGGGAAACTTCTTTCAGAAACGTCTACGCATTTTATTGGTTTGGAACCTGAAAAAATAGATGAATCAATAAATAACACTTTGCGCAAAATCGGTGAAGTAACTGAAGTTGAGAAAATTGGAGTTTTTATCTTCTCGGAGGATGGCAAGTATGTAACTGGCACTCACGAGTGGTGTGCACAAGGTGTCGAGTCTGATCTACAATATTTCATCAATCTTCCTGTGGATGCACACATATGGTGGAAAACGCAGTTATGCAAAAGGGAACCATTTTATATCCACCATCTTAATGATCTGCCCCCTGAAGCTACCCTCGAAAAAAAAGTGTTACAAGAAATGAAGACAAAATCTCTGCTGGTTATACCCATGGAATATCGTGGACATATTCTTGGCAATATGTGTCTGGCTTATTCGAGTAAATATGAATGGCCAGAAAAATACTTGAAAATTCTTAAACTGATGGGTGAAGTCTTTGCAAATGCACTTGAGCATAAACGGAAAGAGTTCACAATCAAGAAAAACGAAAGCAAATATCGGCGAATATTCGAAGAGATACATGATATCTATTTTGAGACCGATCTCAGTGGAGTTATTTTAACTCTCAGCCCTTCTGTAAAAACTCATCTTGGTTATGAACCTGATGAGTTAATAGGTCTTTTTCCAAATATCCTATACAATACTTCATCTGAAAGGCAGAAAGCGATTGCTGCAATTCAAGATGTGGGCCATTTGGATAATCAGATAATACGTATTCAGGATAAATATGGAAATATTATACATTTTTCTGTAAATGATTATTTAGTTTATGATTCTTATGGCAAACCGGAGAAAATAGCCGGTATTGCGAGAGATGTCACTGAGATTAAGAAAATAGAAAAACTTCTAGTTGAAGCAAAACTATTACTTGAAAATGCATCCAATACAAAACGCGATTTTTTGTCAATCTTTAACCATGAATTACGTACTCCTTTAACTCATGTTATTGGATATGCAGAAGTCCTTAAAGATGAACACTATGGTCCTCTTAATGACCGTCAATTGAAGTGTGTTAATACCATTTTGACATCAGGGAATGCACTATTAGAGTTAATTACATCATTGAATTATGTAGCTGAGTTAGAAGAGGGAAAAATGGAACTTGAAATAAGTGATTTTTCTATATCATCCTTAATCGCTGAAATACAAAAGATTACTAATTCAATGGCTTTAAAGAAGAAAATTGAACTAAAATTCAATGTTGATCCCAATATCCAAAAAGTAATCGCTGATAAGTCTAAAGTTAAGATAATACTGCTAAATCTGATAAACAATGCCATTAAATTCACACCCGAGAAAGGAGTTGTAATTATTGATGTAAAATTGGATACTAATGGATCTCTTTATATTAGTGTCAAAGATACTGGAATTGGTATTTCAAAGGAGGATCAGGTAATTCTATTCAAGCCTTTCACTCAGTTGGAGCCGGTTTTGAACAGGAGAAACGGAGGTGCAGGCCTTGGACTTGCACTTGTAAAAGAGTTCGTGGAAATCCAAGGGGGTACTATTAGTTTGATTAGTGAAGTTAACAAAGGAACTATTTTTGAGATTACAATTCCTATGCTTTCATTGGACTAACAATAACATGTAAGACTTCTATTATTGTATCTTTCTACATCCATAGAATTCATGATTACATGAATAAACTTACTGAAAAGTAACACTACTGAAAAACATATACTACTTCTCAAAAGTAAAAACTACTTTGCGATCAATCTGAATGGAAATCTGATAAAGTAGATGAATAATCTGATTTGAATCATGGAATATTTAGGAAAAATAGGAAAAGTATCGGTTCTATGCAATCTTATTCATCTATATTGGGAATGGGTTGCAAAGGCAGTTCAAAGGTAAAAGAAGTCCCTTTTCCAAGCTCACTCTCAAACCAGATTCTGCCTTGATGTAATTCTACGAGTTGTTTTACTAAAGACAGCCCTAATCCAGTTCCCTTATATGGATGATTTATAGACTCTTCCAACTGAGTGAATGGTTGGAATATTTTATGTTTGTTCTCTTCAGAGATTCCAACGCCGGTGTCTGTTATTGAGCATTGTAATAAAGTATCAGTTACATGTGTGGAAATATTAATCGATCCACCCTTAGGTGTAAACTTGATAGCATTACTCACAAGATTGAAAAGTATTTGCTTGAACTTTAATTTGTCAGCAAATATTGTATAAAGGCGATTATCATTCAATATCTCCACATTAATTCCTTCTTTATATGCAAGTGAAGATATAAGTTGATTTACTTCTAGAATAGTATCATATACATCAAACGTCTCATAGTTCAATTCCATTTTTCCTGATTCTATTTTAGAAATATCAAGTATGTTGTTTATGAGAGACAATAAATGTTTACCACTAGTGGAGATATAATTCAAGTATTTATTTTGCTTGGCAATGTTTCCTTCACCATGCAACATCATATCAGCAAAACCTATGATGGAATTTAGGGGTGTACGCAATTCATGACTCATTGTAGCCAGAAATATACTTTTTGCACGGTTCGCCCTTTCTTCTGACATTAAGGCTTGTTGTAGCTCAGTTTCAAGCATTATTCGCCTTTGAACTTCTTTTCTTAATTGTTTAGATTTCTGATATGTCAATAATCCAAAAATACAGGCAAGGTAAATAATTAGGGTAAATAGTACATCAAACTGCATGTTCTCATGAGTAACAAAGAACGCCACAATTTGTTCAAAGATATCATAATAAGACGCAATGAGTATTACGATGACAGAAGAGAATAACACAAATAATAGCTCTTTGTTCTTACTTAACTCCTGATTCATACCTTGGTATTATATACGCAAATAGTATAAAATTGTGGCGCAGGCAACTTTTTTACTTTCTATTGTTACTTGTATCAAAACTGTGATTAATATTAGCCAGAATGTTAAACTATACTAAGAATTCATACTTATTAAAAAAAAATCCACTACTCTATGATAACAAGATAAAGAAGAATACTAGTAGGATTCTAATCCCACTTGCTTGTTTTAATTCAAAATAAACCTCCCATAATCTCCAGTCCGTCTCAATATCCATCATATTACATACTCTTTTGGACCATAAACTTTAAGATTTCCACCACATCGAGGATAGTTCTCACCCAGTCCCGATTAATGATGCATCTGTATTTAACACAACCTCTCTTCACCTTATCACCTTCGCGACCCTGCCGTCATGGTACACCAGACAATAATATCATCACCTTTTACTCCATCTGACTGCTCAACCTTCTGAGCTGTCTGCTTCTCAGACGTATCTATGAAAAGATTGTAGACATGAACATATTGAATTTTCTTTGTACATTTGTCCTGAACTTTGAAGTACTGCTCCTTACCCCAGTGAATTCATATCCCTCCAGCGGTTTGCCATCTGACTCAAATGAGTGTTCCAGAACTTATCTTCCATGCAACTGTTTATTGCCTTGATCATGGATCATCTCATGAGTGAGAACATAATTAGCCTCGTCCTTGTCATGCAGGTAACTTCTGCATCTGCATATGGCTGGTATTTATCTTTTCACCATATATGTGAAAACAAGCAGCACATTTTCGGGTTTTAGTTCCATAGGTTTCCCTGTTCTGCAGGATATCTAGTTCGTATAAAGAAATGGTCCCGGCTGATCTGGTAAGTTCCATTGGTAATATACTATTTGAATATGGATACATTTCAAGCAACTTCCATAGATTCTTCTCTATGAACTATATTAAACAATGAATTTACAGCTAAAAACAGATTTATTACGAATGTAGTAATCCAAGGTTATGTACACAATTAGATTCAAAATATGATGCAATTGACACATAATTTGCAAAATATTCACAGTTCTAGATCACATACAGAATAATTGCAAAGTTCACTAAAATCAAAAATATCATGAAATGAAGGCTTGTCCCAAAGGAACCAGCGCATTAAAACATCAGCCGTAAAGTCTCGTATCTGCAAAACCTACAGATTTCTAAATAAAATAGACTTCTTCGTATCTGTACTTGATCTTTAATACGAATAAACTCCTTAAATGACAGCTATTCATATATATAGTTCAAAACTTTTGATGAATTACAGGTTATATCATTTGTGGAGCTATTGGCAATTCAAATGTAAAGTTACTCCCTTTTCCCGCTTCACTCTCAACCCAAACTGCTCCTTCGTGCAATTTCACAATCTCTTTAACCAGAGCAAGCCCCAGACCGGTTCCAGGGTATTTTTTTGATAAAAATGAATCTATCTGGCTGAAGGGTTTGAACAATTTATCTTGATCTTCAAGGGAGATGCCAATTCCTGTATCTATTACCGAAATGCGAATAGCCCTATCATTTATATTCTCTGTACAGATGCTTATATTGCCACCGTCCTCAGTAAACTTTATTGCATTGCCGACTAGGTTATACAGTACTTGTTTTATCTTTGTTCTATCTGCCAGTACTTCAAGCTTGTTTTCCGAGATGTCTACATCAATATTCAGTACATCCGAAAGTACCAATCATTATAACTAATTTCAACCAGTTTCAAGATATAATCTCGTGAATTGCAACTTTACATATAACAGTATTTCTAAAAGTTAATTAGACTTGTTGTAATAATTGTAAAAAGATTATTGAATAAAATGTAGACTAATCTACAAAAAATCAATCCATGATTTGCCTTTGAAATGTCAAATCAAGAAAAATTGATAAAAATGAATCAAGAATAGATGTATAATTAATGATAATCATGGAGGGTTTGTTGAACAATTTTTGTTTCTGGAATGAATGGAGTTGGTCTATAAAGAATCCATTTTTCTTTTTCCTTGTCAGAAAGTGCTTTAAAATGAGAAGCATACATCCAATATACCCTATTTCCTACTTCTCTTTTGTAAACATAACCTTCTTCCTCTAAAATATCCAAGTATTTCTTAACAGTTGCCCATGCAATGTCCGCTTTAGAAGATACCTGAGAAGTCGTTAATTCTCTTCCAGCCTTAAACAAAACGAACATAACTGCTATTTCATATTTGTTAAAAGACTCTTCAAGTATTGACATCTTCAACTACCTTTAATGTGATGGGAACTTCTCTGATAGTTTCAGTCGTAGTTTTTGTTTCTTCAATTATTATCTCTACTTCATCGCCTTTTCTTAAACTATAGTATTTACTGATTTCATTTGGTATGCGAATTAAAAACTGCTTCCCATCATAACTAATTTTAACTTTCTTTTTGATCTCGTTATTATTTTGCAGAATATCTGTTTCTTCGATGTGTGATTTTCTTTTTTTAAGAAATTCTGCGTTTAATTCATTGATTGGTATTCTATGGCTAGGACGCTGCGTATTTTTTAATGATCTTTTTTGATTTTCCATAGTCTCCACTCAAGCATTTTTTGCTCATAATTAAATGGCCGGAATCTTATTTATAGTTTCGTACGATACTTGATAATATATCACAAATCGTACGATTAGATTGGAATAAGTATAAATAGCAATAAAACATTGCTAAGTTCGGTGATTCAAATGAAACTTGATAAAAAATAAGATGACATTTGAAAATGACTGAAAAAACAAAACAAAAAAAGCTAGATGATTTCTGTTTTAGCAATCATGAAAATAAAAAAGTTATAGGATCAAAAATAGGACATGCTTTTAAAAGCATTATAAATCCTTCTATTTTATTTACCATGAAGCATAATTGTCTCTATTCAGATAGAGACATATTACATGTAGTAATGAGAGGAGCATTGACTAATAATTTTATAGAAAATGCTTCTGAATCATTAATACTTGATGGATATTCAAATGTTCCAAATGGAGATACTGTTCGTTATCACATCAAAAAAAATGACATCGATGAAATACTAAAAAGATTCACATTTCTTTTTGACTCAATTTTTAGGGAAGCAAAAAAACAAGGGTTACTTAATGGCAAAGTTGATCTTGCAATTGATTGGACAAGTGTAAAATTTTATGGCAAACGCGATACTAAGATGGTTGTTGGAACAAAAGCCGAGAGAGGCACAACAAAAGCTTTTCAATTTGCAACCGTAACAATTGTCGAAAAAAACAAAAGGTTTGTTCTAAGGGCACTACCACTTGAATCGCGTGATAGTGAACATTTAAAAGCTGTAGTTGAAAATCTATTGAACTATGCTAAAACAAAAGTTAAAATCAACAGAGTTTTTTTTGATAGAGGCTTTTATTCGGTTGCTATTATTTCAACATTAAAAAAAATGGATATACAATTTTTGATGCCTGCAAAGAAATCCAAAAATATAAAAAAAATGGCAGAAAAAGTTAAATTACCAGCAACCCGGTTATATAGATTAAAATCAAAAAATAAAGGTACTTTAGTTAAATTGATTTTTGTAGAATCAGATAAAAGGTCAAAAAACAATAGCCAAACAAATGACGAAAAAGAAATAGGCGTATTTGCTACAAATATGTCTCTTGGACCAGATGAAATTAAAGATTTGTACTTATTATATTCTAAAAGATGGGGCATTGAAACTAGCTATAGAATGTGCAATATATTTAGAACAAAAACAGCTGCAATAGACTATAGAATCCGCCTATTTCTTTTCCTATTTTCAATTATATTATACAATTTATGGGTTTTAATTAACGCTTGTATTTTTACAGATACTTTCAAGCAACAAAGTAAAGGTCAAATAACAGCTATTAGTTTTCTATCTATAGTGGTAATTACAGTTGCATGCTCGCCCGCGGCAAACTTTTAGTTTATTCTATTTAATTTATAAGTATAGTTTATGAAAACTATGTTTAGTAATACCTAAATATCATGCATGTTATTTTTGTTACATGACAGAAATAAAAATACAAAAAGATGGCCATAAATGTGGAAGATGTGGACATGAATGGATACCACGTACTAAAATCAATGAAGATCCCATAATATGTCCAAAATGTAAATCTCCATATTGGAACAAACCACGGAAGAATAAATCAAAGAAATAGACTAAAAAAACATACCATCCTTTATTAAACTTATAAATATAATTATTTTCAACCATTGCCAGGTTCCTGCAAATAATTAATAGAAAATTAATCTGAGCAAGGAATTTTCTTATTAGGAAAAATATCAAAGGTCATTTGTCTGTAAATTAATCAGGTTTTTCAGTATCCTCTCACGTAGCATATTTGCCTCAGGACTTGTCCTCTCATGAGGTCTTGGCAGATTCACATCAATTATCTCTTTAATCTTACCGGGACGTGCACTCATCAAAACTATTCGGTCTGCAAGGAAAACAGCCTCATCCACGCTGTGTGTGACAAAGATGATTGTGATGTTCTTCTTTTGCCATATGTCAAGTAATTCCTGCTGGAGTATATTACGTGTTTGAGCATCCAGTGCTCCAAAAGGTTCATCCATCAGCAGGACTGAAGGTTCATTGGCGAGAGCTCTCGCAATGGCAACTCTTTGCTTCATACCGCCTGAAAGTTCGTATGGGTAACTGTTCCTGAACTGTTGAAGGCCAACCAATTCTAAGTACTTTTCTGCATCCTTAAGCGCGTCCTCCTTTTTCACTCCTCCCATTCGAGGGCCGAAGATAACATTCTCAACAACTGTTTTCCATGGGAAGAGCGAGTATTCCTGGAAAACCATGCCTAGCTCGGGTCCTGGATCTTTGATGAGCTGATTGTCCAGGTGTACTTCACCTTCGTCCGGCATGTTCAGACCTGAAATAATTCTAAGGAGACTCGTTTTTCCACAACCGGAAGGTCCGATGAAACAAACAAATTCCCCATCATTAACATCAAGACTGACATCATCAAGTGCAACTGTGGATATTTCGTTATCTTTTGTGAATCTAAGGGAAACATTACTAACCTTTACATTGCCCATTTCAAATCACCAGTCCTTCACGCCATTTCAGGAGCTTACTATCGATATAATGCCTCAGTGTCCTATCTATGAAAAGTCCCAGAAAACCAAGGATAAACATGTAAACCAGTACAAGATCCATGTTGTGCAGATAATAGTGATGCCATATCTTGTAGCCAAGTCCGTTCCTGCCGATTCCAAACATCTCCGCTGCGACCAGACACATCCATCCTACTCCCATTGCTATCCTGATGCCTGCAGCAATTGAAGGAAGTGCAGATGGTAGGGCAACATATTGTATTAGTTCGCGGTTAGTATTGCACCCAAGTACTTTTGCAGCTTCAACGTAGACGCGGGAAACGTTCTTGAATCCTGTAAATGTGTTTATTACTATCGGGAACACAGCACCAATAAATATCAGAAAACCAGCAGCAATTGGATTCAGACCAATCCAGATTATGGCGAACGGAATCCATGCAAGAGGCGGTATTGGTCGTACTATCTCGATCAATGGATCAACTATGCGGTCTAGCGTTCGGAACCATCCCATTATCATTCCCAGGGGGATTCCTATTAGCAGGGCAGCAAGAATGCCTATCCAGAAGTACATGAGGCTATAGATGAGATCAACTAGCAAAACAGGGAGTTGATAGTCAAGTCCAAAAAGCTCAAGTTCTGTATTTTTTGATATGGTGCCTATGAATGCATAGGTCATATCGGTAAAACTTGGTAGGTAGAACTTGTTCTGTACTATATAATCAGCTAAAAGTTGCCATACAAGTATGGCAAAAATAATTGATGCTATTTCAACACTTTTGCCACTCATGATCTGAAGATATTTTTTCATCATGAATTCTTCGAGCATACTCCAGATCGCATTGTTGGACTTAAATTTTCGTCCATAACTCCTGATTGTAGAAAATGCCTTCATAATTGTTCCCTCGTTTTGTCCAGATGGAAATTATTCAGGCATCCTTTATTGCATCTATAAGTGTTTCCATATTTTTCATATTCAAGGGAGCTGTTGTATCAATCCCCAGTTCCGGGGTCATGAGTCTTACTTCTGCTTTCAGACCTACAGTATTGAGTTTCTTTGTGGCGCAGTATTCTGTACAACCTTCCAGTGCCATGATTCTGAAACCATCAGATACTGCATCTTCTACACGTCCTATCCCTTTTTCAGCATCAGCAGCTCTGTACATATTCGGCTTTCTGAAAGCAAGGGTTGTTGCTGCTAATTTTGTAAGTTTTCCATAGTCGCAAATGCCTCCACAGGCAAAAACGATGGTCTTTCTGTTCTTTGAAGATTTCTGAGCCTCACTGCCCACCGGAGGCAAAGCCTCCGTTTTTTCTGCTTTTGTAGGTTGCATAAATAATCAAATCCTTCTAGAAATTGATTGACTAGTGAAAGTTTTAAACCTCATTGAATTCCATATCAAGACCACCTGCTTTCTTTACTAGGGATTTTGCGAGGAAACCTGCTTCCATCCTGCAGAGGTTAAGCACTGCACATGGCACAAGGCAATTTGCAGAGCAGTCTGCTTCATGAGCTTTTTCAATAACGTAATTGTCCCTGATATCGAGGATTTCCATCATGGGAACTTCCATATGGGACATTCTCTTGATTTTTTCGCAAGGGCTGTCGATGTCAACAATAATATTCTTCCCTTTCATTTCTCCACGTATTTTGTGAACAAAGCCGCAGAGTTTTGAATTTACAGTAAATTCTGCCATTTTCCATCTTCCATCATATTTGTCAAATTATCGGATCGAATTTGTTTCCGACAATTATTCATTATTATAGTACATACTTACTTACATATAAGTAAGTTATGGTGAAATCAGATTACTTCTAAAATTTGTACATTCAAAGAAATACGCAAAAAAGTAGAATTCGGGGGATTACTATCTAGTCATATGTAGATAATACTCATCCCTTGCCCAAATAATCGCCCTTAAGTTCTCTGTTGATGTATGTGGTGCTACTCCACAGCCAGGCGCAAGCACATCTATTCCTTCCTCCAGGCATCTGATAACCTCTGATCTGACGTCATCGGGTGAGCCTAAAAGCAAAGTACCAGCTGCAGATATATTCCCAATGAGCTTCACTCCGCTTCCGAGTATAGCTCTGGCACCAGCCAGATTCTTTACTTTCTCTTCAACACTTATGCCGTTAAAACCACATTCTGCAAGTGGGTGAAGAATAGGATTTGCATTTCCGCACATGTGCATCACCTTTATACCTTTAACATTCCTGCAAAACCGTCGATATTCCGGTACCATTATATTTTCAAAGGCAGAAGGAGGAAGCAAATCCGGACTTGCAACACCGTCAGCCAATACCACAATATCTGCTCCCTGGTTAAACAAAGAATTAGCATATTCGATGCACGCATCTGTTGCGATTCTTATGAGTTCAGTAAGTTTATCAGGGGATGTTATGCTCCAGACTAAGTAATTCCTGACTCCTGTAAGGTTAGATGCAACCACCGCAGGACCTTCTATTCCTACAATAATGGGTAATTCCTCTCCAACTTTTTCTTTTAGAAAAGCAGTGGATTCAAGTACAACCGGTATCCTTCCCCTTTCAAGAAGGTCATGTGGTACTTTAATTCCTTCAATTGTGCTCTCAGCTGGATGTGAAATTACAGAGGGCTGTCTGTCAGCGGTGCCCATATTAACTTCACATCCCGTAGCCTCGGAAAGAACGGTAAGGCAGTATGGAATCCTGACAGCTTCAAATCCAACAGTACGGTTACCTTCGATGGCAAGCAATGCCATCTTTTCTGGATCACTATGAGACTCTGGCCAGTAAGAGCCGGATTTTTTCATAAGTTCAATAGTAGCTGTTTGAGTAAAGGAAACCGCAGGGATTTTTGATGTAGTTTTTCCATTGAAAACATCTGTAAGGTTATTTCTTAAGAACTTGTTATGTAAGTCCTTTCCGTTCAGTCCTAAATAATTATCCTGCCACCACTGAATTCTCATTTCAAACGAACCCCATTAATGACCTCTTCCAGAAGGAGAAGGGCACCTGAAACTCCCATATATGTTTTCGGAATAATATGGATGTAGCCTTCTTCTGGAAGCACTATCTCAATACCATTTTTGCAGCATCCTTTTGTCTTTAAAAGCTGAAGTGTACGACCATCAGCAAAGGCAATATCAGAAGACTCAAGTGAAAGATCCCTGTTCCATGCCTCACTAAAACCCTTTTCCTCTAGGAACGTTTTGAGGAATGCTGCTGTTTGAGGTTCGCTTCCAGAAAGAAGTTTCACTGCAACTGGAGCCATCCCAAGATAGGAATAAAGCCAGTGCGTAAGAGGGAATGCAAGGGAGCTTTCTGCCTGTACTGAAAAAGTGGCTCCTTTTGGAAGTCCTGAGAATGAATGGAAACGTGAGATATGTTGGTAACTTGTCTGTCTTGCTTTCCTTACCTCATCAAGAGCAGGTGCAGGGCTAATGTCCAGGACGGCTGCAACTTCCTTTAACAGATTTTCAGTAGCATCGAATCCAATAGGAGCACCATAAGCAGAAATTACAGTGGGAATTCCAAATTTGTCCCTGTACCATTCAGCGATCCTTCTTCCATATTCTGGGAAAACTACGATATTACAGGCAGCATCACTGGATTGTCTGATCTCATCAATGGAAGTTCCGGCAAGGAGGATGGCTCCTACTTCAAGATTCATGAGGGTTAGAAGCCGCTTTATTTCTGCAACTGTTCCTTGCCAGTGTTTATGGAGCAGAGAAATCCCCATAATATTGACTTTTTTAGGGGAGCTTTGTTGATGGGAATCTTGAAATGAGGATTGGAGTTCCAGATGTTCCAGCAGTTCAAGAATGGTATTTTCAAATCCGTTTGATGCGGGAAGTGAAAATCCTGTTTTTTCCACAACAAGACAACGGTCTTGCATTCCTGATTTTTGAATTATACTCTTCAGATCATCTCCAACAAGGCTTGCACCCGGGGAATTAATAACAACAAGAAATCCTTTTTCTTTTGCTGCGATTGCTGCAAATGCCCTTGTGAATTTTTCCAGGGAACCACGGATGTAATCTTCACCATCCAGACAGGTGGAAGGTACCCTGGCCTGCCCGAAATAATAGTCATCCTGGAACGCCAGCGGGTCATGGGAACTTTCTCTGGGAAACTGCCTGTCTGAGAGGAAACTATGGTATAATTTGCAGCCAGTCGGTCCATTAAGGATCACGGCTGCATCCTTTATGCCTTCAACTGCAAGAATAGAGCCTGTAAAAGCGTCAGGGGAAAAAATCAATTCTCAGCACCTCCGTCGTATTTCCACCCTTCCACAACCGGTAGTCTCAAAAGCGTGCTCCAGCGTTTTGCAAGTTCAAGCCCGCTCAAAAAACCCACCTGTGGGGTAAAGGGGATTGTATCGTAGTGTACTCCATCTTCTGGTACAGAAGGGGCATAACTTGAAAGTACAATGTCAGGTTTAAGCGTCTTAACATCTGTTAATCTCTTTTCATCTGTATATTCTCTCTCAACCGGGAAATCTTCACTGGACAAAGTACCCGAGCTTCCTCTTCCAAAAAGGGAAAATGTAATTCCTACTTTGAGTATCTCCATTCCCATATCTTTAATAGTGTCCATGATCCAGCCTATTTCTTCGGTGTGGCTCACTATGAGTACACGCTTTCCCGAGAGATGAGGTGTATATTTCTCTACTCCTTCTTTGTACAGTTCTTCCTGTTCTTGTAGCAAACTTGATATGTCCTCTCCGGGAAGCAGGCGTGCTGCAAGGGTTTTTATCCAGAGTGAACTTTCTCGGAAACCAACAGGAAAGGAGAGTTCAAAGAACTCAAGTCCAAAACGCCCGGAAAGGTATGCTTCCATATTTCGTGTCTCTGGGTCGTCGCAGGCCAGCAGGTTTATCTCTGCTTTTTTAAAAGATTGGAGGGAATGAGTATCAGTCCATTTCAAGAACCTGCAGTTAATCTTATAGCCAAGTTTTTGGAGCAAGCCTGCCACGATGCGGAAGTGTTCTTCTCCCTGAAGGGAAAAGCTTCTTTCCCCTATTATATTGAACAGGCCTTTTTCAGGCTTTATGGAAGGATCAATCAAATCTGCAACTCTTTTACACCCCTCTAAAAGTCCGGTTGAAAAGTCTCCTGTAAGTACTCCTTCCACAGGAATAAGGATAATTCTGATATCAGGAAAATGAACCTTAACTCTTGAAATTGCCCTGTTTATGTCATCCCCTATGATCCCTCCCGGACATGTGCTCACAACAAAGACAGTTTCCCAGCCGGATGAAATAGCTTCTTCCATTTTTTCTTCAAGCTTTTTGCCTCCTCCAAAGATGACATCTTTTTCTTCCATGTCTGTTGGATAAAGTCCGGGGATTTGTTTTTCCTCATCAATGATTGTATTAATTCCTCCACCTTTTAAAAAAGAGCAGGCAAGAGCATCACCTGTGATATGGGCGCAACTTCTGGGTCCGTGAAGGACTGTGGCAGCATCAGTTACATGAAATGCTGCGGTTGCAGCTCCTGAAAAAGCGCAGCCGTAAAGTAGAGGCCGGGAGGAAGCGGCACATGTGGGTGATTCGGGTACTTCTTCAGGAGCTTTTGCAGATGGTACGTTCTCCGTGCAGAGGAAACAAGGTTCTGTACCATTTGTATCATCGTTAGAATGGACTATGGAAGACACTTTTTTATTGGCTGATTCCTGCCTTCCGAGTATCATTTTTTCCAGTTCCAATTCTTCAAGAGGATTCGCTGGATGAAGCAGGCTTCGATCCTTTTCCAAAGTATCAATATACACTGCCAGTTCCCTGAAAATACCTGCTGTAGCAGAAGAAGGAAAAGCTTCGGCAAGGGTCTTTCCGGTTTTTTCAGCTTGGGAGAATACCTCATCCCTGGGAAGAGAAGCCAGTACTGGCAATCCTACCGCCCGAGCAAAGGCAAAAACCCTTTCTTCTTCGTCTGCAAGGCCTCTCCTGTTGAAGATAATACCTGCAACCCTGGGCATCTCATCCTCAAAATTGCGTATTCCCCAGAGGATGTTATTGGCTGCGTATAATGCCATATATTCTCCGGAGGTAACAAGAAAAACTGCGTCTGCATATTCTTTTCTTAAGGGAACTGCAAAGCCTCCACAGACCACATCTCCGAGGACGTCATATAGTACGACATCAAAGGAAGATGCTTTAAGTCCAAGACGTTTCATGACCTCAAAACTGCTGAGTATTCCTCTACCTGCACAGCCTATTCCAGGTTTGGGACCTCCGGCTTCTATGCAGGCAGTGCCACCATATCCTTCAAAGACCAGGTCTTCAAGTTGTTGCTTTTCCCTGGGAGTATCACGCATATAATCCAGAACAGTGGGGATGTTGGCTCCTCTCAGCAGCAAGCGAGTGGAATCATGTTTAGGATCACATCCAACTTGTAATACTTGTTTTTTCAGGTCAGAAAGAGCAGCTGAGAGATTTGCGGAAACCGTGGATTTTCCTATTCCGCCTTTTCCGTAGATAGCTATCTGAATCACATTCATTCCCTCGATGATGTTTTGATCATCAAATACTTAATATCTGGTAAGTGATGGTCAATTATTTTTTCAGTTCTGAATATCATATCATTTTTATTACTTACTAGTAGGTAATTAAATTTATGCTGAATGAAACTTTTGGAAACATGGTGAAGAATAATTTCATTTTTCTGAAGTTGCAGGATGATTTATGGAGTCTTCTAAGATTGCGTGTTTCTCTCCAGACTGTGGATTTTCTATGTGGGATGACATCGTATCTTCTCTTTTTGTGATGAAACTGAAATATCCTATTCCTATCAGAAAAACAGGGTAGATGACTTTCCATGTAAATCCTGATGCAAGAAAGCTCAATGACAAAAATGAAAGAATTGCAAATATCCATTTCTGCCAACCATTCTCTGTTTTCCAGTATGCTATTATGACAAAGCCACAGAGGAAAATGAAGTTCTGGTTTACAAGTAACATCATTGACTCAATGGGTATTTTGAAGAGGTAGCACCCTGTAATTACCGAAACTGACAGGGCATACAGTGCAATAAGACTGTTAAGAGGGACCTTCTTTTTAGAGAGTTTTCCAAAGACTGCTGGAAAAACACCCGAATTGCCGGATGCATAGATCAATCTGCTGGCAGTAAAGTTCCAGGAACATGCATTTGCTGCAAGGACGATTATTATAAGTCCTATCAGTAAATTTCCGTTCGGAATATAAAGAACAAGGCTGGAAAGACCTGCAGCTCCATTAATGGAAACGCCTGTTGCACTGGCTCCTACAGTTATCAGGGCTATTAGCATATAGATGGCAGCAACCAGAGCAAAGCTCAACCAGTATATCCGGGGTACATTTCTTTCTGGTTCCTTAATTTCTCCAAGGGAAAAGGAAAGGTTTTCCCAACCCAGAAAGGCCCAGAAAAGTAAGGCTGTGACGTTCCAGATAGCGGATGGGTCAATAATATCTTTTTTTGTCAAAGCTTCTCCGGCAACTTGTAGTCCGGAACCTACAAAATCATAGTTAAAAGCAATAATCAATCCTAATAGCAAGAACAGCACAATTATTGATAAGTAGTTGAGAATAGTGATAAATCTGATACCAATAAGGTTTGAAATGAACATCAGATTTATTATAAGGATTGCACAGAGCATTCCACCAAATTCAGAAAGATTAAACAACTCTTGCATATACTCACTTCCAATAAAAGCAATGGCAGGAAGTCCAAAGAGATAAGACCCACTTACAAGATAAGATACTGAATATCTACCCCCTGTTCCTACCGCTTCTTCAACATAAGTCGCAATGCCAGCAGTTGAAGGAAATCTAAGGCCGAGTCTGGAACTGATCTGGATTCTTGGAATGGTAATAAAGGTTATAAGGAGCCATCCGAGTATAACTTCATGAACATTTCCTATACCAATGGCAAGGCCGGGAAGTGCGAGGATACCTGATCCAATAAGCATACTCGTTGCAAGAGCTATGCCTTTTTTCAGAGTAATTGTTCTTTCGAGTTTTGTCATGCTGCCTCATGTCGAGTGTAACATTAATAAATAGTAAATAGCAACAATTAATCTTTCCACCCTATATCTGCTTTAATTAGGGTAATTGTTGTTGCAAGTGTTTTTCTGCCTTTAATGCTTGATAATTGCCTGGCACCTATTAAGTTTTCAACTATCGATTTTGCACGTGCTTCTGCAGAACCTGAAAACTTGAATTCTCCCTGTTTCCTTCCGTTTTCAAGAGTAAAGTTTATTCGGCTTACTATTTCATTGAGCAATAGCAGGGTTTGCTCTTTTACTTTTTCAGGTGTTTCTTCAAAATAGATTATTATTGAACCTGGCAGGCAGATATATTTTTTCTCATCAAAATCATTCAGTGCAGATTCGAAATAGTATTGTAGCTGCTCACGTGCATTTCCTCCTGATTCTTCTATACAAGAAAAGTTCGCAGCTATTTCCTTTCTGCTTTCTTCAAGTAGAGTTGCAACTAAATCTTCCTTTTTTGGGTAATAATTATGAATTGCCGCATTTTTTATATCCAGTTTCTGGGCTATATCTCTGTAGCTGAATCCATTATAACCTTTGGATTGAAGGAAAAGTCTTGCATAATGAAGTATTTGTTCTTGAGTCTGGTTCATGTTTATGTTTTTTGTTTTTGATATTTCTGTAATCTTTAACATGCGTACTTACATATAAGTAAGTAGCACTTGGCAAAAATCAATTTATCCACCCTAGCAGCTTTAATATGGGATATTGTCTTGACAAGTGTGTTCACCGCTGAACTTGGAATACTTAATGTGGAAAGGACGGAGAGGTCCATCCTTGAGTATAACCTGTGACTATAAATTGTGACTTAGAAATCAAAGTCATAAGCCATAAATCACAAATTATATATTCGCCATGAATCTGGCCATTATCTCCTCCGGGCACATCTTTATTACCGGAACATCAGCATTATTGGGTTCCACTCTGACAATTATCATACCACTGTTCACTTCTTTCATGATCTCACGCAGACCTTTGGAACTGTCTGCCTCGAACACATCCTTGTTCCCGGCACCCCTTGCAACCTCTGCAAGATTCGTACCCATTGAAGTAACAGTTGGCTGGTTGCCGGTAGAGCCATATGCACCATTATCAACAATCACAAGCAGATAGTTTTTCGGGGACCGGGAAGCTATGGTTGCCAAGCTACCCATGTTCATGAGAACGGAACCATCCCCATCAATAGCTATGACGTTTCTTTCAGATCTTGCCAGTGCAAGTCCAAGTCCTATTGAAGAAGCAAGTCCCATGGAACCAAGCATGTAGAAGTTTGTCGGGACATCGCAGACATGATGAAGTTCCTTGCATGGAATACCGATATTTGCCACAAGCAAAGCATCCGTTTCTTTCGCTTTTATGGCTATCTCATTGATGACATCTATGCGATTCATTACTGCTTCCTCCAGAATGGAATAGGCAAAAGTACAGCCACGGGTTTTTTCAGTTCAGATGCAGTGTTCCAGGCTTTTATGATTATTTTAACCGGGTCTACATCATCCTCTGGCCTGAAGTAAGGAATATCCATTGTATCAAGCAACTTTGGAGTAAGTTCACCCATGGGCACTTGGGCCACAATTGGTTCACCTTCCACACCCCGATGGCTCATTATCATCAAAAGAGGAATGCTGTAAAGCATATCCAGCGAGGCAAGAGCATTGATGGAATTACCTAGACCAGAATTCTGCATTAGCATCGCCGGATTCTTACCGCCCATATAGGCACCGGCACATATTCCCACACCTTCTTCCTCGCGGGTCACAGGCAGATGGATAATTTCAGGAGCTTTATCGACTATGGGAATTAGCTCCTTGAGGTTGGCACATGGAACACTCACAATGAAATCAATTCCCGCATCTCTGATGCCTTTGAATATGGATTCCGAAGGCGTTAGATCACCTGATATAGAAGGGGACAAGATCATCACCACACTTTAAGGTCGATAGCTTCGATCCGGACGTTCCTTCCTTCCACGCCCACCACCATACCGGAGTGGACCTTTTGCATCATGCAGTATTCAGGAACAAATCTCACTGTTTGACCTACCTTCGGTACTTTTCCTTTAGCTACTTTGCCATCAAAGGCAAGTATCATACACAGTCCTGCATCCTTGAACTCAAAATCATCATTGCCAAGCCTGTGGAGTGGCCCTACCATGTGAACTGTGAATATAGACCCTGGTGTTTTGTCAATGACCTTTGCAAAATGAGTTACAGGACACCCAAGAGGCCTGTATCGCAGAAAATCTCCTACTTCAACCTCTACTGAAGTGTCAAATGGATGGATATCTTCCCTGCATGAACATTCATCTCTGAGTGGAGCCAGGGTGAAATCAGCCTCCAGACCATCAATGATACCTATTATTTTCTCATCTTCCAGAGCCTCGCCCAGCAGGTTAAGAATCCTTTCCATATTGCCCCTGAGATTATCACGGGAAAGGAAAGGACATTTATGCAGGTCTTCGGCACTTTTCAGCTCGGCCGCAAAGTCCCTGCACTGCCTGTAACCACAGCTTCCACAGTTATAACCTGGAAGCAATTTACTGATATCGTTCACGGGTCACTCCCCCTTGTATTCCATGAAACCATCAAGGTTTCTCAGGACTCCCATGTGATGCTTTCTTGCAACTCTGGTCTCGCCGGTACAGAGCGAGCATATTGCAAGAGGTGGATTGTAACGCAGGAGCATATTGTCAACAGCATCAGGGCCAGAGCGGATAAGTTCTGCAAGTTCGAATGCACCTTTGCCGGTCAGTCCGTTGGCTTCAACGATGTTACAGCCGGGATTGACCTCAAGTACACGTTCTCTGAATACCTCACGCTCTGCCTGGGAAACAAGGTCACCTTTTGTCATGACAACTATATCAGCAGTTGTGAGTAGAGGTCCAACTTTCAGTGGGGTGTTCGGACCTGTTGTAACGTCAATAACACATACAGCAAGGCACTCGTCAGGATACGGAGCGCAGCGCAGGCAAAGTCCTGCTGTCTCGCTCAACAGGACATCGGCACCTTCTTCTTCTGCCCATCTGAGCATTTCCTCGGTATTATAGATGGTAAAATGATCAGGACACATATCCTTAGCTAGCCCCACGTGCACAGGGATACCCAGTTTATTGAAACGCTGATCATCGTCCGTCCAGAGACAATCAACCTTGACAACAGCAGGCCTTTTCTCATTCCTTGTGAGGGCTTTTATCGTATGTAATAGAACAGATGTCTTTCCCGAGCCGGGAGTTCCTGCAAGCACTACCAGTTTCATGCCACATCCTCCACGATATCTCCTCTGCGAATGGTCTCCCTCATAGACATGAGCCAATTATCAACCTCGGCAATTCTGTCGCATACATCCTTCTCATCAGGGCTTGTGGTAATGATATCGACCATGCCACCGTTGCGGATTACTATTCTGCGGGATGCCATCAGGGCCAGTACCGGATCGTGGGTCACTACCACGACGATTTTCCCTTCCCCGGCCAGCAGCTCAAGAGCTTCTTGTTTCTTTATACCTGCATTCTCTATCTCATCTATGAGCACCACAGGTGAATCACTGATGACCGCAATATCTGCGGTCATGAGGGACCGGGACTGCCCACCACTGAGCACGGTGAGTGGGTGGTGAGCTGCTATTGGCTCTCCTGTAAGGGTGTTTGCAAGGTCTATAACCTTCTTTGTAAGTCCTTCATCTTTTCCCCTGCTGCGTGCATGCATTTGCAGGAAATCTCCAACGGTCATATCCGCCAGGAAATGCATGTTCTGGGATAGTTGTGCCACGAGTTTCATTCTGGGGTTTACACGTGTCATTGCATCGGGTTTATCTCCATTGATGAGAATGGTCCTGCCAGCAGGGGTATCTCCTTGTGCAAGTTGTTCAATATCATCGATAAGTGTACTTTTTCCAGAGCCAGTAGGACCTACTATCCCTACAATCTCCCCTTTACTGACTTCTACGAATCTTATCGCCTCGGGAACACCGTCCTTGTCCACGCCACCGAGAATTGTGAGAGTGAGTTCTTCATTCATATTTTTACACCAAATAATTCTGTTGCTTTTCCAATGATCTTTTCTTCTGCCTGCGGGTCATCTGCTGACACTTCTATGGATGGTGCCAGCTGCTTTGTCTGATAATCCTGCATCAAACGTTTTTGTCCGCCACCGGTGATATTCAGAACAATACTATCGTCTGGATTCACATTTCCTGCTTCAACTGCCTGTGTCAAAGAGGCTACTGCCACCGCTGCTGCAGGACTTATATCAATCATTTCTAAATCTTCAAAAACCGTTTGTGCACAGGATGCCTCTTTGTTGCTAATCGCGTACATGATACCATCCGTGGCTTCAAGAGCATCCTTTACCCCACCTGTGAGGATGTAGGGAGGTTTCCTGTTGAAGAGCACATCGTCATACATTCCTTCAGGACATGATTCTGAAATTTGATCCACGCCATTCCAGAGGGAATAAAGAGGAGCACATGGGAGACTCTGACCCAGATGCAGTCGTGGAAGCTTCGAACCGAACCTGCCGTCTTCGATCAGTCGCATGGATGCTTCCCATGCAGATATTCCACCAGTACCACTTCCCACCGCCTGAAAATAATGATCGAACAGCTTTCCAGAACTCAGGGCTGCATCCAACATCACTGTAGCCATACCATCTCTTCTGGCAACGTTCTTTGCTCCGCCTTCATTGACAAAACAGTCTCTTGAAGCTATCTTTCCTGCAAGGGTGATAGCATCGTAGTAATCTCCATCCACCGTAGCAAGACATATGGACGAACTGTCGTCCTGAATGGTCCAGAGTCTGTGTAAACTTGCCTTCGGGACTACAAGCAACAGAGTTTGTCCGGTTATACTGCATACATTGGCAAATGCCCTTGCAGTATTACCTGCCGAGGCCACAACCATTATACGGGTCTCTTCAAGTTCCTGCAGACGCTGCATGGTAGGAAACGCTTCCAGATCCTTAAAGGTGCAGGTCATCAAGGAGGCTCCCTTTTCAGGCCAGTATCCATTGAATGATATCCACAGATCCTCAAGTCCCAGTTCAGCTGCAAAAGCCTCACTTTTGTAGGTTACTGTTTTGCCAGAACCTTCTTCTATAATGCCATTGACCGGCAGCCAATCATAGAATCTCCATATACCCGGCATATCCGAAAGCACAATCTGTTTCGCCGAATATTCGGTTCTCAGAAGGGATTCATCATTTTTTGCACAATTCATGGAATACGAATCATGGGTAAGACCGCATTTCAGGCATTTAACAATATATTTACTCATGTGTTTTCTCCTGCTGTGTGCATGCTTTTGCGCGGAATGCCTCTTCGTTGCTAACCGCATACATATCTGACATGGTTACTTGCATATAAGTAAGTAATGCTTGACAAAAAAAATCAATCAATCCATCCAAGATCAGCTTTAATAAGAGATATTGTCTTTACAAGTGTGCCCCTGCCCTTTAAAGTGGATAATTGCCTAGTACCTATCAGGGTTCCGACAATCAATTCAGCACGCTCATCTGCAGACTCGGAAAAGTTAAACTCACCTCTTTCACGGCCCGTTTTAAGAGCTCTTGAGAACCAGTTTACTATTTCATCAATAAGCAATAGATTTTGTTCCTGTACTTTATCTGGAAGCTCTCCATGGTAAATAATTACTGAGCCCGGTGGACAGATACACCTTCCATTATCAAAATCCTGCATAGTATAATCAAAATATGATTGTAGCTGCTCTCTACCTGTACCTCCAGATTCTACTACTCTGGAGAAATTTGTATTGATTTCCTTTCTGCTTTCTTCAAGTAGAGTTGCAACTAGATCTTCCTTTTTCGGGTAATAATTATGGATTGCAGCATTTTTTATATCCAGTTTCTGAGCTATATCTCTGTAGCTG
>OBLN01000158.1_pt1 | contig 25368 bp, 21 predicted proteins | sample 1519301 | NCBI WGS metagenome assembly OBLN01 (sample SAMEA2452533, study PRJEB22499) | sediment metagenome | reverse complement strand
TCTCAAATAACGACACGGAAGCGCTTAAGGCTCTAAAGAGCTCAAATGCCATGATCATAGGCGATCTGGCAAAGTATGAACTCGCAGGCGATCCTGCTGCTCTTGAGGAGTATGCATCAAAACAAAATGCTATCTACAGAGACCTCGCACTTGTAAAGAGTGCCGTGATGCTCTTAAATGAGAACAAGGTAGAAAAAGCAAAAGCGGTGCTTTCAAAAGTCTCGGCAGAGTCGTCTCTCAATGAGCTTGTGTCTGTTCTTAAACATTATGGAGTGAATTAATATTTTGAAAATTTTATATATAGCGATAATCACATCCCTGCTATTTGCATTTAGCGCGTGTAGTTCAAAAGAGGTCTTTAAACCGACAGATGTAAAAGATGACTGGGAGTTTTGCGGAGGCAGCGACGTAACTATCGAGGGAGTTGCGTCGGATGCAGCACTCGTTGAAGATAGAAAGGTCATGGTAAAGGGCAGAGTGGTTGATATAACCATCCCTGAGGATCAAAAGCTTTTAGGATACAGCGACGGATGGATAATGAGCGCTGACATTGACGGAAACCTGACAATTGCCTATGCGACGGATAGCAAGATGGTCGAGAAGTTCAATTTAAAGAGAACTATAGCTACAGCCGGGATAAAAGATGACCTCTTAGCGGTTCTTTTTTCGAACAACGAGATGGCGCTCTACTCAATAGCCGACAAATCGCTTCTTTTAAAAGAGCAGGGCAACGCTCCGATAGTTGTGAACTCAAAGATCATAAAGCCATTTATCAGAGATGATTTAGTGATTTTTTCAACACTTGACGGAAAAGTGGTCATTATAAACTCACAGACCAAGAAGAAACTAAGAACGGTCATAGTGAGTTCCGAAGAGCACTTTAACAATGTCATCTATTTCAATCTTTTAGATAACAAGATAATCGCAGCTACAGGCAATAAACTGCTCTCTCTTGGACAAAAAGAGATCAGGTCAGATCTTGACATAAGAAACGTTGTCTCAGATAGTAAAAACATCTTTATAGCCACAAAACAGGGCGAGATAATATCTCTGAACTCAGATCTGCAGAAAAACGCCTCTGTTAAGTTTCCTTTTGCACACTTTTTGGGGATGATAGTCCACAATGATAAGCTCTACGCTTTGGAGAAAGAGGGTTATATCATCGAGCTTTCAAAAGACCTTTTGGAGCATGCCGTTTATGATGCGTGCATAGATGAGGGGTATGTCTATATTGACGGAAAGATATTCTTTGTGGATGATGAGTATATCTCGGTAGAGTAAGCGATGTCAAATGAGCTGGAGGCTTTTATAGAGTATGTAAGCGTTATAAAGGCTCTTAGTAAAAAGAGCGTTCAGGCTTACAGCAGTGATCTCTCGGCATTAGAGCAGACTCTGGGCAAGCCGCTTATAGAGCTGGACTCTGCGTCGCTCTTTAGCGCTCTTGGCATCTACAAGAACAGAAGAACGCTCAACAGAAAGCTCTCCTCCGTAAATGCTTTTTTTGATTTTTGCTACAAAAACAGATTTTCAGATGAAAAAACAAAACTAAAATTCTCAAAAATACCCAAACTGCTTCCTAAGTTCCTCTCCTACAAAGAGATACAAAACGCTCTGGATCTTATTGACAAAAGCACAATTACAGGACTTCGTGACTACGCACTCATCCTTTTTTTATATGCTACGGGCACAAGGATAAGCGAATGTCTGGCTCTAAAAAGAGAGGATATTGAGGGCGAGTGGCTTCATGTAAGACATGCAAAGGGAGAGAAAGAGCGAATGGTTCCAATCGCAAAGGTCGCTATTAAAGCTCTGCAGAGTTACTTAAATGAGAAGAAGAGAGATGACGGAGTTGTCTGGTCAAACTACAAAGGTACAAGACTCAGCCGCATCTCCGCATACAAGATCACTCAAAAATATTTGGGAGTATCTCCGCACGTTCTGCGTCACTCCTATGCGACCTCTTTAATATCCGGCGGAGCAGACCTGCGTGTCGTTCAGGAGCTCTTAGGGCACGCTTCTCTTTTGACTACGCAGATATATACGCATATTCAGAGGCAGGACCTCAAAGAGACTCTCGAGGTGTGTCACCCTATGGCAAAAGAGAGCTTATGAACCGAGTTAAGAACAGTTTTTTCTCCAGAGAGTTTTTGGAATCGCTCTTTTTGGTTCAAAACAAGTGGCATCAGCATGGAGTTTTGGTGCATACTCTTCGGGTTTTATACTACATTTTAAAAGCTGGAGAGTTTAGATTTTTTGCAGCGGGAGTTCTTCACGATATAGGAAAGCCCTGCTGTGCATACAAAAAAGATGATGAGGATGTAGAGTTTGGCGAATACAGCTTCAGCGACCATGAAGAGAGAAGTTACGAGATAATCAAAAATTGGCCTTTTATAAGTGATTTTACGAAGCAGATAGTTCGTTACCATTACCTCATAAGGGACATTAAAAAAAGCAAAGAGGAAGATATGCCCAGATATGAGAGTAAAAAAAAGATATGGGATAGTTTGGATATGAGCCTGAAAAAAGATCTGGAGAGATTCTTGATGTATGATGATATGGGAAAAGGAAAAAAAAGAAGATGAAAAAGTTTACTCCTGTTTTAATCTTAGTTCTGTTCGTTGGAGTTTTATCGGCCATTTTTTTCTCTTTGGCATCAGGTAAAAGGATGATAGTCGTAAAGGATGGAAACCTAAATCAGCTCCCTATTGAGATGGAGGTTGGCATCTACCAGGACAGCGATTGCGGAATGGTCATCGATGATCTGCAGGATGCTTCTCAGGTTGTCATAAAGAGCGGCAGAAGCTGGTTCTTTCACGACCACGGCGGATTTGTCAAATGGCTTGAAGACAAAGAGTTTAGAGACAGCGCAAAGATCTGGGTTATGAGCAGAGATACGAAAAGATGGATAGATGCAAAAGAGGCTTTTTACTCAACTACAGACGATACTCCTATGGGTTACGGCTTTGGCGCTTATGAAAAAATGGCGGAAGGGTTTGTTGATTTTGATACAATGCGTCTTAGAGTTTTAAGAGGCGAGACCTTGCAGAACCCCGCGATCAGAAAACAGCTTTTAGGAAGATAGAAAAAGAGATATGGAAACCGTAAATATTTTAAGCATTATCAGCATCGCTTTTTTGGGCTCGTTTGGGCACTGTATAGGGATGTGCGGCGGTATAGTCTTGGCATATTCTACAATAAAGATAGATCCTAAAAGCTCGAAAGTCTCACAATCAACCGCTCATCTGCTCTACTCGCTTGGTAGGGTTTTTACATACTCGATCTTAGGTGCCATTTTTGGAGCACTCGGCGGAGTTGTGACCTTTAGCAATACCGCAAACGGCGTAATGCTGATCGTTGCCGGTATAGCTATGGTCTTGGCGGGTCTCTCTCTTATGGGAAAGATAAAGTTCCTAACCCTTATAGAGCACTCTTTCTCTTCATCACCGCTCTATAAAGATATGTTTAAAAGGGTTTTAAACTCAAGGTCAAACTTCAGTTTTTTTACGCTCGGGATGCTAAACGGTCTTCTTCCATGCGGGTTCGTATACTTTTTTGCCATAACTGCGGCAAGTACGGCAAGTCCGTTATACGGTGCTTTAGTTATGGCAATATTTGGTCTTAGCACCATTCCTGCAATGTTTTCACTTGGGTTTTTGGCATCGCTCTCAAGTGCTACTAACTTTAGAAATATGATGATGAGCCTATCCTCGTTCGCGGTGATAATCTACGGTATATATACCCTTTATAACGGATATGACTATATAGCCAGAGCTGAAAAAACATTGACAGAGTGTCACACTAAGTAAATTTTATTTTTAAACTGCTATAATAGATGCTAAAAAAAGGGTGTCAACTTTGAAAAGTTCAATTATTGATAGCATAAAATCACTTCCCCCTCTCTCTACCACAATAATGGAGATAAACAGAATTTATGCCGATGAGAACTCGACTATAAAAGATATGGCAAAAGCTATAGAACATGACCCTATGATAATTGCCAATATTCTAAAAATAGCAAACTCTCCGCTTTACGGGTTCGGAAGAGAGATCAAAAATGCCGCTCAGGCGGTGAGTCTCTTTGGAATGAACATGACCCGCTCCATAGCGATAGGAAATTCGATCAAAAAACTTTTAAATGTTGATATGCAGCCCTACTGCATTACGTCGGAAGAGTTTGCAAAAATATCTTCGCTTCAAGCTGCATTGATGTTTAGCTGGTACAAAAAGGTAGATAGACGAAAGGCTGAAGATCTCTATCTTGCAGCATTTTTGCAAGAGACGGGAAAAATTCTCATAGCAAGCGAAGTGATCCAAAATGATGAAGCGATCAGCTTTGCAAGCGAGATCGAAAACTCCAACAATATTTCGATGGTCGAGAAGGCATACTCAAATGCAACGTGCGGAGAGGTCACGGCACTCGTATTTAAGCATTGGGGATTTGACTCTAACTTTATAGAGATGATAAAGTACTCAGACAACCCTGCAGAGGCGCCTGATAGCGTAAGAGAGTATTCAACTGCTCTAAATATAGTAAAAACGGTAGTTCCGGTAAACAAACCTTTCTCGGATATGGCTATAAATTTCGGGCTCAAAAAAGCTGCAGATGCAGGCTACGATATCGCTCTTTTAGAGGATGCCATCTCTCATATCACGGATAAGTCAGAGGAATGAGCAAAACCGTTACCATAATCGATACGTTCGGCTTCTTTTTCCGCAGTTTTTACGCTCTTCCGCAATATCTCAAAAACAGCCAAGGGTTTCCTACGGGACTCCTGACGGGCTTTACAAACTTTATCTCCACTCTTCAAAAGCAGCATGACAGCGACTACCTTATCTTTGCCATCGACTCAAAAGGTCCTACTTTTAGAAACGAGATAGACACAAACTACAAAGCACACAGGGTCGCTCCCCCGGAAGAGCTTATGATGCAGCTTCCAATCGCTATCGAGTGGATAGACAAGATGGGGTATAAGACCCTTGGACGCGTCGGTTATGAAGCGGATGACATAATCGCAACCGTTGTGCGTTTTGCAAAAGAGAAGGGTTACAACGTAAGGGTAGTATCTCATGACAAGGATCTCTTTCAGCTCATAGATGACGGAAAAGTAGTGCTTGTTGATGCCATAAAGAAAAAGGTTATGGATGAGGATGCCTGCTTGGAAAAGTACGGCATATCTCCGAAGCAGTTCATAGATTATCAGGCTATTTTAGGCGACTCTGCAGATAATATCCCCGGCGTTAAAGGGATAGGAAAAGTAGGGGCCGAGAAGCTTTTGGTAGAGTATAAAACTCTAGATAACATCTACGCAAACATAGATGAGGTAAAGCCTCCCGGTATCCAGAAAAAACTTATAGAGTTTAAGGCAGACGCCTACAGATCAAGAGAGCTTGTCACTCTAAGAGAGGACGCTTTGGATAGTTTTGACTTTGAAGATTATAAGATGGACGTCGAGCACCCTTTTTTAAACATCTATGACGAGCTTGTAAAGTATGAACAAAATGCGATACTCAGAACTCTGCAGGCAAAAAAGATGGTCAGTGACGAGACGCACCAAAAGGCGGTCAAAAAAATAGAGACAGAGATACGGAGCGATAAAAAAATCGACTTTAAAACAACTCTGATAACGGATGAGAAGGAACTTAATAGAGTACTTGGCTCACTGGATAAAGAGACGGTCGTAGCATTTGACACGGAGACGACGGGTCTTGATTACGAGAGTGATTCTCTTGTGGGTTTTAGCTTCAGTTTTGATCAGAGTGAAGGGTTCTATGTCCCCATTGCCCACTTTTACCTTGGAGTACCCGAGCAGATAAGCCGTGACGCGGCGGCAAAAGCTATAAAGAAGATATTTGAGTCGCGTGTAGTCGGACACAATATAAAATTCGATCTCCATTTTGTCTGCAGATTTTTACAAGAGAGTAGAGTGGATATTTTTGCAGACTCTATGATACTTGCGTGGCTTGTTGATCCTGAAGGCGCGCTCTCTCTAGACAAACTCTCGGACAAGCTTTTAGGTCATCAGATGCTCTCTTATAAAGATACGGTAAAAAAAGGCGAGACATTTGCGGGCGTAGCTCTTGAAGACGCCTGTAAATATGCCGCCGAAGATGCCGTTATCACTCTGAAGCTTTATCATCTTCTTTTGGAAAAATTAGAGCTTCAGGGTGCGAAGCATCTTATCAAAGAGGCAGCAGAGGTTGAGTTTCCTTTTATTCAAACGCTTCTTGCGATGGAGAGAGAGGGAATAGCTCTTGACAGTGCCTTTTTAAAGAAGTTTCTGGTCGAGGTCAAAGAGACTCTTAATGAGTTGACAAGCAAGATATATGCTCTGGCAGGCAGAGAGTTCAATATCAACTCTACGCAGCAGCTTGGCGTTGTGCTTTTTGAGGAGTTGGGTCTACCTACCGGCAAAAAGACAAAAACGGGATACTCTACAAATGAGCAGGTGCTAAGTTCGTTAAAGGATGAGCATGAGATCATCCCACACCTTTTAGAGTACCGTGAGGTCTATAAACTCTTCTCTACCTATATCGAGCCTCTGCTAAAGCTTGCAAGCGAAGATAAAGAGGGGCGTATCCATACCTCCTTTGTGCATACGGGAACGGCGACGGGAAGACTTAGCTCAAAGAACCCCAACCTGCAGAATATCCCTACAAGAACAAAGCTTGGCACAAAAATAAGAGAAGCGTTTATCGCACCGAAGGGTAAAAAACTTATCGGCATAGACTACTCCCAGATCGAGCTTAGACTTCTGGCGCACTTTACTAAAGATGAGGTGCTTGTAGATGCTTTTAAGAGTGACAAAGATATTCACCGCCAGACCGCGGTCGCTCTTTTTGGCGAAGATGAGGCGGATGCAAAAAGAAATATCGCCAAAACTGTCAACTTCGGTCTTCTTTACGGAATGGGGCAGAAAAAACTATCCGAGACTCTTGGCATAACCACAAAAGAGGCAAAAGAGATTATAGAGAAGTACTTTAACAGCTTCCCTAGTGTCAGAGCCTATTTCCGCCTTATAGTAGAGGATTCAAAAGAGATGGGGTATGTCGAGACTCTTTTGGGGCGCAGAAGATATTTTGACTATAAAAACGCTTCGCCTATGTTTAGGGCAGCCTATGAGAGGGAGTCTGTAAACTCAGTTTTTCAGGGGAGTGCGAGTGATCTTATAAAACTGAGCATGAACAAGATACACAGGGTTATAGAGGATGAAAAACTTGACGCAAAGATGCTTCTTCAGATACATGACGAACTTATCTTCGAGGTTGATGAAGATAAAGCGGACTCTTTGGGAGAGAGATTTAAAGAGATCATGCAGAGCATTATGGAGCTAAATATCCCGCTAAAAGCCAGCCTGAACATCGGAGATAACTGGAGCGAGTTAAAGTAGCCTCAGATGTTAAAACAGTATAAAGAGGCAATTGAGAAGAGCAATATAATCTCAAAAACGGATGTAAACGGAATAATCACATTTGTAAATGACGAGTTCTGCGCCATCAGCGGATACTCAAAAGATGAGCTTATCGGCAGAAACCACAACATCGTAAGACATCCTGATGTGCCAAAGGAGAAGTTTGCTCTTCTTTGGGAGACCATAAAAAACAAGAACATATACAAAGATACCGTTAAGAACCTTGCAAAAGACGGCACCGCGTTCTACGTAAACACTACGATAATCCCTATCCTTGACGAGAGCCAAAATATAGCCGAGTATATAGCCATTAGATACGACGTGACAAAAGAGATGCTTCTAAGAGAGGAGCTTATAAAAAAAGAGGTCGAGTATGAGGAGCTAAATAGAAGTTTAGAAAAAAGGGTCGAAGAGCAGACAAGGGAGCTCAAAGAGCTGAACCAGACCCTGGAGGAGCGTGTCCAAGAGGAGATAGCAAAGAACGAAGAGAAGCAGCGTATGATGTTCTGGCAGTCACGCCACGCAAGTTTAGGACAGATGCTCGCAAATATCGCACATCAGTGGAGACAACCGCTAACAGAGCTCTCTTTGGCGATGTTCAATATAAAAAAAGCGCTTCAAAACAGCAATGAAGAGGATGTCAACAAGTTCTATCTTGAGAGCAAACATATTATACAAAATATGTCACAGACCATAGATGATTTTACAAACTTCTTCTCTCCGGATAAGGAGAAGTACTATTTCAATATAAGCGAGAGCATAAAAGAGTCGCTTGTCCTTTTGGAAAATATGATAAACGATGAGATGATAACCATCAAGACCGATTTTGAGGATATTGAGGTTCTGGGCATTACAAATGAGCTCACACAGGTCATTATAAACCTAATAAACAACTCAAAAGATGCTTTTATCCACAACAGTATTTTACTTCGGGAGATATCTATTACTACAAAAAAAGAGAACTCTTTTGCCGTAATCGAGGTGCAGGACAATGCAGGCGGAATAGCCAAAGAGAACTTAGAGAAGATTTTTGAGCCCTATTTTACGACAAAACATAAAAGCCGCGGAACGGGCTTGGGGCTCTTTATGTCAAGGATGATCTGCGAGCAGGGGCTTGGCGGCACGCTTGACGTCAAAAGTAAAAAGAACACTACGACATTTAGCATAAAGATACCGGTGAGATAGTATGAAAAACAGAGCGCTAAAAGAGATAAAAGTTCTACTTGTAGAGGATGAAGAGAATATTGCAAGGCTTTTAAAAGATGCAATAGGAGATAATTTTCACAGCTTTATAGTGGCTGTTGACGGTCTCGAGGGGTTGGAGTTCTTTAAAAAGATAAAACCGGATATTGTCATTACGGACATCATGATGCCGCGTCTCTCGGGACTTGATATGGCAAAAGAGATAAAGCAGATGAGCCCAAATACACCGATAATAATACTTAGCGCATTCAGCGAGAAAGAGAAGCTCTTTAGCGCCATAGATATAGGAATAACAAAGTATTTCTTAAAGCCATTTGACCCTGATGAGGTTTTGGAGTACATAGGAACTATTACCCCAAAACTTGGAAAAAAATCTATTAAACTTGGTGAGGGGTTTGTCTTTAATAAAGGCAGTGGTTCGCTCTATAAGAACGAGAGATATGTGCCGCTCTCTAAGAACGAGACAAAGTTCTTAGCTCTTTTGCTTGAGGGAAAGAACAGAGTAGTTGATGATATGGAAATAAAAGAGAGCCTCTGGGGCGAAGACGTAAGCGATGAGAGAGTAAGGACCTTTATTAGAAGATTTAGAGCCAAGACCTCAAAAAAATTGATAAAAAACGTAAAAGGTGTCGGCTACCAGCTCTCTTTTAACGAAAGTTAGTTCTCTCTATCTTTGGTTTATAGCGCGGGTCTTCACCCTCTATGGTCCATAGTTTTTTGCTAAGATAACTTACAGCGTCATGAAAATTCTCATCCACATGCTCCCAGAAATCAAGCTCTGCAAACTCACATTTGAGAAGCTCTTTTTCATGCTCAAAACTCTGCATGCTCTCCAGTTTAGGCACGGCAATAGCATTGTTCGTCTCCAAATTTGCCAAGACCCACAAAGATAGGAACTCCTCGCTGCAGTGCACCAAGACGTTGCTTGCATACTCTTCAAAATCTCTGTATCCGCTAAGTTCAAAGAGTTTTATGAGAAGCGATACCGTCTCATTCAGGTGAACGAATGGAACCATTGAGAAGAGCTGGCGTCCGACAGACTCTCCGTTTGAGTGCAGGGCGCCTAGAAATATTCTAGCACCACCTTCGGTATCCCCAAAGTTGTTCGTCTTAAGACCTATTAGACCGATGTCTGTGTGTCTATGTCTGCCGCAACCCTTCGCACAGCCAGAAAAGCCGACCTGTATGCGGTGCTCGTTTATTTTATCAAGCGGAAGGTAAGAAGTCTCATCCTTGATGCTCCAAACAGCGTATGGGCAGAGATTTCCGGCACAAGCGACAATCGTCTCGCTGAGAGCTTGTGATTTTAGAGGCGAAGAGGGCTCTTTTAGTCCCAGAAGATAGATGTTTTGATCTATCCCGAATCTTATCTTGAGGCTGTTTTTCGTCGCAAAGTCGGCGATCTCTTTTATCTCGTCTGTTTTAAGTCTTGAAAAATCTGTCTGGTAACAAAAAGCGTATGTTCCGTCTTTGAGTTTGTGAAATTCACTAAACTCCTTTTTCTCAAGTATCAATTCACCTTGGCTTTGAAACTCTTTTTTGTACTCTTTTTGGATGTGAGCCTTCAGTCCATCCATCCCAATATCTTCGATCATATGAAAGATGCGTGTTTTAGCACGCGAGAAGCGCGAGCCGTGAAGATAAAACGCTTCTACAAAAGCTTTGAAGAAATCAAATACTTCATCTTTGAGCAAAAATATATCTGCGCTCTTTGCGACTTCGGTGTTTTTTCCGCCCATATATACGTTAAATCCGAACACACCCTCTTTTTTAGCAAGAGCAAAGTAGATATCATTTGCAAAAAAGGAGGTTACGTTCGCACGATTGCCGGATATCCCGACCGAGACTCTGCGTGGAAGCATCCCAACATAACGCGGATTTTTTATGATGTAGTCGTGCATCTGCATAACTATAGGGTAAGCTTCTATCTCGCTGAACTCTCCGCGTCCGTCGTAAGGGTCTATGACTATGTTTCTGACATTATCGCCAAAGCTCTGCCATGTGGTCACTCCAAGAGCGTTTATGCGTTTATGGATATCCAATACATCATCTACATCTACGTCATGAAGCTGTATGCCCGATCTTGCCGTGAGTATAATGGTCAGGTCATACTCATCTACGATGTCGGCTATCTTTTGAAATATCTCGGCACTGAGCTCTCCGCCCGGGATGCGTATGCGTATGGTAAACTCATCCTCTAGAAAGTTGGTGTTGAATATCCCAAAATCTTGAAGATAAAACCTGTCGGCTTCATTTAGGCTCTCGAAATCTATATTCTCGAAATCTTTGTAGTAGTCAATCGGTCTTAGTTGAGCTTTATAACGCTCTCTTTTGTTCAGCTTGTTTTCCATGCCTGTATTCTACCTAATAATTAAAATAAATTCTCTTGATATTGGTCATTTTGGGTTGTTGCAATTCGTATTCTTTTTCTAGTTAGAATATGAATTCTTATATTAAGGGGCATAAAATCATGAAAAAATTACTTCTACTATCATCACTTTTTACATCGATCATTTACGCACATGAGTGCAGATATACACTTAATATCGATATAGATACGAGTAATGGCGAGCTTAAGGGCAAAGCTCTCATCTCCAGCGACCACCCAACGATAACGCTGCTTGACACACAGGCGAATATATCAGAGATCAAAGGGGCATCTCTTAGTGTGCAGAACAATATTCCCACTCTTGTAAAAGGTGGCGAAGAGGGGGATGTTGAGATACTATTTACGCATAAATTCAATCTGCTAAATTCAGACGTTGTGTTGCTTGAGAACTGGTACCCAAGAGTTGATATGATGTGTAAATATGAAACAGTTGTCTCAAATCCAGATATGACTACGATAGTAGAGGCTACACAAACCAAGATCAAGGACGGTGTCAGCACATTTATCTTTGATTATCCGCTTGATAGAGTCAACCTTATAGCCTCAAAAGATTATAAAGTGAGCTCAAAAGCTGCAAAAAGCGGATTGAAGCTATCTACATACTTCTACTCCGATAACCAGCAATTGAGAGAGAATTACTTTAAAAAGAGCGATGAGTATTTTGAACTTTACAAAGAGCTATTCGGATTTTTGCCTTACAACAACTTCTCTATAGTCGAGACACAGTTTCCTGCAGGGTACTCTATGCCGACATATACTCTTATCGGCAAGCAGATAATAGACAAAGAGTATGTTCTAGAGAGCTCTTTGGGGCATGAGATAGCCCATCAGTGGTTTGGAAACTATGTTTATGCTCCATATAAAGGAAACTGGGTTGAGGGGATCACTACCTACTATGCCGACTATCTCTATGCAAAAAAAGCCAAAAAAGAGGTCGAATATAGAAAAGATATGCTTATAAAGTATGACTCTTACGTAAACGCGCATAATGAAATAGCGCCGATAGATTTTGAGCATAAAACACAAAATTCAAAAAATGCCATAGGTTATGAGAAGTCAGCCTTTTTCTTCTATATGCTGGAGCAAAAGATAGGAGAAAATGCGTTTCATGAGGGAACAAAGACGCTGCTTCAAGAGTATGCTTTTAAAGAAGCCACGTATGATAATTTAAGAGAGATATATGAGAAGAGTTCAAATCAGAAACTAGATGCCATCTTTAAAAATCTGATCTATGAAAAAGGGGCACTAGATTTCAGTATAAGCAACACAAGCCTGATGTTTGTAGAGAATAGATACCTGCTTGAGTTTGATATAGTTAGCAACAACAAGGCGGAGTTTATTCCAATCTCTATATGTTCAAATAAAGAGTGTCTGACCACTAAGATAGACCTAAGCAGTAAAAAACAGAGTTTTGAACTCGATATCGAACCTACAAAAATCGTTTTAGATGAGAATTATGAGTTATTTAGAAGGCTTCACCCTCTTGAGACGCCTCCCGTTATCTCAAAAATTATCGATGGAAATGCTCTTGTTGTCATAGACAGAGCAGATGAGGAGAAGTTCTCAAAGTTCAAGATGATATTTAAAAATTTCAAATATGCAGATGAGGTGAAATATGAGGAGTTAAAATCCAACAATATATTTATCTTAGGCGCAAAAAACTCTCTTTTAAACCAGATATCCATTCCATTTAAGATGCAGGGGGATGCAAAGATAGAGATATTTAAAAATCCTCTCAACGGCGCATATGTCGCTGCTGTATTTGAGATGGAGAAGCTCTCAAGGTCTATATTTTACAGATTGAGACATCTTGGGAAATACTCCACTGCTGTTTTTGAAGATGAAAAGATCGTGCACAAATCGACAAAAGAGTCTCAAAGCGGGATAGTCTACAATATAAACGGCGACTCCTACGCAATTAAACCCGCTGTAGAAAATCTAAACGACATAATCGATGAGATAGCAAAAAAGAGGGTCGTATATATCGGAGAGCAGCATACAGAGTTCTCAAGCCATCTAAACCAACTCAAAATAATTAAAGCCATGTATAGACAAAATCCAAATCTTGCCATCGGAATGGAGATGTTTCAGCAGCAGTTTCAAAAGCATCTTGATGATTTTATAGCAGGCAAGATCAGCGAAAAGGAGATGGTGGTAAAAACCGAGTACTTCAAGAGATGGAAGTACGACTATGAGCTCTACCGTCCTATAGTCCTTTTTGCCAAAGAGAAGCGTATTCCTATAGTAGCGCTGAATATTGACAGGGAGATAACAAAGAAGGTAGTAAACGGCGGGTTTGATTCGCTCTCAAGCGAACAGCTGGAGGTGATCCCTGACTCTATCGACTTTGAAAACCCAAAGTATGTAGAGCAGTTAAGAGGGATATTTGGTATGCACCAATCCAAGAGCTTTAAGAATTTTGACGAGTTTTACCATGCGCAGCTCCTTTGGGACGAGTCGATGGCTGAGAATATGGTTGAGTTCATGAAGAAAAATCCCGACTACTCAATGGCGGTCTTAGCCGGCAACGGGCATATCATGCACGGTCACGGGATTCCAAAAAGAGCGCACAGAAGAGGGATCGCGGATTATACAATAGTGCTAAACCACACAAACCCAGAGCCGGGGATAGCGGACTATCTTCTCTACCCATCGGCGGTAACGACACAAAAGGCAAAAAAACTGGGCATCTATTTTGAAGATAATGATAACTTAGAGATCAAAAAACTGGTTGATGACTCTCCTGCTCACAAAGCTAAGATCGAGCCCAAAGACAGAGTTATTGCGATCGATGGAACTAAGGTGGAGAGTATATATGATATTAAAACCGAGCTCGCTTTTGCCAAAGATTCACTAAGCGTAACTCTGATGAGAGACTCTGAAAAAATAGAGGTTAGAGTAGATTTTGGAGCAAATTAGAGGTTATCTAAATACAACCTCTAAAGTATCATGCAAAAGGGCTCTCTCAAACTTGCTCTTTGGAGCGCTGAGTCCCGCAATATTTTCGCCCGTGTCTAAAAACTCCTGAATATAAAAAGGTGTTTTATAGCCGCGCTTCTTCAGGTCAGCGATGATCTCGTTCACGTCATTAGCATCAAGAAGCTCCGCGTGAAGGGTCGTTCTTGCTTCAAACTCTATATCGCTCTTTATGAGATAATCGAGTGTCTTTGAGAACTCGTCATATTTATTTGAGTGCGTTATTTGAGTGAATTTTGCTTTTGGCGCTTTGTAGTCGAGTGCAATATAATCCAAAAGATCTTCTTCAATAAGCTCTTTAATATGCAAAAAGTTTGTACCGTTGGTATCTAACTTTATCTTAAAGCCAAGCTCTTTTATCTTGCGGCAAAATGGCACAAGGCCATACGATGACGCCTCCCCGCCGGATAAAACAACCGCTTCGAGAAGATTTACTCTTGTTTTTAAAAAGTCGAGAATGTCGTTGTAGCTGTATTTGCCATCTTTGGCAAAAACTATATCTTTGTTGTAGCAGTAGTCGCAGCGCATATTGCACCCACTAAACCATACTATGCATGAGAGATGGTTTGGATAATCCAAGTGGGTGAATGATGTCAAATCATAGATAACCTTAGCACTCAGCGAACTGTTTTCTCTGCTTGTGCTCACCGGTTTTACCTACGTTGAAACTCTCTACAGGTCTGTGATAACCCATAACTCTTGTGTAAACAATACACTTTTGTCTTCTGTCTTTCAACATAGCCAAAGCTTCGTTTTTACTCATCTTTTTTTACCTCCTTTACTAAGATGCGATCGTGACTTCGCTTAAAAGCTCTTCGTCACACTTCGGACAAAACTCATGTTCACCAGCTATATATCCGTGTTTTGGACACACTGAGAACAGAGGTGTTACCGTGATATACGGCAGCCTGAAGTTCGTTATTACGTTTTTAACCAGTTTTCTGCACGCTTCCGTTGAACTTATCTTCTCCTGCATATAGAGGTGAAGCACCGTTCCTCCCGTATATTTGCACTGAAGGTCATCTTGAAGCTCGAGTGCCTTAAACGGATCGTCTGTTAGATCAACAGGGATCTGAGAGGAGTTAGTGTAGTAGATGTTCTCTCCCATTCCCGCTTGGAGGATTGAGTCGCCGTAGCGCTTCTTATCCTCTTTTGCAAATCTGTATGTAGTCCCCTCAGCAGGTGTAGCTTCGAGATTGTAGAGATTTCCGGTCGCTTCTTGGAACTCTACCATTCTATCTCTCATGTAGTTTAGTATCTGAGTTGCAAACTCAATGCCTCTGTTGTCTGCGATGTCGTAACTGTCACTTGTAAAGTTTCTTATCATCTCGTTTATACCGTTTACGCCGATCGTAGAGAAGTGGTTCTTAAATCCCGGAAGATATCTTTTTGTGTAAGGGAAAAGCCCTCTGTCATACATCTCCTGAATAAATACGCGCTTCTTCTCCAGAGTAGACTTTGCATGTTCCATAAGCTCATCAAGACGCTTGTAAAGAGCCTCTTTATCGCCCTTGTAAAGAAAGCCCAAACGAGCCATGTTGATCGTGACGACCCCTATGGAGCCCGTCATCTCAGCCGAACCGAAGAGTCCGCCTCCGCGTTTTAGTAGTTCGCGCAGGTCAAGCTGCAGGCGGCAGCACATAGAGCGCACGTGCCCAGGTTTATACGCCTCAGGGTTCTCTACCAGATTTCCGCTCTCGTCTCTTTTGAACTGCGAGCCGATAAAGTTTTGAAAATATGATGAGCCGACCTTTGCCGTATTTTCAAATAAAATGTCCGTATTCTCGCCGTACCAGTCGAAATCTTCCGTAATGTTTACGGTAGGGATAGGGAACGTAAAAGGCTGACCTGTTAGATCACCCTCTGTCATTATCTCGTAGTACGCTTTGTTTATAAGGTTCATCTCCGGCTGAAAATGCTTGTATGTCATATCCTCAAGAGACTTAGCACCTCTTTGTTTTGCCATCTCTTCAAGTTCGCTGTCCAAAATATTTTTAAATAGATGAGACTGCATAGATGTCGGAGTCTGCTCTTTTAGATCCTCTGGAACCGTCCAGTCGATCGTAATGTTCGTAAAAGGAGACTGACCCCAGCGTGCAGGTACGTTAAGGTTGTAGACAAAACTTCTGATCGCTTTTTTTATCTCATAAAACGGCAGCTTGTCTTTAAATACATAAGGTGCCAAGTAGGTGTCAAACGAGCTGAATGCCTGAGCCCCCGCCCACTCTGATTGTAATATCCCCAAAAAGTTTGCCATCTGCCCTAAAGCTTCACGGAAGTGTCTTGGTGCGCTGCTCTCAACTCTTCCTCTAACACCGTTAAAACCCTCATCAAGCAGAACTCTAAGGCTCCATCCTGCACAGTAGCCTGTCAGACAATCCAGGTCATGGATATGGTAGTCGCCGTTACGGTGTGCATACCCTTCCTCTTTTGAGTATATCTTGTCAAGCCAGTAGTTTGCGATGACCTTGCCTGCCGTGTTGTTTACAAGACCTGCATTCGAGTAGCCGGTGTTTGAGTTAGCTTTAATGCGCCAGTCGGTTCCTCCGATATACTCTTCGATCGTCTGGGTAGAGTTGATGTATGTCGTGTCTTCGTCAAGCTCACGCTCTCTTTGCATTTTGTGAGTGTGGCGGTATACCATGAAAGAGCGCATAACGTCAAAATATCTTGCCTTGTAAAGCTCTTTTTCTATGAGGTCTTGAATATCTTCTACGGCAATAACCCTTTTGTTCTTGATCTTATCAAGGACATTGAAAAATACCGCACTATCATAAGTTACATTTTGAGATTTGAAAGCTTTCTTAATAGCGTCTTCTATTTTAAAAGATAAAAACTCTTTATATGTGCCATCTCTTTTTAATATGTTTTCAACCATGATAGCTCCTCTGTTTTTGAAATAATTTAACGCAGTTTATAGGATAAGAAGTTAAAAAGTTCTAATAAAATGTGTCACACATGCGTCACAAAAAGCTCTATTAATTGCTATTAGGTATAATTCGGCGTTAGCAAAAAATTTGAAAAAATTTCATCTTAAACAGATAAGTATTAATAATGCAAAAATATCTAATAACATCAGAGGAGTTCTACGGCACAACTCCTGAACTTTTTCGCTCAAAATTGGATGCACAGATTCAAAAACACAAACCATCTTATGCACTTTACAGAGATAAAGCAAATCCAAACTACAAAGAACTTGCGGCTGTTTTTGCCGATGTCTGCAGAGGGTATAAGGGTTTAAAGTGCTTTTTACACCAAGATGCAGAGCTTGCAAATAAGCTTGGAGTAAGCGGAGTACATCTTACATCCGCACAGTTTGAAGAGATACAAGAGGCAAAGAGGATGGGACTCTTTGTAATTATAAGCACGCATACCCAAGAGGAGCTTTTAAGAGCTCAGAAACTTGGAGCAGATGCAGTGACCTACAGTCCCATTTTTGCTTCCCCAAATAAAGGCGAGCCAAAAGGTGTTGAAGAGTTAAAGAGGATGTTGGATATTTCATATATTAAAGTTTTTGCATTGGGCGGGATCGTCACTCAAGAGCAAGTAGAGATGATAGAAGAGAGTAAAGCTTACGGTTTTGCTTCCATAAGGTACTTTTACTAAAAAGTAAGAGGAGATTATCTCTACAATATATAACAAGTTTTGTTTGTATTAATCCTTTATTTATATTTTTTTAAATAGTATGCTAGTAATAACAAAAAAAGAGGCTTATATGTTTTTTTTCAACACGTTTAGAACATTGCTTTTAGCAATGGCGGCAGGTTCGGCTCTGCTATTTATGCTGCTTGGTATTTTCTTTTTTTACTCAATGGGAAATGTGAGCAAGCTGGAGAACTTAAAGTATGAGGTTAAGAGTATTGAGACGAATGTCTTGACGCTGCGCCGCAACGAGAAGGATTTTTTGGCAAGAAATGATTTGAAATATCAAACAAAGTATAATGAAAACTTTGAAAAACTTCAAAAAAATGTACAAAGAGTATATGAAGGTTTTGAATCAGATCCGGCTAATCAAGAGAGAATAAAGGGTGTCGAGAACATATTGAACAGATATTCGCAGAACTTTAACAAAATAGTCTCAATTCAGCAAAAAATAGGTTTGACTCCAAAAGACGGTCTCTACGGCTCACTAAGAGAGAGCGTTCATAATCTCGAAGAGATACTTAAAAAAAATAAAAACTATAAACTTCAAAGCGATATCTTGATGCTGCGCAGAGCAGAGAAGGATTTTATGCTTAGAAGCGATCTTAAATATCTTGAAAAGTTCAATAAATCATTGGCTATCTTTTTAGAGGACATAAAAGAGGCAAATCTCTCAAATCATAATGAGGTTATAGCACTCTTAGCTGCATATTCAAAAGATTTTTATAATCTTGTAGATGGATATAAAGAGATTGGCTTTAGCCCAAAAGATGGGGCACTTGGAGAGATGAGAGATACTATTCATCAGACTGATGAGTCTTTAAAAGTGTTACATGAGAGCGTAGATCTGCTTTTAGATAATAAAAAAAGCGATATAAAAAACCTGCTTTTTGTCATATTTATTGTTTTGCTAATCACCATGTTAATCTTCGCTTTGACCGTCATTAGAAAAATAAACTCGCAGATCAAAAATATAAGCGATTCGGTAACCCATATAACAAAGAGCAAAGATCTGTCATCAAAGATCAAGATAACGGGCAAAGATGAGCTTAGCAGACTTGCTCAAGATTTAAATGAGATGTTCGGCGGGCTTAGAGATGTTATATCAGACGCAAAAAACAGCTCGATAGAGAACTCCTCTATATCGCATGAGCTCTCTACTACCTCAATGCATGTCGGCAAAAATGTCGAAGAGTCTGTTGAGATCATAAATGAAGCTACCAAAAGTGCGACACGCATAACAGATGAGATCACAAGATCGGTAGAGTGCGCAAAAGAGAATAAAGCCGAGATGCTCGAAGCAGATGAGATGCTAAGTGATGCAAAAAATGAGATAATCACCCTGACCTCTAAAGTACTTGGCAGTGCGGAGGCAGAAGCAGAGCTTGCCGGCAATATAGAGAGCCTTGCAAAAGATATGGATCAGGTAAAAGCTGTACTTGGAGTTATCTCAGATATTGCGGAACAGACGAACCTCTTGGCGCTTAATGCGGCAATAGAAGCGGCTCGTGCAGGTGAGCACGGAAGAGGTTTCGCGGTTGTCGCAGACGAGGTTAGAAAACTAGCAGAGAGAACACAAAAGACGCTCACTGAGATAAATGCCACTATCAGCGTCATCATCCAGTCAAGCGATTCCGCTCACGCTCAGATGAGTTTTAACTCTAAGCAGATGCAGGAGTTGGTGGATATCTCAGAGGAAGTTCAAAACAAAATAAACTCAACTACCCAGATAGTGAATAATGCAACAAAAGCGACCGATAAAACCGTTGAGGATTTTGAAAAGACGGCATCAAATATCATTGCCATATCTGCAAAGATGTCCGAGATAAACTTTATCTCTACAAAAAATGCAAGAAGTGTAGAGGAGATCGCATCGGCATCCGATCATCTAAACAGTATGACTACCGGCTTGACGGATAAACTTGAGCAGTTTAAGACCTGAGTTTCCCCGCCAGATGCCCGCCTGCAAAGCTCCACTGGAGGTTATAGCCTCCGCAAGGGCCATCAAGGTTCATAACTTCGCCGCAGAAATATAGCCCTTTGATAACTCTGCTCTGCATTGTTTTTGGCTCTATCTCTTTTAGATCTACTCCTCCGCTTGTTATCATCGCCATCTTAAAGCCCTCGTGCCCGGTAACGGTCAGAGGCGTGTAAGCAAGCAGCTGAACTAGCTTTGCTCTTTGCGCTCCGGTTAGTTTGCTGTGCGTTAAGATTGGGTTAATGCCTGCAAGTATGCAGAGCTCTTTGGAGAGCGAAGAGGGCAGAAGCGTAGTTAAAAGTTCAAGCATGGTCGCATTCGGGTCTTTTGCGGCTTCATCTTTTAGATGCCTTAATATCTGCTCTTCGTTCATCCCCTTTGTGAGATTTACCAAAATAGGAACTTCGCCGTATTTTTCTAAAAGAGGGGTCAACTCTCTTGCCGCATCTAGAACTACAGGCCCCCTTATACCGCTTTTTGTAAAGATGAGATCGCCGTGTGCCTTTAGTTTGCTATGTTTTTTTATTGCAACTCTGAGCTCTACTTTAGCAATCGTATCGGCGCGGCAATTTGCAACCCAGCTCTCTTTTACAAAAAGGGGCATCATAGCGGGGTAGAGCTCTGTCACTTTGTGTCCCAGCTCTCTTGCCATCTTATGCCCGTCTCCTTCGGCTCCCAAAGCGGGGTACCCAAGACCGCCCGTTGCAATGACGACATTTTTTGCATAAAAGGTTTTCTCAGTAGTTTTAACGCCGCAAACTTGGTTATCTGTATGAAGAATATTTTGGACTTTTTGCGATGTCAGAATCTCTACGCCGACTCTATGCATCTCATCTAAAAGAGCTTTAATGATCGTTTGTGAGCTGTGAGATGTCGGAAATACTCTAAAGCCGTCAGGAGCGTGAGTCTCAACACCGATCTCTTTAAAAAAGCTCATAAGTTTTTTGTGGTCAAACTCTTTTAGAGCGTCTTGCATAAAGCGTCCATTACGGCCGAATTTTGCCATAAAATCTTCATTGCTCAGAGTATTAGTAAGATTGCATCGTCCTCCGCCGGTAGCTTTTAGTTTTGCGCCGATCTGGGAGAGTTTTTCAAGAAGAAGGACTTTTTTCTCTTCTCTTGCGGCCACAATCGCAGCCATCATCCCTGAAGCACCGCCGCCGACAACTATAAGGTCATACTCTTTTGTTAAATCCATGCGCTATTTTAGTCAATTTTTTATTATTTTATCTGTTTCAAGATAAATTTTGTGATACAATTCACAGATAAAAATTTCTTATATAAAGGTTTGCAAATGAGATTTGGCAAAATTTTAACAAGCAGCGTAGCGATCGCACTGCTAAGTACGGCTCTTTTAGGTGCAGGAGGTAAGACTCACTGGGGATATACCGGACACGAAGGTCCTGAGAACTGGGGCACACTTTCTGCTGATTACAGTATGTGTAAAGACGGTAAAAGCCAGTCTCCTATCAATATTACTTCAGAAGTAACCGTTGAAGCACAAGATTTGGAGAAGATCGGTTTTGATTACAACACCGGAATTTCATCGGTAATAAATAACGGGCACACTATTCAGGTCAATTTTGATGCGGGAAGCAGTATCACTGTAGATGGTATCAAGTTTCCGCTTATTCAGTTTCACTTTCACACACCAAGCGAGAATCAGATAGACGGTAAAGAGTTCCCTCTTGAAGGTCACTTTGTTCATGCAACAAAAGATGGCTCTTTAGCGGTTGTAGGGTTGATGTTCGAAGATGGAGCAGAAAATCCGTTTCTAAAGAAAGTGTGGGCTAAAATGCCTAAGAAAGCTGGTGGCAAAGAGTCTTTGAGTATCTCTGCGGATGAAGTAAATGCGCTTTTGCCAGAAGATAAAGATTACTACAGATTTAACGGTTCATTAACTACTCCGCCGTGCAGCGAGGGTGTCAGATGGCTTGTTCTTAAAAACTACTCTACTATCTCAAAGGGACAGACAAAAGAGTTTTTAGATATTTTTCACCATGAGAACAACAGACCTATTCAGCCTATTAACGCTAGAAAAGTAATAGAGTAGAAGTGATAACTCTCCTCTTAAGGGGAGAGTTATTTATTAAACATTATTGAGCCGAGACGAACCATATTTGACCCGCACTCGATAGCCAGCTCAAAATCCCCGCTCATTCCCATAGAACAGATCGTAGCACCATCTAACTGCTTATAGATGCTATAAGTTGTCTCAAAACTCTTTTTTATTACCGCTCTGTCTTCGGTATGCGCACCGATGCTCATAACGCCTCTTAAGTGGATATTTGGACACTCTTTTTTTATCTGGTTGTAAATAGCAACAGCATCTTGGGGCATTACGCCGTGTTTAGACTCCTCTTTTGCAGAGTTTATCTGAAGAAGCGCTTCAAGTGTCATATCTCTTGCTTCAAGCTTCTTTTGCAGCTCATGTGCAAGGTCTAGCGAATCAAGCCCATGAAAAAGAGCAGGGTTGATATCGAGCAAGTTGTTTATCTTGTTTTTTTGCAGGTTTCCTACAAAGTGCCACTCAAGCGGCAGATCTTCAAGCTCGCTGCTTTTTGCTCTTAAATCCTGTACCTTGTTCTCACCAAAGGCACGCTGACCTATGCGGTATAGTTTTGCTATCTCATCCGCGGTCGAGTATTTGCTGATCGCTACAATTTTAACTATATGTTTTTCGTCAAATCTTACTCTTGCAAATTCGACTCTTCTTATTATGTCGTCAATATATATTTTGTACTCTTCGTCATTCATTTCGGTTTTCATTTTTACCCCACAAGTCTATTTATATCGTTATACAGTCCAAGCCCCATCAGTGAAAAGAGTATCACCCAGCCCGCAATGGTTAATTTTACCATAATCTCTTCGTTTACTTCACGTCTGAAGATAAGCTCATAGAGATTGAACATTATGTGCCCGCCGTCAAGTGCAGGGATAGGGAGCAGGTTTAAAACCCCCAGGTTTACGGAGATGAGTGCCGCAAAAAAGAGCACGCTCATCCAGCCTGCATCTGTTGCGTCTGAGGTCAGTTTTACTATGGAGATTATCCCGCCAAGCTCATTTGCGGGAACTTCTCCGACTATGAGTTTTTTAAGCCCCGTAAATATCAGAGTTGAGGCAAAGGCGGTCTGCTCGGTCGCGTAGGAGAGTGTTTCGCTTACACCAAGTTCGAGCTTATGAGAAACACCTGCACTTCCGATGCCGATCATCTTTTTCTCTATCACTTCATTAAACATATTCGTAGTCTGGGTAATCTTTGGGCTTAGAGTTATAAAGCGGATATATCCGTCTCTCTCGACCTCAAGACTGAGCGACCCTTCAGAGGTCTCAATGATATCTGCCATCTCTTTCCATGTCGTGATCGGAGTACCGTTAATAGAGCGAATAGTGTCGTTTGTCTCCAAACCTGCAACAAACGCAGGAGACTCTTTTACAACATTGCCGATGACGGGAGAGAGGACATTTGGTCCGCCAAGAGCTATGACGAAATAGAGGACAAATGCCAAAACAAAGTTCGCCAATGGACCTGCAAGAAGGATAAATATCTTTTGCGAAGGCGTTTTTACATTGTAACTGTCATAGTCATAGCTCTTTTTTGTAGGGTCAGAGTCATCCTGACCTTTCATCTTTACATATCCGCCAAGCGGGATTATCGCCAATTTCCACTCGGTTCCCCATCTCTTAAAAGAGGCGATCCTGCGCCCGAAACCGATGCTAAAAACCTCTACATAAACGCCCATTGCACGAGCTGCAAAGTAGTGTCCCAGCTCATGAAAAAAGATAAGCGCTGAGATTACTATTAAAGATACTAAAAAACTCATTACTTCTTAACTCCCAAAAGTGCGGCTCTAAATCCCCAGAGATACTCAAAGCCCGAGTAGAGGGTAATTGCAACAGCCAGCCATAAAAGTTCAGTGCCAAGCGGCCAGTGCATAAGTAAAAATCCGATGGCAAACATCTGCACAACAGTCTTTACTTTACCAGACCATGAGGCTTTTACGCTTAACCCCTCACTTACCGCAACGGTTCGGATGCCCGTTATAAAAAGCTCACGGATGATGATGATGTAGACAGCCCAAGCACTCGCTTCTCCTACCATCATAAGTCCCATAAATGCGGCAATTGTGAGCATCTTGTCTGCGAGCGGGTCGATAATGGCGCCAAGCAGTGTCATCTGGTTCCACTCTCTTGCTATGTAGCCGTCAAAAAAGTCCGTAACGCTTGCTAAAACAAAAAGAAGCGAGGCAAAGTAGTAGTTCCAAGTTACGTGAAAACCCGCATCCGTAAAGTAGTCCGGATTAAGGATGACCCAAAACATGATAGGAGCTAAAATAATGCGCGAAGATGCCAAAATATTAGGTAGATTTAGCAAACATATCCTTTTGGTTTGACTTCTTTCATAACTTATACGAAACGAACGATTCTGCAACCGAAGGGTCAAAGCTTCAGCTTTGGGGTACCCGCGGTGAAGCCTAAGAGAGTGAGTATTGTTATGAAAAATATTTGGTGAAATTTTAGCCTTTTGGCTCTTAATCTAGGCTTGACAATCTCTTTATCTCTAGGGTATTATAAAGGGTACTTCTAAAAACTATAGCCACCTTCAGCGACAGAGAGAAGTTCAAAAACAAGGCGACTCTTTGCAGCCCTAGCCGGAGCTAAGGCAAAAAGAGGCAACGCAGAGTGTGGGCTTCTCTCTATCGCCCTGCGGGAGGGTTCAAAAAAGCGATATGGCATAAAACTTTTTATCGCCTTAGCTTCGGCTAAGACTCAAAAAAGGTTTTACACCATCTCATCTTTTTTGATTCCCTCTGAAGATAACTAGAGTTTTTAGAGGTGCCCTAAAGCTAATACTGGAGCATATCTGTAAAATGGATTTAGAAAAAATAAAAAAGAGAGTTCTATCACTTACAAGCTATATTAAAGAGATAGAAATAATAGAGCACAACCATCACCCTTTCGCACTTATCTACCCGGATTTTGAGGCTCTAAAAGAGGCCGGTATCATCAATATAAAAGAGGAGATACGATGGTACGCCGTTGAGCTCTACAATATAAAAGCCAAAGAGAGCGAAAAGATACGAGGTTTTAAGATCTTCACAACTCCTTTTGGAAAAAATATATCTGAGGCGTTGATTACGCAAGAGAAAAAGGTAAGGGCTGAGAGTGAGCCCGACGATGAAGTCTACAGGATTTTAAAGTCATTTTTAGCGACCATGACCGACAAAGAGATATTGCCGACCTCGCATCTTGAACTTGACCTTGAACTCGACTCGCTTAACTATGTAGAGCTTTTTGTCTTTATTGAGGAGAGTTTTGGGGTAAAAATGGATGAAGCAGTCTTCTCAAAAATGATGAAAATGGAGCCGCTCTACAGTTACGTAAAAAACAATGCAAAAAAGATAGAAGTCGTAAAACCGGAGTGGGATGAACTGCTAAGAGAGCAAAGCAGCCAGAAGCTAGTCTACTCTCCCTTTATTATGTCTCTATACAAGACATTTCTTTATCCGTTTTTTAGGCTCTATTGTCGTCTAGAGGTAAGAGGAGTAGAGAATATTCCATCAACGGCGTGCATTATAGCGCCTTCTCACCAGAGTATGCTTGACGGCTTTTTGATAGAGTCTTCTCTTCCGTATAAGATCCTGAAAAAAACCTTTTTTCTGGCATATAAACAAGTCTTTGGCACAAAGCTCTTAAAGCCTGTTGCAAAGCATGGACAGAGTATCTTGATAGATGCAAACGAAAACCTCAAAGAGACGATGATCTACTGC
>OBLN01000157.1_pt1 | contig 25629 bp, 25 predicted proteins | sample 1519301 | NCBI WGS metagenome assembly OBLN01 (sample SAMEA2452533, study PRJEB22499) | sediment metagenome | reverse complement strand
CCCAAATGACTTGCGATGATGACCCGCCCGCCGTGGTCGAGGATATGGCGGATAGTGGGAATTGTGGATACAATACGGGTGTTGTCTGCCACCTCTCTTCTGTCCATGGGACAGTTAAAGTCCACCCGTACAAAGGCCCTTCTCCCCTTGAAATCGAAATCGGGGAGCGTCCTGATATGTTCCAGTATTCTCTTGATCATCCTATCTCCTGTCCGTTGACATAGCGCAGAAGATCCACCACACGTGAGGAGTATCCCCACTCATTATCATACCACGAGAGTACTTTCACCAGGGTCCCGTCTATAACGGAAGTGCTCAGGGCATCGAAATTGGAAGAGTAATCAGCGTGATTGAAATCAACGGAGACAACAGGGTCTTCCGTATAGGAAAGGATCCCTTTCAGACTCTTCAGTGACGCTTCTCTCATCTTTTCGTTGATCTCCTCTACAGTCGCCTTTTCGGCGGTCTCCACGGTCAGGTCTACAAGCGAGACATTGGGAACAGGAATACGGATCGCCATGCCGTCCAGCTTCCCTTTCAGACGGGGGATGACCTCGGCTATGGCTTTGGCGGCTCCTGTGGTGGTGGGGATCATGGAGACAGCAGCTGCCCGCGCCCTTCGGAAATCCTTGTGAGGGGCATCCTGAAGCCTCTGATCAGCCGTATAGGCGTGGATAGTGGTCATCAGCCCTTTGACGATACCGAATTGGTCATCCAGGATCTTGGCCACAGGAGCCAGGCAGTTAGTCGTGCAGGAGGCATTGGAGAGAATTCTGTGTTCGGGTTTGATCTCTTTATGGTTGACGCCCATGACCACCGTGATATCGGGGTTTTTTGCCGGAGCGGAGATGATCACCTTTTGGGCGCCTGCTTTCAGATGAAGCTCAGCTTTTTCCCTTTCCCGGTAATGTCCGGAGCATTCCAGGACTGTATCGATTTCAAGGGATTTCCAGGGAAGAAGGGATGCATCTTTCTGTGAGAAGACTTTTATCCTCTTTCCATCCACGACTAAATACTCATCTTCTGCAGAAACGGTTCCCTGATAGCGCCCGTGGACAGAATCATATTTCAACAGATAGGCCAGGACTTCGGGCTCTGTCAGATCATTGACTGCGACGACTTCGATATCAGGGCATTGCTCCATGATACGTCTGAAAACAAGCCTTCCAATACGGCCGAAACCATTGACAGCCACTCTGATTCCCATGAAAACCTCCTTGTTAAATCCCTAATAATCTATCCAACATCTCGAACTGGTCTTTCAGAACAAAAGCAGAGCCGTGCCCGGGGTAGCAGCGAAGCCGCGGATCAAGCTCCCTCAACCTTTTCAGAGAACGGGCAAGGATCTTTTCATCCCCTCCCGGCAGGTCTGTCCTTCCCCATCCGCCGTCAAAGAGGGTATCCCCGGTAAAAAGGATCCCCTGTTTCTCATCCAGCAGAGAGAGGGAACCCGGTGTATGGCCGGGGGTATGGAGGACGGTAAACGAGGCTTCCCCGAATTCGATCCGGCTCCCCTCTTCGAGGATCACATCGGCTTCGGGAGAGACAAGGGGCGCTCCCATAAAAAAGGAGAGGTTCTTCTCCGCGTCGGTAAGCATGGAAGCGTCTTCTCTATGAATATGGATAAACCCTTTATATCGCTCTTTGATTGCCCTGTTTCCGCCTATATGATCGGCATGGCCGTGGGTATTCACAATGAGGCATTTGGAAAAATGCTGCGAGTCCATTTCTTTTTCCAATGAAGAATCCGGAAAACCGGGATCGACGATAAGAAGAGTATCGCCCGATGAGAGAAGATAACCTGAGGTCTGAATCGGCCCCAGAAGAAAGGAAAAGACCTTCATCGGCCCCCCTCCCGGGAAAGCGCCTTCATCTCACTCTCGCTCAGGGGGGCCAGCTCCCCTGTTTTCAGTTTTCCCAGCTTTATATCACCGTAACGGGTCCTTTTCAGTTTCAACACTTTGCCGCCGATCCTCCTGACCATTCTCCGGATCTCCCTTTTCCGCCCCGTATGAAGGTGAAACAGATAGTTTTTGTCTCTGAGGATCTCCACGGCATCGCAAAGGAGCGTCTCCCCTTCATCGACGACTCCCCGGCAGAGCAGGGCTGTCTCGGGAATGGTCAGCTCCCGGTCGAGGGTGACTTCGTAGCTTCGGGAGACTTCAAAACTGGGATGGCTGTATCGCTGCACAAGGCTACCATCATTGGTGAGGATAAGAAGCCCCTCGCTCTCTTTGTCCAGGCGTCCGATATACCTGAGATAGGAATATTCTTCCCCCAGGTAGTCATAGATGGTTTTATTGTGCTTGTCGCTGTGAGAACAGACGAAACCCGTCGGTTTGTAGAACTTGTAATAGGCTTTACGTAAAGGGGTAAGTTCTTTTCCCTCCACGCGGATATCTTCATCGCCTCTGACCAGGCAGGGATGTTCTGTTACACGGGCCCCGTTTACCGTTACCTTGCCTTCGGCGATGAGGTCGTCTGCCTTCCGGCGTGAACAGTATCCTGTTTCGGCGATATATTTGGACAATCTTTTCATTCTATCATCTTTTTTACGTCGCTGATCTCGGGGAGTTCCTCCAGGGAGTTCATCCCGAAATATTCCAGGAATTTCCCGGTGGTCCCGTAGAGCAGCGGCCGCCCCGGTGTCTCCTTCTGTCCTACAACCTTGATCAGTTCAAGCTCCAGGAGCTTGTTAAGGATGTAAGAGACATTGACACTGCGGATCATCTCGATCTCCACCCTGGTGACAGGTTGATTGTAAGCGATGATCGCCAAAGTCTCAAGGACAGATTTTGAAAGGCGGAAGGTCTTTTTCATATTGTAGAGTTCCTCGATGTAACGGCCGAATTCAGGAGATGTCCGGAACTCGAAACCACCGTTAAGGTAAAAGATACGAAACCCTCTTTGATCCCGTTCGTACTCCTCATTCAGGAAACGGACCGCCTCTTCAATATCCTTCTCTTTGACAGCCTCTTCTCCGAGGATCTCCCTTATGCGTTTCGCCGTCAAGGGTTCCCGGGCCGAAAATATCAAAGCTTCGATAACTGGTTTTGCGTCTTGTATATCCATATTTCTCCAAACACCTCATTCTGCATGATCTTAATCTCTTTCAGGCGGGCCAGCTCCAAAACCGCCAACACGTAGACGACCATCTCCAGTTTATTCCGTGACATCTGCAGCAGTTCACTCACACGAAGAGGTTCCCCGCTCAGGATCCATTCCTGTATAGAACGGATCTTGTCCTCGACTTTATAATCTTCTTTGACCACTTCATGAAACGTTACATTGTTCACTCGCTCCATCAAATCATGAAAGGCATCCAGAAGTTCATAAAAGGACGTGTCAAAAAGGAGCTCCCGGCTGACATACATGGCCATCTCTTTGCTCACATCCCTACGGTAGGTCTCGGCCATAGCGGCTTCCTTCTCTTCCAGGAGCCCGGCAATGGCCTTAAAAGTCTTGTATTCGATAAGCTGGCTTACCAGATCCCTCCTGGGGTCTTCCACATCTATTTCATCCTCGGTGACCGTCTCGGCAGGGAGCAGCATTTTCGATTTGATATACATAAGAGTCGCCGCCATGACCATAAATTCTGTGGCGATATCCATATCCATCTTGGACATCATATCCAGATAGGCGATATATTGAGCGGTGATAACGGATATCTTGATATCGTAAATATCCATTTTATTCTCTTTGATCAGGTAAAGAAGGAGGTCCAGGGGGCCTTCAAAGACCTCTAGTTTGATATTCAGTTTATCCATTGTTTTTCAGTATTTCCAGAATATCCCCGACATTGAAGGGCTTATGAAGGACTTTCTTGAAAAGCGCCAGGTCTTGGGGATTAAAGTGTGATTCGGGCCAGCCGGACATCAGATAGGCCTCCGGAGTCTTTCCCTCTTCGCGGATCTCTTTCATAAAAGCTATCCCATCTTCCTCTTTCAGGGAGTAGTCGACAAAGATCATGTCATATCCCCCGCTGCGGATCAGTTCTCTGGCTTCCCGGACAGAACTTGCCACATCACAATCGGCTCCGCCTATTTCACAGATATCTCTGAACAGGTCTCCGATGAAGGCTTCATCATCGACGATCAGAACTCTCATAGTCCCCCCTTTGTGATAAGTACTGCAGCCAGAACAGCGATTCCCTCTCCCCGTCCGATAAATCCCATCCCTTCGTTGGTCTTCCCTTTGACCGAGACCTGAGAGGAGCTTATCCCGCACAGAGAAGCGATCCTTCCCCTCATCTCCGGGACATAAGAAGCGATCTTCGGCTCCTCAGCCAAAATCACGAGGTCGATATTCTCCACCGTCCAGGGCGGAGCGATCATCTCCATGACCCTCTCCAGGAGGATGGTGCTCTTTATCCCTGCATATTCAGGGTCGGTATCGGGAAAATGTTCCCCGATATCCCCTCTTCCCACAGCTCCCAGAAGCGCATCGATCAAAGCATGGAGGACAGCATCGGCATCTGAATGTCCCTTCAGGGTTTTATGAAAAGGGACATAGACCCCTCCCAAAAAGACTCCGTTCCCTTCTGTAAAGCGGTGTGAATCGTAACCGATCCCGGTCCTTATCATAATCCCTTCGCTTCGCATAATTTTTCCGCCCACATGAGGTCTGCAGGTGTGGTGATCTTAATATTGTCCTCTTCTCCGAGTATAGTAAAGACAGCGAAGTTTTTCAATTCAAAAAGGAGAGAATCGTCTGTGACACTTCTGCCTCTATACTCTCTGTGAAGAGCCTTTAAGGAAGGCAGATGAAAAAACTGGGGAGTCTGGGCCCTTCTCAAACGGTCCCGTTCCGGGGTCCGCATGACATAGCCGTTCTCGACTTCTTTGACTGTATCTGTCACGGGAATCACCGGGATCACAGCTTCATGAGCCTCAAGGGCCTTTAGCCCCCTCTCCAGAAGAGACGCCCCGGCCAGAGGACGCACAGCGTCGTGGATGATAATAAAGTCCGTCTCCGGCATGGACTCCAAGGCTCTGCAGACAGTCTCCTGCCTTGTCTCTCCTGCCGGAGTCAGCCTGACTTCCGACTCCAGTCCCCATTCTCTGAAAAGGGAGACTGCGTAACCCCAATCTTCTTCAGGAATCCCTGCATAGAGGGCATCACACCAATCTCTGTCCCGGAAGAGGAGGAGGGAACGGATCAGGAGAGGGATTCCCCTGAGAGGGAGAAATTGCTTTTTTACTGTTCCGCCGTAACGCTCTCCCCGCCCCCCCGCCACCACAAGGGCTGTGATGCGCCCGTTTTCCATCAGGGGAACGCCTTTCCGGCCAATTCATGAATGGTCGTGCAGGGAATGATCTCCAACTCTTTTTTCTTCAGGCTTTCGGCTTTACCGGGAACAAAGGCGCGCCTGAACCCCAGTTTGGCCGCCTCCTCGATCCTCTTCTCCAGAAAGGGGATATTCCTGATCTCTCCTGAAAGGCCTACTTCCCCCATGAAAAGGTCCCGCCGGTCGAGTTCCCTGTTCTTAAGAGAAGAGAGGACGGCCATGGCCACAGCCAGCCCGATGGAGGGTTCCTGAGCCCGAAACCCGCCTACGATATTGAGAAAGACATCCTGCTGGCCCAGATGGAAATTGAGCCGTTTTTCCAGGACTGCCAGGATGATGTTCATCAAACGTGTATCTATCCCGTTGGCGACTCTCTGGGGCATGGCATAGACAGAACGTGACGTGAGGGCCTGGATCTCAAGGAAAATGGGCCGGATCCCCTCCATGACCGATCCCATGACACTGCCGGACAAAAAGGGGCTTTCTTCTATGAAAAAGGATGAGGGATTGAGCACTTCCCGGAGTCCTTCTTTTTCCATGGTAAAGACCCCGATCTCCTGGGTGGAACCGTAACGGTTCTTTTTGGCCCTGAGGATCCGCCAGAAATTCTTGTCATCTCCTTCGAGAAGCAGGACCACATCGACCATATGCTCCATGAACATGGGGCCGGCTACATTCCCCGACTTGGTCACATGGCCTATGACCAGGATAGTCTTGCCGTGCCGCTGTGCTGCTTCCCGGAGGCGGAACATGGCATTTCTGATCTGAGAGACCGTCCCGGGTACGGCATCAAGATCTGTATCATAGACTGTCTGGATCGAATCTATGACGACAAGGTCGGTTTCCTCTGAAATGATCATCGTCAGGATCTCATCCAGCCTCTCTTCATTGGAGACAAGAATCCCCTCATGGATGCCCAGCCTGTCGGCCCGGTCCTTGATCTGGATGCTGCTCTCTTCTGCGCTGAAATAGAGGATCCGGCCTCCTCTCTCCTGAAGGCCGTGACAGATCTGAAGCGTCAGGGTGGATTTGCCGATCCCCGGGCCTCCCGACAGGAGTAAAATGCTTTTTTGGAAGATCCCTCCCCCGGTGACCCGGTCGAACTCACCGATTCCCGTCAAAAGACGCGAGGCCCGGCTTCCGGCTTCCAGATCCCCCAGAGAGACCGCTGTCTGCGGGGCAGGCCCTTTCCTCACAGAGGGCCTGTTTTTGGCCTGGATCTCTTCCTCAAAAGAGTCCCAGGCGCCGCATTCGGGACAGCGTCCCATCCACCGGGGAGACGATTTTCCGCATTGACTGCAAACAAAAATATGTTTTTCTTTCGAAGCCATGATCAAAATACCGAAAACTTAAAATATTTTCGCGGGTTTTTCTTGATATCCTCAAGGAGAAGTTTCAATTCTTCCGATGCTTCGTTAATATTCTCATAGAGCTCTTCTTCGCCCATAAGCCGTCCCACACTACCCTCTTTTTCCTGAATCTTCCGGTTGATCTCTGCCATGAGGGTGGAGAGTTCGTCAAGGCTGCGGCTGAAATCTTCCAGATTGGTGATAATGGCGTCGATCTTCTCTCCCTTGCCTGCAAATCCCTGTTCGAGTTCTCCTGCAACCTTCTCCACATGGACGGCCACACGGGGAAGAGACCTGGCCGACTGGTTCACCGCAGTAGTCGCTTCAAGGATATTTTTCCTGTTCTCCCTGAGAATCGTGTCGGCAGTGTTCATAGCAGCGGTCACGCTTTCCAGGGCTCCCATAAAGATGTCGATACTGTCCGTGCTGATCAGCTGGCTCAGCTGTGACATGATCTGATCCAGGTTATTGGCGATCTCATTCCCCTTGACAAAAAGCTCTTCGGTGCTCATGGGATCGATCCCGGCCACAGTGCTGTTATCCGGAAGCATGGGCTCTGAAATGGTTCCCGGGGAGATCTCCACATACTTCTCCCCCAGAAGGCCCAGGGTATTGATATAAAAACGGGAATCTTCCCTGAGACGGATATCCTCCCGGATCCACAACCGGACCATTACATGGAGAGTCCCCTTTTGGTCATAGACCATTTGGACATCGTCCACGGTCCCTACATTGACTCCTGCCAGGCGGACGGGAGCGTTCTCCTCCAGCCCGTTAGTGAAATTAAAGCTTACGAAGATATTATACCCTTTGCTGAAAAATTTGAACTCTCCGAAAAGCAAAAAAATGGCGAATAAGACAATGACCCCGCTGGCGACGAATATCCCCCATTTGACTTCTTTGCCTGCCATCCGCCCTCCTTTCCTCTCACTGCCCGAACTGTATCGGGCCTTTGTTCTCCCTTTGAATAAACTGCTGCAGGACAGAGTTCTTCTCCTGCTTCATCCGGGCAACACTCCCGTTAAAAATGATCTTTCCGTCATAAAGCATACAGACCTCATCCGAAATATGCGCCACCGACTGCATATCATGGGTGACTACCACAGAGGTCAGTCCCAGTTCTCTGTTCAGGGTCAGGATCAAATCATCGATGACGGCAGACATGACGGGATCCAGCCCTGTGGTGGGTTCATCATAGAGGATATAACGGGGATTATGGACAATAGCCCTGGCCAGGGCCACCCGCTTTTTCATCCCGCCGCTCAGTTCCGACGGTTTAAGCGACTCCACATGGACCATCCCCACGAGCTCAAGGGTCTCGGCGGCTTTTTTCTGCAAAATTCTTTTATCATAATGATGATGCCGGCCTCCTTCCCAGACCAGGGGGAAAACGACATTTTCCCAGACAGTCAGTGAGTCGAAGAGAGCCCCGCCCTGGAAAAGATAGCTGAATTTCGACCGGCAAAGGCGCATGGCCTCGTCATCCAGGGCCTTCAGCCCCTCTCCATCCACAGATACCTCCCCCTCATCCGGATTGTGAAGCCCCACAACATGCTTCAGCAGGACACTTTTGCCGCATCCGCTCTGACCGATGATCGTAGTGACCTTCCCCTCTTCGATCGTCAGAGAGACCCCTTTGAGGACGGCTTTCCCGTTAAAACTTTTGTAAAGGTTCCTGATCTCTATCATCGTCTCTCACCCGAAGAAGAGGGCGGTGAGAAAATAATCCGCCACAAGGATGAGGATAGAGGCGACCACAACAGCATTGGTCGTCGCCTTTCCCACCCCTTCGGCTCCGCCCTGCGTAAAGTAACCGAAATAACTTCCTACAACGACAATGATCTGTGAAAAGGCCATGCTTTTGATAAGGCCTGAAAGGATATCCAAAGAGTCAAGATAAAATCTGATATTGTCAATATATTTGAGTATATGTATATGCAGGATCTTCCCCGCCACAAGATAAGAGCCCGCGATGGCGATGGCGTCGGCAAAGACGGTGAGCATGGGGATCATGACCAGCGCAGCCAAAAGACGTGGCGCCACAAGATAATTGAGAGGGTTGACAGACATGACTTCCAGGGCATCGATCTGTTCGGAGATACGCATGGTCCCCACTTCCGCAGCGATCCCCGAGCTAAGCCGCCCTGCCAGGATCATGGCCGCAAAGACAGGCCCCAGTTCACGGCAGACAGCCACGGCTACGATCCCACCCACATACATCTCTGCTCCAAACGTGCGGAGTTCATAGATAAGCTGATAGGACATGATGATCCCCATGAACGCCGAAACGAGGATGATAATAGGCAGAGAACGGACGCTGATCTCATAGAGGTCCTTGAACATGTGGGAAAATGGGGGAAACGGGAAAAAAGAGCGGTAGGAACGGTCCACGAAGAGAGAGAACCTTCCTACATTTTCCGCAGCCCCCAGCAAGCTTTTTTTAATCATAACCTGATGATAAATCATCCCCGCAAAAAGTCAACTTCAACTTGATTGAAGTCACTGAACGGAGTATAATCGATTTATGAATGATATCATCGTGGCTACCTTCGGAAAGAATTCTCTTCTTTTTCTCATCCTGACGGTTTTCGGGCTTCTTGTGCTGAAGCTTCATGTCGCCGGCGAGACCGGAGCCACCCCTCTCCGGCAACTTTTCATGACTCTCCTCCCCTTCGGCACGGTCCGGGCTTCTTTTCGTGAGTTCTCAAAAGGTAAAGCCCTCTTCATCCTCCTGTTCACACTGGCTGCCTGGGCTCTTATCCTCTTTTTCCTCTATGCCCACATCCAGTACAGAAGTTTTCTTCATCAGCTCTCGATCTCATAACCCTTCCGTCATCAATATTTATTGATTTCCCCTCTCTTCTGTGTTATTCTCTAAGTGGAGTGAGAATATGGCTAAAAAAAACAGTGAATTTTTAAACACCGTTATTATTTCCGGCAAGGAATATCAGATCAAGACCGTAGTAGACCGCTATAATACCATGCGCTCCAAGATCATCCATAAGGGGAAAATCATCTCCGAAAAGACTCTTAAACTGGAAAACTCAGAAAACGAGAAGAGCCTTATCCCCTATATCGAAAAACTCCATCGCGATTTCATCCATGAACTCTCCATTCTCAACAATATCAATGAGGAAGAAGAAAACAAGCAAAACATCAAGTTCATCCTCTTTCTCGGAGCTGTCTATTTTACCAAGGGCCTTCTCGAGGAGGCCAGGGAGATCTTCAAAAAAGCGTTGAAATGGGACAGCAACTGTGTCGAAGCCTACAATTACCTCGGGGTCATCTATTTGAAATCGGGAAACATCCCCCAGGCTATCGATTACTTAAAAAAAGCAGCGGCCATGGCCCCCGACATCCCTGAGACAAAGATCAAACTCATCGACGCTTACATCGAACTGGACAATCTCAAAAAGGTCGAAGAAGAGCTGACACGCCTTTACAAACGCCAGCCCGATTACCATTACGTCTATTGGTATTTTGTCCTGATCAATCTGAAGAAGCTCCTTTCAGGCCAGTATAAAGACAACGAGGATATCAAGCTTCTGGAAAAGATCATCGAATGGATGAAAAAGGGGCATGAACTGGCGGGCGAATTCATCGACAAAGAGCTCTTTGAAAAGGCCTACATCGATATCAACGCAAGGCAGTATGAATCTGCTTATAAAAGCATTAAAGAGCTCATCGAAGAGTGTAAAAACACCTATTTCAATAAAGAGATCGACCATTTTCATATTTTCCTTATGAAGTATAAAAAAGAGAAGGACCCGGCGCTTCTCAAAGAGACTCTGGATACCTTTTCAGAGATGCTGAAAAACGACCCTTCCAACAAGATCCTTCTGAACAAGGTGGGGATCCTCCGGTTCCTTGCCGGACAGGAAGAGCTGGCCCGCGCCAGGGATTATTTCAAAGACTCCCTGACATCGGACCCCACTTACAGCTTTGCCCGGAAAAACCTCAACCTGACCCGTAATGCCATCCGCAATGTGGACAATCTGATCTTCGACTTTTTAAAACAATAAAAAAAGGGCGCCGGAAGCGCCCTTTCGATCACTTTGACAGAAGGGTTTCAAAGTCCCAGGATTTCTTCGATGTTTTCCAGATAGGTCTTGATATCTTCCTTAGTCCTCTCGGCCATATGGGCCACACGAAAAGAGTTGTTCTTCATCTTTCCATACCCGTTGGAGAAGACATAACCGCGTTTTCTGAGTTCCTTGGACAAGGCGCCCAGGTCGGCTTCTTTGGTGTTTTTGATGGTGGTGACTGTCCGTGATGCGATCTTCTCATCTTTGATAAAGAGTTCAAAATGCTTTTCAGCCCAGGACCTGACAAAACGCATGTTCTCCTCATGGCGTTTAAAGACATTCTCCAACCCTGTCTTAAAGATCCTGTCCAAAGAGACATTCAGAGCATAGAGATGAGAGATGCTGGGGGTCGAAGGATACTGATGAGGTTTGTCTACGGCGTATTTGTAGAGCTGGACAAGGTCGAAATAATAACCCCTGTTTTCCACTGTACGGGCTCTGTCAATAGCCTTTTGGGAGACAGAACAGACGGAAAGTCCCGGAGGCACGCCCAAAGCCTTCTGTGAGGAAGAGATCAGGATATCGATCCCCAGTTTGTCAGCTTCGATCTTCGCCCCGCCCAGAGAGGAGACGGCATCCACAAGCCAGACCACTTCAGGGTACTTTTTCATCACTTCAGCGATCTCATAGACCGGGTTCATGATCCCAGTGGATGTCTCATTATGCGTCAAAGCCATGACATCATATTTGCCTGTGGAAAGATACTCATCGACAAGCTCAGGGGTTATGGGGTTTCCCCATTCCACTTCATGCTTATCGGCGGGGACATTGTTCCCCTCTGCGATCTCATACCAGCGGTTTCCGAAGGCGCCGACGGAGAAGACAACAGCTCTCTTCTTTGTACAGCTTCTGATGGAGCCCTCCATAAGGCCGGTCCCCGACGATGTGGAGAAGATAACGGGATTGTCGGTGAACATGAGTTTCTGCATCTTTCCGGCGCATTCCCCCTGAAGTTCCACACAGTCAGCGGCCCTGTGGGAAATCATAGGGCGGGACATAGCCTGAAGGACTTCATCGGCGACATCTACCGGGCCCGGGATGAACAACTTCTGCTTTTTATCCATATAAACCTCCTTGTTTCCTCGATTTTCTTCATACTACTGAGGTTAAAATTTTTGTCAAATGAAATCGTTTTTACCCGTTTTTTACCCAGGAGATCAGCTCCTTCCATGTGGGCTTTTTCCCGTAACTGAGAAGCCCGATCCGATAGATGCGTCCGGCAAGCCATATCTCGATGAAGATAGTCACCAGGAGCAGCCCTATGGAAAGTCCTATTTGAAGAGGCGGCACTTCGCTGATCCCGATCCTCATAAGCATGAGTGAGGAGAGGAAGGGAATCAGGGAGATCCCCACTGAAAACGAAGACGAGGGATCCTGGCTCACGCCCATAAGAAAGATCATGGGAAGGACACAGACGAGGATCGCCGGGGTCATGGCGTTCTGAGCATCCTGCATATTGGAAAACATGGCTCCGATGATCCCGAAGATCAGGGCAAAGACAAGGAAACCCATGAGGAAGTAGAGGATGAAAAAGATGAAAAGAGAGGGATTAAGAGAGCCCAGAAGTGCCTTGATCACCACTTGAGACCCCGGGACAGCCTGCTTGAGCAAGGTAATCCCCATGAGGGCCATCGCTGCCCATAAGAGATACTGGAAGACACCGGCAGTAGCTGTACCGCTGAGTTTTCCCGCCATGATCCCCGAGGGTTTCACATGGGAGACCAGCACTTCGGCCACCCGGTTGTTTTTGTCTTCAATCGTGGACCTGAGCATCTGGGGAGCCCAGGAAAGAACTGACATATAGATGAGAAAGACAAGCAAATAGGCAATACCAAAGGAGATCTCGGCGCTCTTCTTTTTGGCCCCTTCCTCTTTGGTCACCTCGAAGGTCTTGGCATGGGCCGACGCCAGAAGGCTGCTTATCTCCTCCTCTGACAGGCCGCGGTCTGAAAATTTCCTGATCTGGATGATCCGGGAGATCACGTTCTCGATAAGAGAGATCCTCTGTGAATCGCTGATGGTCTCTGAATAATACTCGAATGTGTATTCGTCGAACAGGTCTTCCGGAAAATAAAGGAAGTTTTTGATCTCTTTCTGCCTGAGGGCTGTAATGGCCTCCTCCTTATCCCCTGTCCAGGGAATCATCTTCATAGTGGCGGGGAGACGGCTTTCCAGAAGCGGGATGACTTGTGCGGTCTCGTCGATATAGTGATATTCCCTTACTTTCTCCATATTTTTCTTCTGGGTGATAAAGACGATCCCGAAAAAGAGGATGATGATCAGCGGTGTCAGGATAGTCCCAAGGATGAAGGATTTCGACTTGACCATATGCCAGAACTCTTTTTTAAAGACAATAAACCATTTATTTTTCATTTTCGTCCCCTTTTGCTCCCACAGCTTCCAGAAAGATCGATTTCAGGCTCGGCAGGTCTACACGGAACTCCGAGAGATCGAGTCTGGCCGCCACAGCCCTCAGGTAGTCGGGATAGTCTTCACGTTTTTTCAGGACCACTTCGGCATAGGTCCCGTAATCATCCACAGACTCCTCCATCCCGTTGCGCAGGAAACGCCCGTCGCCTGAATAGCGGATAAATATGTTCATCTTCCCGTACTCTTCCTTTACACGGCTCATCTCTCCGTCGACGACCTTCTTCCCCTTGTCTATGATGATCACATGATTGCAGATATTTTCCGCATGTTCCATAATATGAGTGGAGAAGAGGACGGTGGTTCCGCGGCGCATTAGCGAGACGATCTCATCTTTGAAAAGCTGGATATTGAGGGGATCCAGCCCGGAGAAGGGTTCATCTAAAATCAGAAAGCGGGGAGTATTCATCGCTGTGATAATAAACTGGACTTTTTGCTGCATCCCCTTGGAGAGGGCTTCCACCTTTTTGTCTTTCCACTCTCCCAAATCGAAGTGTTCAAGCCACTCCCCGGCGTTGGCCCTGATCTCTTTTCGGGACATCCCCTTGATCTGTCCGAAAAAGTCTATGGTCTCAGCGACCGTCATCTTGGGGTAGAGCCCCCGCTCCTCGGGAAGATAGGAGACTTCACTGTTCTTGAAAAAACGTTTGATCTCCCCTTGTTCGGGATAATAGATCTCCATGATCATTCTGAGGGTGGTGGTCTTCCCGGCTCCGTTACGGCCCAGGATCCCGTAGATCTTCCCCTCTTCCAGCGAGAAAGAGAGGTCTTTCACCGCATGGAATGATCCGTAATACTTATTGACACGCTCCAGTTGTAAAAGCATGGCTCCTCCTTGGCTTGGTGCAATCGGATCTAATTCTTCTTTTTGATCAGGTTTTTAATATAACGTAAAGCCAGCCCGGTGGAAAGGAGAATAATTCCCGAAAAGTAGAGCCATTGAATGGTGCTGAAGACTGAATGGGAGAACTGGATCCCGAACACCGTAAGGATCAGGTCGATGACAGCATAAAAGAGGAATCCCAGAAAAAGGGCGTTTTTATGTGAAGGGAACAGGCGTGCTCCGGTCCAATGGAGGAGGACGATAAAACCCACAAGAAGGGCAAAGACAAAAAGGATCATGAGGAAGATCAGGACCGGGATGCCGATGATGGTGACCACCAGGAGGATCATGGCCACAGGAAGCAGGATGTAAAAACCCAGTCCGATGAAAAAGTATTTCAGCGCATAGGAGCTCATGTCTTCCACTAAAATTTTGATCCGTGACCCAACGAGAAAATTCACGATCAGGACCATGGTAAAAAGGATGATATAAAAGAAGACTTTGTCGACAAGGGAGGCATAGCGGTATTTTTCCACCAGGGTCTTTCCATTGACCCTCTCCCCTTCCTCATACTGAGCCCGGGCAAGTGATGAGCCGGGAAGCTGGGCATAAGCTGCAGAGATCTCGTTTTCTGCCGTCAGAAGGGTAGAATCTTTGATAAATACACTGCCTTCCACCCGTCCCTTTTCTCCCATGGAAACAGTGGAATCCACCAGAAAGAGATTGCCCCTGACAGAAGCATTCATGATACAGTTGCTTTCTTGAATAATCAGGTCTCCGGCATACTCACCGGTAACCTGTTCGCCCCCTTCCAAACCCGAGACAAGAGCAGCCGATTCTTCTGCCTTGCCCAAAATCGATTCTTCAGCAGAACCGACAACGGCGAATAAAGCCAACGCTATCACAAGAAAAATGAGATTTCGTCTCATTCTAAGCCTCCTTTACCGGGCGTGAAGGTAGTGAACCACATCTGAAGGCGTGATCACCCCTACCATTTTATCCCCTTCTGTCACTATGATAAGAGACACATTCTCTCTAAAAAATGTTTCTCTCACCTGGTCTGCAGGAGTGTTCTGATCCAAAAAGACGAGCCTTTTATCCATAATGCCTTTGACAGGGATATGGAGCTGTTTTTTACTCCGCATCTGCATGATCTTCTCTTTGGAGACCCAGCCTGTGATCCGGCCTTCCCCGTCTTCAACAGGAACATTACGGTAATGGCTGTAGATGATCTTTTCGATGACCTCTCCAAGCTTCTCATCCTCTTTCAGGGTAAAGACCGGACGGGACATGATATCAAAAGCCCTGACTCCCGGGACGGCTTTCTCTTCCAGAAGGGAGATCAGCTTCTCTTTGGCCTCCCGGACAGATGTGTTTAACAGTGTGGCCGAAGCTGACTTGATATGTCCGCCGCCTCCGAAAAAGGCCATGATCTCATTCATATTGAGGTCCTCACCGGAAGTCTTTCCCACCATATGTGTTTTTCTGCCCATCCCCACGATGGCAAAAGAGGTCTGAAGCTCCTCTCTTACATGAAGGCGCTGGAGGATGTCTGAAATCCCCCCTACGATCTCGTCCAGGTCCGCCGTTGCGATGTGGATGGGCAATCCATTGATAGTGTAGGATTCCATAGAGGATTTGAGCATCACCTGCAGTCTCTGCTGAAGGGGATTGAACTCCCTGTTGAGAAACGCAAGGATGTTTTCAGGGCGGGCTCCCCTTTTCATGAGTTCTGCCGCCGCTGCCACGTCCCTGTCTGTGGTGGTGGAATAGGTGAGTGCTCCGGTATCTTCATAGATCCCCAAGAGAAAAAGGGAAGCTTCCACCGGATTGACATGAATTTCTTTTTCCAGGAGTCTTTCCACAAGGAGGGTCGTCACGGCACCTGTGGACTCGACCCAGGACTCGTCGCCGGAGATGTCCCCTCCCGGGTGATGGTCAAAGATCACGATCCGGGCCCTTGTCTTGTCGAGGAATTCAGCGAAACGTCCCAACCTCTGCCGGCGCCTGGTATCCACCATGACGATCTCGGTGATTTCATTGAGGTCCCTGAAACGGGAGAATTTCTCTATGGTGAAATATTTATAGTGCATTTTCAGAAAAAGGGCTACATTATCTCTTTTTTTCCCCAAGCTGAGCATGATTCCGTCTCCATAGAGCTTTCTGGCTGCTGCCATCCCGGCCAAAGAGTCGAAATCCATCCCTTCATGACTGATGATGATCCTCATATCAGTGGGCTTCCTCCCAGTTCTTCCCCGAAGAGATCTCCACCTTCATGGGGACAGAGAGCCTGAACGGAGAGGATTCCATGATCTCTTTGATCAAGGGGATCATACTTTCCAAAGCCTTCTCTTTTACTTCAAAGAGCAGTTCATCATGGATCTGAAGAAGTAGCCGCACCCGGTCATCGCGGATCCACCTGTCATGGACACGGATCATCACCTCCTTGATGATATCGGCAGCACTCCCCTGAATGGGCGTATTCACGGCGATACGTTCAGCTGCTTCCCGCATCATGCGGTTTTTCCCCTGGAGGCCGGGCACGCGTCTCCTCCGCCCAGAAAGTACTTCGACCCAGCCGTTCTGTCTGGCTCCCTCAACGGTCCTGTCGATAAATGCCCTGACTCCGGAGAAACGTTCAAAGTAGCGCCCGATGAGCTCCTCAGCCTCCCCGAGGGGAATACCAAGCTGAGAGGCAAGGCTGAAGGCTGACTGGCCGTAGATAATGCCGAAGTTCACAGCTTTGGCCCGGTGACGCATCTCGGGATCGGCTGTCCCGAAGAGACGCCGTGCCGTCTCACTGTGAATATCGCCCCCTTCTCTGAAAATGGAAATGAGGTTCTCATCCCCGGAGTAGTGGGCCATGATACGGAGCTCCATCTGGGAATAGTCCGCAGAGACCAGCTGATATCCGGAATCGGCGATAAAAAGCTGCCTCATACGCTTACCCCATTCCCCGTAGATGGGAATATTCTGAAGGTTGGGATTTTTCGAAGAGAGCCGTCCTGTGGCTGTCCCGCAATAGTCCAATGTGGAATGAAGACGCCCTTTCCCATCCACCGCTTCCAGGTAGGGAAGGATATAGGTGGAAAGGATCTTTTGAATCTTCCGATACTCCAGGAGCATCTCCCCCACAGGGTGGACAGAGGCGACTTTCTGGAGGACCGACTCGTCTGTGGCATAGCCCGTCTTTGTCTTTTTCAGACGCCCCGGTATTTTAAGGGCCATCTTTTCAAACAGGACTTCTCCCAACTGCTTAGGCGACCTGATATTGAACTCTTCACCGCATTCGCGGTAGATCTCCTTCTCTTTTGCAGCCGTTGCCCCTTCCAGCTCCTTTCTATAGGCCTCCAGAAGATCCAGGTCGATCCTGACGCCGTGTTCTTCCATGGAGCTGATGACAGCGGGAAGCCGGAGTTCATTTTTCTCCAGATAGCTCCAGACCCCTCTCTCTTCAAGCAGGGACCGGGTCCGGGTGAAGTAATCACGCAACTCTCTGACATTCCTGATAGAGCGCTCGGTATAAAAGTCATCAGCTGTTGAGGATGTCTCAGAATCATGGGCCCAATAGTCCACAAGGCGGAGATCTCTGACTTCGCAGGCCGCCTCATGTTCTTTGAGAAAAGAGTGGGCATCATAGACCCAGAGAAGAAGCCCTGGCCGGCTTAAAAAACGGGGATCACCGGTGACCCGGTAGCAGGAATCTCCCTCCGGAGTTGTCAGGTGATAACCATCCTCCTGTTCCATCAGAAGATATTCTCCCGACTCCGCATCAAAGGGCCCCTCTTCGTAGACAGCTTCCCGGAGGGGGGCCGGGGTAGAGACAGGCTTTTCCCCGATGTATTTCATCAGGGAAAGAAATCTCTGCTGGTTAAAATAGTCTCTGACAACTTCCGGGTCGTAAGCCGGAAACCGCGCCTCTTGAAAGTCAAGCTTCACAGGGATATGCCGGTTGATCACCACAAGCTTTTTTGATAAAAGGAGCATCTCCTCCTGCTCCGTGATCTGTTGTCTGGCCCTGGGATTGGCGATATCGCCTGACTTTTTGATAATGGTCTCGACATCACCCAGAGTTCTGATAAGATTTTTGGCCCCCTTGGGCCCGATCCCCTTTACGCCGGGGATATTGTCAGCGCTGTCTCCCATGAGTGCCAGATAGTCGGTAAAGTGGCGCAGGGGAAACCCGAACTCCTCTTCAAACACCTTTTTGTCATAACGTTTGTCTTCCCGCGGCCCGCTTCTCACCACCGTGACATGGGCGTCGATGAGCTGGAGAAGGTCTTTATCCGGGGTATAGACCACGACTTCATATCCGCCCTGTGCTTTCACCTTTTCAGCAATGGTCCCGATGATATCATCCGCTTCATGGCCGGGGATCTCCACACGTTTGATCCGGGCCAGGTCAAGAAAAGATTTGATATTTTTGATCTGAAGGCTCAGTTCGTCAGGCATAGGCTTGCGGTTGGCTTTATAATCTGCAAAGAGTTCATGATTGTCCGTCTTACCCCTGGAATCGAAGACTACATAGAGAAAATCGGGACGATGCGTTTCAAGAAGGCCGAAAAGTTTACGCAGAAAGCCGTACAGGGCCCCCACGGGTTCACCCCGGGGATTGGTCAGGTTCTGGCGCTGAAAAGCATAAAAGGCCTGATAGGCCAGAGCATTTCCATCGATCAGAAAAAAACATTCCTGCTTCATCGGGGATCCTCCCTGAGGGCCTCTTCCACAGCCCTTTTCCAGCTTCCGTAGCGCCGGTAAGCCCGGGCATAAAGAGTCGGGTCATCTTTATAGACTGCTGTCCGAAGAGGGTTTTCAAGATAATGGCGGACAGCATCCAGAAGCTTCTCGTCTTTTAACCGGCTGACGGCCTCCCCGCATCCCGCTGCCCGCAGAGCTCCTTTCCAGGAGCCGAACAACCTCCGGGCCGCTGCATAGAAACGGGGATCCTCTTTGTAGACAAGACTTAGCTCTCCGGGGCTTTTGGACTGAAGGGCCTCAATGATCTCTTCGGAAGTCCATGTTTCACTCTGTTTTCGCCCTTTCCGCCCGTTTCGGTACTCTTCGTCCGGGTTCAGGCCGCACTGTTCCAGAGCGTTTTTCCAGTGCCCGAAATGCTTTTTTCTGACAGCGGCGTTGAAAAGCCTGGGGTTGACCCTGCGAACCGCCGCCGGGGCAAGAGAGGCTCCGTTATCTTTCAAAATCCTGATCTCTTCACAGATCTTGTCTCTATCCCAGCGGATATTTCTTTTCAGCACAAATCTTACCTTTTATAACCGATTTTTCGTAAAAAAGCATGCCTCATCTCGATATCTTTGTCAGTTTCCCTCCCGGCGGGCTTTTTCCCGTCGATTACGCCGATGATCCCCCGCCCTTCGCCGTTCTCTGCCACAAGGACAGTCAACGGGTTGGCTGTGGCGGCAAAGATCGAACAGACTTCAGGGACTTGTTTGACAGCGTTAAGGCAGTTGATGGGAAAAGCTTCTTTGATGATGATAAGAAAAGCGTGGCCTGCCCCTATCCGTTCCAGGTTTTCCGCCGCCTTCCGGCGCAAACCGGGATCATTCCCGTCATGACGGACCAGGCAGGGCCCGCTGGCCTCGTTGAAGGCCAGTCCGAAGCGGATCCCCGGAGCAGACTGGACAAGGGCTTCATAAAGGTCTTCTACTGTCTTGATAAAATGTGCCTGTCCCAGGATAATATTCTCATCTTCTTCTTTCTGAAGCTCCACTTTTCTTATTTCCATACCCTCTCCCTTTTTTTGAAACTTTAACCCATTATAGAGCAATTTAGTCAAAGGTCAAGATGCCCGGAAGGGAAAAGAATCTTGACAAAAACCACCCTGCTCTTAAAATTAAGAGAAAGGGAGGTTTAGATGCAAAAACTATTTGAAATCAATGGAATCGGGATACATCTTACAGCCCAATCTTCTGATTCTCTGGGCCGAACCGGTTTCCTCACCATAGAAGGTTCCGTTTCTCCGAACAATATCCAAAGTTTTGAAGCAGCCCTGAAAAAGATCAAGACCTTCAATATCTCCATAACAGTCATCGATTTCAGTAAAGTGTCCTCCTTCTGCGAAGAAGCATGGGCCCTGATCAGACAGCACAAGGAAAACCTTGCGCGCCCCGAAGAGGACATCCTCCTTCTCAGGATGCCTCCTACTCTCTTTGAACAGTTCCACGCCCGGGGGCACAACGATCTACTCAGACATTTCCGTGCTTTCGGCGACCTGGACCGTTTCATGGTCTCCCGGGGGAGAAAAGGCGAAGAAGCTTCCTATGAAGAGCAAACCGGCCTTTCCAGGGAAGAAGAGCCTGCCCCTGATGCGAAAGAACAGCAGGAGACAGAGGCTCCGACCCCTTTCTCCCATGAAGAGACAGAAGAGGTCATCTCTGAAGAGCCTTACGGAGAGGCCGAAGAGGAGCTCATCGATGAACCCTCTTCCACTGTCCTGCAGGAGCGCTTTCCCCTGAACGAGAGCCGTGAAGTCTTCGAAGAGACGGAAATACCGGAACTCTCCGAAGAGGATATCAAAGAGGCCCTCCCTTCCCGCACATTTGAGACAGAAACCATCCCCGAAAAGATGATCGCCATCCGCGGGAAACTTCGTTCTATGTTTGAAAACAAGATCTACGAGTGGAAAAGCCTGGGCTATGACACCTCTTATCTGGACGGCTATCTGGATAAAAACCTGGACGAAGCGAAAAAAGCCTTTGCTCTCTACTCGAAAAACCTGGCAGATTGCCGCGAAATGGAAGCGGCCGCTGACATGATCGAAAACCCTGCTTTGAAAAAGAACCTTCTTCTCACAAAATCCCTATTGAAAAAACCCATGGAGATAGACAAGGCCCGGGAAGCCTTTTCAAGCCTCCTCAAAGAAGCCGAACAACTGGACCATGATGCTTTCCTGCCCCTGGCCGACTATCAGTTCGATAATTTCATCAAGGGAAACAACAAGGATGCCGTCGAAATGGTCCGCCATCTTGTTCAACACCTGGATTCCTACGACAGGCCTCTTCTCATCCATGGTTCCAACGGAACGGGAAAGACACATATTCTCAATGCCATAGGAAATACCATCCGCCTTCAGACTTCACGCTCTGTCAACTATATCCCGGCCAACAGTTTTATTGTGGAACTGGAAAACATGCGGGAGCAGGGACGTCTTCACCTCTTCAGAAAACGCTATATGTCCTGCGAGGTCCTTCTTTTCGATGATATCCACCTCCTCGAGGATGCCTCTCCGGCAGCCCATGAGTTTCGTTTTCTCATGGATTCACTGGCCCGGCAGTCCAAATTGCTCATCATGGCATCGGTCCTTAAGGCTGATGACTTCAGGTTCGTGGGCAAGGACCTTCAGTCCCGCCTCAAAAGCGCGATCCACCTGACCATGGCACCTCCCGACGAGCTGACTCTTACTCAGATCCTGGAAAAGCGTATGTCGGAGCTTAAGATCGACTCTGAAAAAGGAGTCCCCCGCTATCTGGCCCAGATGGCGCCCGGAGATATCAGAAAGGCTTTCGGGCTTCTCGAGACGCTTCATCTCTATGCCAAGACTTACCATGAAAGTATCAGCTATGAGCTGGTACGCGAATTGACCTCCTCTTCGCCTTCCTATGAAGAGATCCGCCAGATGACACCTCCCTCTCCCCCCCAGGAGACTATCCTGCCGGAACATGAAGGATCCTTCACTAAAGAGGAGGAGACAAACATAGAAGAAGAACCTTTTGCCGACGGGTTCGATGAAGAGGCTTCCTGCCCCTCAGAGACCCAGAACGGGAGAGAATCTCTCGCCGAAGGGATCGAACGCAGGCCTGAAGACGACCTCCCTGAGTTCCTTCCCGAAGAGGATGAAGGAGAAGAACCTGTTCCGGCAGAAGATGAAGAACCCTCAGATCTTCTCCCCGGAGAGGAGCACCTCTCTGGGACAGAGCCTGAAACTATTCCGGATGTTGAAGAAGAACCTGTGAGCGGAGAAGAAGTCCAACTCTCCAGCGAGGAAGAAGAGACACCTCTGGCCAACGAAGAGACCTCTTTCGAAGATGACGAGTCGGACCCCTTCGCCGGGCTGGACGACCAGGAAGAGGAAGAGCAGATGAGCGATGTCACAGATGATTCGGACCTGGACCTCTGGGATGAAGTAGACGAAAACGAAGACGACCCCTTCGCTCTGTAAAAAGAAAGGAAAACTATGATCACTCAACGGCAGAAAATCCGGCGTTTTACATCCCTCGGGATCTTTACCAGCCTTGTCATCATCATGACACTTTTTGCACGCATCCCCATGCCGCAGATCAAGGGATATATCAACCTCGGGGATTCCATGATCCTTTTGGGAACACTCTTTTTCGGGGGAGTCTTCGGAGCGGTCATAGGCTCTTTCGGATCAGCTTTGGCTGACGTGATCGGCGGATATCCCAACTTCGCCATCTTTACTTTTATCATCAAGGGGATCGAACCCCTTATCTTTGCACTGCTGATCCGCGCGGGGCAGAAGAGGGACTATTCCATCCCCCGTCTCCTTTACGGAGCCACCTTCGCCATGCTCTGGATGGTAGCCGGTTATTTCTGGGTGGAATACTTTATGTTCGGGGCCCCGGCTGCTTTTGCTGAAGTCCCCGGCAATATCATACAGGCAGCAGGATCCATCTTTATCAGTGTCGGCCTCTATAATATTGTGCGCAACACCGTAAAGACTTCAGCTTAATCTTTCTTTTGTGGGGCTTTCTTGAGTGAGATAAGCCCCTTTTCTTCATCCAGTGCGATATGGTCTCCTTTTTGGAAACGCCCTGAGAGGATCTCTCTGGAGAGGGCTGCTGTCACGTCCTGTTGCAAAAGGCGCTTGAGCGGCCTGGCTCCCATGGTAGGGTCATACCCTTTATCCACCATAAGACTGAGAAAATCATCCGTATACTCAAGTGTGATCCCCTGGTTTTTCAGCCTTTCTGCGATCCGTTGCAGCTGGAGGATGACGATCTCTCTGATCTCCTCTCTGGAGAGAGGGGTAAAGAGGACCATCTCATCGACGCGGTTTAAAAACTCCGGCTTGAAGTACTGGTGAAGAAGGCCCCGGATGATCCCGTCCAGATCCTCCATGGCCGCTTCGGCTGATCCGTTTTCCTCTGCTGTAAGCCGGTCAGAGATATGCTGGGCTCCTATATTCGACGTCATGATGATGATGGTGTTGCGGAAATTGACATTCCTTCCTTTTCCGTCGGTAAGACGGCCTTCATCGAAAAGCTGGAGGAGGATATTCATCACATCCGGATGAGCCTTTTCTATCTCATCCAGAAGGATGACAGAAAAAGGTTTCCGCCTGACGAGCTCTGTCAGCTGCCCCCCTTCTTCATGGCCCACATATCCCGGAGGGGATCCGATAAGCCGGGCTACCGCATGCTTTTCCATATATTCAGACATATCAATGCGGATAAGCAGGGATTCATCTCCGTAGAGAAACTCGGTAAGGGCTTTTGAGACTTCTGTCTTCCCTACCCCTGTGGGGCCCAAAAAGAGGAATACACCGGCGGGTTTGTCGGGGTCGGAGAGCCCTGCCCGCGATGTCCTGACGACTTCGCTCACTTTCCTGATGGCCTCCTGCTGTCCCACCACACGTTTATGAAGCCACGATTCCATCTCCAGGAACCGGGCAGATTCTTCAGCCGTCAGACGGTTCACGGGGATCCCCGTCCAGCGGGAGATGATACGGGCCACATCATCCCGGCGGACCACATTATCCCTCTGTTCCCTGGCCCGTTTGTCTTCCCACTCCTCTTTTACTTCTTTCAGCTTTTGTTCCAGCTGCTTCTCTTCCACCCCGAGATGGGCTACTTTCTCATAATCCCCGTCGTTGAAAGCCGACTCTTTCTCGCGTCGGATGGAATCGAGTTTGCGCTCAAGCTGATGGAGCTCCTCGGGAGTCTTAAACGCATTAAGCCGCACCATGGCAGCAGCTTCATCGATGAGGTCAACAGCCTTGTCGGGAAGATGTCTGTCTGAGATATAGCGGGCCGAGAGAAAGACAGCTGACTCAAGGGCATCATCTGTGATATGGACCCGATGGAATGTCTCATACTTCTCCTTGATCCCTTTAAGGATCCGGACAGCATCTTCCAGATTCGGCTCTTCTACAAAGATAGGTTGAAACCGGCGCTCCAGGGCCGGGTCTTTTTCAATGTAAGTGCGGTACTCCTCCACGGTGGTAGCTCCGATACACTGTATATCACCCCGGGCGAGAACGGGTTTGAGGATATTGGCGGCATCCATAGCGCCTCCGCTCCGTCCTGCCCCGATAATGGTATGGATCTCATCGATGAAGAGGATGATCTCCCGGCGTTCTTTGATGATCTCAAGGACCTTTTTCAAGCGCTCTTCGAACTCACCCATATATTTGGCTCCGGCCAGAAGAGCGGCCATATCCAAAGAGAGGATCTTTTTTTCCCGGAGGACTTCCGGAACATCGTTTTCTACCACACGGAGGGCCAGCCCTTCGACAATAGCAGTCTTCCCCACTCCGGCATCACCGATAAGGACAGGATTGTTTTTCATCCTTCGGGAGAGGATATGGATAAGTCTTTCGATCTCCTTCTCCCTTCCGATGACCGGATCCAGTTTATTCTGCCGCGCTCTGGAGATGAGGTCGATGGAGTAGCGGTTGAGATACTCATCCTGTTCGCTGATCTGAACTCCCTCCTTCTGGCTCATACGGGTATATTCCCGGACTTTCTGGCGCGCCAGATCAAGATCTGCTCCCAGGCTTTTCAAGACCCGGTAGGAGACATTTTCAGATTCACGCAAGATCCCCAGAAAGAGATGTTCCGGGCCTACATACTGATGCCCCATCTCATTGGCCTCTTCAAAAGCCAGACGTAGGATCATCTTGACACCGGGAGTGAGGTTATCCCCTTCTGTCCCCGGCTGCTGTCGTCCCGGCTGAAGAAAACGTTCCAGTTCGCCGGATACCGCTTCATCAGAGATATTAAGAGCAGCCAGAACCTTTTCCAGGACCTTTCCTTTATGATCCAGAAGCGCCAGGAGAAGGTGCTCTGCCCCGATAAAATTGTTGTTATATTTCCGGGCGTACGAACCGGCCTGATAGACCGCTTCACGGGCCCGGTCACTGAAGGTATCGAATATATTCATCATAACGCCCCCTTTCACATTATGAACAAAAAGAAAGCGCTCCGGTTCCTAAAAAGGAAGAGAAGTTCCGATCTCGAAGAAGGTCCCCTGGTTGTCCGGATCTTCCAGATCCCAGGCATATCCGCCGCCCAGGGTCATAAAACCGGTGTTGATCCGTCCCAGGATTCCGGCAGTGGCCACAGAACCGTCGGCTTCAAGGCGTCCCTGATCGAAAAAAGCCGTATCGATGAAGAGAGCCCCTTCTGCGAAGCTGTAATTGTAGCGGACTTCTGCGCTCAGGGCTCCGATAAGCCGGCTGGGGATATCAGCTTCCAGCCCCCGGATACTTACCCTCTTATCGTACCGGAACCCCGTAAATGGCTCCTGGAAAGAGTGGTTTTCACTTCTGATACGGGGAAGGTCCTGGGGCGCCAGCTCACCCCATTGTTTGTGAACTTCTCCGTAAAAAAACAAGACAAAGGGCGAAAGGCGGCGTACAAGATAGGCATCACAATTCAAGTAAGTGGAAAGGTCCCTTTT